>Ga0210064_1000328_pt1 | contig 23037 bp, 14 predicted proteins | sample Muzzi_CordC_D2_FD_185531 | JGI IMG/M metagenome (GOLD analysis project Ga0210064, IMG submission 185531) | Wetland microbial communities from San Francisco Bay, California, USA, that impact long-term carbon sequestration - Muzzi_CordC_D2 (SPAdes) | ecosystem: Environmental > Aquatic > Marine >...
CCCAACCCCATGCTCTTTCAGTTCGGGCTGGCACCGGAAGATGAGGCACGGGAAGTGGCGCGACGCGCCTGGCATGACGGCCACAGGCGGGCCATTGCACTGCTCCCCCGGGGTATCTGGGGTGATCGGGTCTACGAGGCTTTTCTCGATGAATGGCAGCAACTGGGTGGGCGACTTCTGGAAGTGGAACGCTACGATCCCGACGAGCCGGACCATGGGCAGGAAATCAGTGCCGCGCTGAATCTTGACAGCAGCCGGCAGCGGCACCAGCAGCTGGTACGTCTGCTGGGTCGCAATCTCGAGTTCGAGCCACGACGGCGCACGGACATTGACTTTATTTTCATTTTGGCAACCCCCGGGCAGGGGCGACTGCTTCGTCCGCAACTGGATTTTTACCGCGCCAGGAAGATCCCCGTATATGCCACATCGCATGTCTACACCGGGCATCCGGATAACTCGATTGATTCAGACATGAACGGCCTGTTCTTTTGTGACATACCCTGGATACTCGATCCCGGCTGGGAACACATGAAAATGCTTGTCAAGGATTTCTGGCCGGATAACGCCGCCGGTTACAGCCGATTTTTCGCGCTGGGCATCGATGCCTGGCGGTTTATTCCCTATGTCGACCAACCGGGAGACCATTCCCGGGATACCTATCAGGGGGCAACCGGAAAACTGACGCTGGATGCCCGTCGCCAGGTACACCGGAGCCTGCGCTGGGCACATTTCCAGGATGGCCTGCCCGTCCCTCTGGAGGACGGGGCCGATGTACTGGAAAATGAGGGGGTCCTGTCCGCTGATAGCAGTGGGCCCGTGCAACACCGGTTGCAGTAGCGTCGCACGCCTCGCCACCGGTGGCAATGATGAGGGATTGGCGTATCAATTAATATATATTGTTATAGTGCCGATATTATTCCGGCATTGCCCGCAAAATGGAAACGGGGGAAGTCTATGAGGAAATCCATTATCTGTTTATTGCTACTGGCTGCTTCATTATTGCTGCCGGTTGCATGTGATAGAAACCCGGCCTCCGGACCGGATGCGGTCCTGAGTAACTATCTGGAGGCCTACTACAAGGGCCACTACGAGGATGCCTATATGTATATCTCCTCGCCGGACAGATCGGTCAAAAACCTGAAGGATTACATTGCCGAAAATAAAAATACAGCCAGCCCCCTGGCGGAAATATTTGCAGGAAATATTGCAGTCAAGACCGTTACGAGCAGCGAAGCCGATGCGCAGGCAAGCGTGAAAGCGGTTATAACCCTGCCGGACATCGATAGCATGCTCAAGGGACTGGGAAGCAAGGTACCCGACACCGCAGCCGGAACTGCCGACATCCGACAGACCGGAAAACTGCTGGCAAAGCAGTACCAGAGAAAAGAGGTTCCCACCATATCAAAGCAGGAAACCTACGAGTTAGTCAGGGAACAGGGTACCTGGAAGGTCCATCTTGACTGGCAGGCCGAAATTGTCGCCCGGGAGAGAGAAGAAAGAATAGCCGCATTACTGGAAGATGCCAGACAACTGCGCCAGTCGGGCAGTCTGCAAAGCGCGCTCGTGAAATATGCACAGGTACTCGAACTGGATAGTGAAATAATCCTGGCGAAACAGGGTATCGCTGATACCAAAAGGGATATCAGGGAATATGAAGAAAAACAGGATTATATAAAGAATGTATCACTCTATGATCTCAAGGCGAAATTCTATACCACCTTTGCTGATAACAAGGTGCCCGGGGTGGAGTTCAAATTAAAGAACAATGGAGAACGCCTGCTTCGGGAAATCGAGGTTACCGTTTACTTCAAGGATTCCACCGGAAAAACCATTGCCGAAGAGCGTTATCACCCGGTGCTCGCAATGAAGAAATCCTACAGCGGGGATCAAATCATCCTCAAGCAGAATTATATCTGGCAAATGGAAAACGGGAATTTTTATAAAGCCGATTCAGTGCCGACCGAATGGGAAGAGGGATCCGTTTCCGCGGAAATAACCGATATCAAGTTTGCCGAATAGGTTTTATGGTCCTGCTACCCTGCCGGGTCTCGCCCTTCGGGTCGCCGGCAGAGCCGGCGGCCCAATCGGCTATCGTATCAATTGGTAAAACCGAAGGCCTCTCATCAAAGCCTCCCTGCTCAACAAATTAAAAAGATCCCAGACGGAGCCTTCTTAATTTTGCGGTGGTTGAAGTCTGCTGCGGACCCGTCTCAGAAATTCTATCCCTGTTATCGGGAAATCTACAGGGAATTTATTTATTTCGCTGGCGGCAATGAGCCACACAACGAGCATAACCAGCTGTTATTCATTGCGTTATCGAGCCTGCCAGCAATAGTTCTGAATTCTTGGCAGGGAATTCATCGGTACCAGTAGAACTGACTCATGCGGTCCGGCACAGATGGAGGATTGGTAACGGTGGGGTCGAGACGACTCGCCTGCTCCTATGCCCGGGTGCACCACTCATCGATATCACGTCCATCCATAATGGTGCTGCGGGGGGTAATAGCCTGCACTGCGGACCCGCTGGGTAAATGCACGCAGCTGCCGTTGACACGGCTGAGATACACCGTCAGAAATCAACGGCGATGCCATCACTTGCCGTGCAGATCTCTGCCAACTCTGCTGGAAATCCCATTGCCGTAGGCTATACCAGTTGCCCTTAGCAGCAGGAGCAACAATTCACCATACACCGGGAAAACATTCCGGAAAACTTCGATTTTACACCGCTTCTCTGGATTACGGTGAATATCCCAGGTTGATGATCTCGACGCGGCGGTTGTCCGGATGGTTCGGGTCATCCGGCCGGACGGGTCTGGCCTCGCCCCAACCGGTTGTTTGGAGTCGTTCCGGACTAACACCGAGCTGTGCAAGCAGATAATCCCTGACGGCCTCGGCGCGCCGCATGGAAAGTTCCCGATTATAGCCAGCATCGCCAATCGCGTCAGTATGGCCGGCTATCTCGAATATGAAGTTCTCGAGGGTTTGCGAATTCAGCGCCTTCCCAAGTTCATTGAGTTGTGTAATTGAGCTCGCGGACAGTTCGCTGGAATTGTAGGCAAAGGTGATGTTCAGGATTACCGAGGGATTCGCTGCTTCCGTCGCGGGAGTGATTTCAGTGTCCGTCGCAACACGCGTATCCGTAATTTTTACCAGTCCCCGGGTGCGCGGTGGCGAGCTATCAAGGCGTTCGATCAATTCGTCGCTGGAAAGAATACCTTTCGCATCAGCATGTTTTCCACCTGGCAGGCCGGTTGCACACAGCAAAAACAGCATACCGGCCAGGGTGATTTTCCCGCAACAAACACCGCCTGGTCTTACTGATGCGAAAACCATCGGGTTATCACCAGATCGACGCCCGAGACCGCCGACGTGAATGCCGTGGGGTTAACTGCATAGGTGGAGCCCGACTCTGTGGTCACCGTGGTTGGCGGGGCAGCCTGGACCTTGACCAGCCCACGGGTTTGCGGGATCACCGCCGCTTCCTGAACGGGTTGATAGTCTTTCGGGACGCGTCGTTTGATACTCGCCAGTTTGGTAATAACATCCTCGATGTCCGTGCGGCGTGTCTGGGAGGCGACAAAATAGATTGTCTCGATCCCACGGTATTCATCCAGCCCCCACCAGACATCGCCCGCGGGAAGTGTGTACTGCCGGTCCCGCTGTACCGGATTGCCGGACGTGGAATCCGGATCAGGAAAGATCTGCGCCACGTACCCCGTGGCATCGATGCCAATGATATACACATAACACTCGCAGTTGGCCTTGAACGTGATCTTCAGCTTGTCGCCGGCACGGGCGTCCCCGCGTCCATCGTATAATACGGCGCCATCCTCAATGGCCTCCAGGGTGACACTGCCATCGTTGTGGATTCTCTGGGCGAGCAGTCCAACATCCATGGATACGGGTGTTCGGGAGCTACTATACTGCGGCTGGTACATCGCCTGTGTACTGCCACCGAAGCCAGTGCCCTGCCGGTTACCGTCGTCGTAGCCGTATTGGTTCTGCGGATTGTTGCTGATATAGCCAGGCGAGTTCGGTTGGGAATTTCCGCCAGAACCATATGGGTCCTGCCCGTTGCTTCCGACAGAGCCATAGGGATCCAGCTGGCTGCCTGCATCATAGTCATATGGATTCTGGGTAGTACCCCCATAGGCGTATGGGTCCTGCTGAGCGCTTCCGGCATAGCCATAGAAATCCCGGGTATCTGTACCGGAACCATATGGATCCTGTTCGTAGCTTCCTCCATAGCCGTAGGCATCCTGGGCATTGCCGGTGTAGCCATAATCCTCTGAAGACTGTCCGTATTGATTGCCGAGTTTTGGAGTGAGTTCGAGACCGGTTTGCTGTTTGACCAGCGCGATGAAAAGCTGCTCAAGGTCGGATGCATACTCTGGAGAGATATTGCGCGCCGAGCTTGTCAGGACATCCTGCCCGAATTTGATGGCGGCATTGCTCAGTATCGGTCCGACTGCCTCGCAAGACACCACCAGGCAACAGACAATAATTGCCAGGATGAGATAACCAGCCGGTTTAATCTTGTTCACAGGATCGTCGACTCACCCAGGATGCAAACCTCCTGAATTAATACTACTCTATTTCAGGCAGACTGGTAAGGGAGAGAGACGCACTGAATGGTGCCTGAAATGCCATCCTGGATTCATATCAGAAGCAGTTTTTATACTGAATTGTAAACGGAAACTTGTTTGTCTAAGCTTGCCTTATGTCTGTTCTTCATATGAATCCGGAGGGATCCCCCACCCCGGCTGATTTTGCACGCGGATGGCGGGGAGGAAGTTGCATCCGGCTGGCAGCAGCTGCCGGCCTGTCCGGTTCTCTTGCTCTGCTGGTAATGCTTGTCCTTTATCCTCCGGCTGTTACGGCGACCTCCGATGCCGATGACTTGCTGGTTGTCGACTGTTTGTTGCCGGGGCAGATTCGCCAGCTAGGCAGAAAGACATATCTCGGGGCACGCCGCCCCGTCAAGACGACCGCCAGGGATTGCCAGATCCGTGGCGGTGAATATGTTGCCTACGACCGGACCAATTATGCAACGGCGCTGAATGTCTGGTTGCCGCGCGCCAAGGACGGTGATGCCGAGGCCATGGTGAACGTGGGCGAGATCTACGAGAAGGGGCTTGGCCTCAGCCCCGATTACCAGGCGGCCGCCCACTGGTATCGCCAGGCCGCGGAAGCCGGAAATGCCCGCGCCCAGATCAATCTGGGCAATCTCTACGAAAAGGGCCTCGGCGTCGGCAGGAACCCGTCCGAGGCGCTCAACTGGTATCGGCGGGCCTCCGGCCTTCCCGACAATCTGGTGATCGACCCCGGCAATATTGACAGCCCCGAACCTGAAGCTGTTTCTGCGCGAAGGACAGGCGATGCATATTTTCAGCGCGAGGTGGAGCGACTCAGGGCGGAAACCGAGGCCATGCAGCAGGAGCTTCAGCGCACGCGCCGGCAGCTTGAGAAAGCCCGCGGTGAACTCCAGCAACAGCGCAGGACTACACAGGAAACCGCCCGAATCAGCCCTGAAGAGGCAGCCAGGCAGGGACAGCTCGCTGCCGAGGTAGAAGACAAGGAACGCCAGTTGGCGGCATTGAAATCAGAGATCAACCGGCACAGGGCCCGGACGGGCACCCTGCAATCCGATCTTGAGACTACGCAGGTAGAACTTGACCTGGCAAAAACGACACTGGAACAAAGCCGCCTGGAAGCCAGCATCCAGCGCACGGAGTTGCAGCAGGCAAGGGCGAAACTCTCCGCCTATGAACAGAGTACAGCAACCGACAGGTCCGAGGTTGCCAGGCTGGAACAACTCTGGCGGCAGCGCGAGGCCGAACTGGACCGGCAACATGTAGAAATGCAGCGCCTGCAGGCACGCATTCAGGAAATGCAGCAAGAAGCCGCCGCCAACCGCGAAAGGCTTGCCGTTCAGGACGCCTACCAGACGGCGATCCAGCAGGGAAGCATGGCCGGACCCAGTATCACCATGATCGATCCCCAGGTCGCCGGAACACGAAACGCTGCGCCACCGACGATAACGGTTCGCGGCAACCTGAAAATGCGCCAGATCGTCGGTCGCCTGGAGGCCCCGGCGGGGTTGCTTTCACTGACGGTCAACGACCAGAGCAATCCCGTCAATGAACAGGGTGTCTTCCAGGTGCAAATACCGCTCGGTCAGCCAAGTATTCCTGTATCCGTCGTTGCCATAGACCAGCAGGGCAAGCGCAGCAGTGTGGAATTCATCCTGCAGAGCGAATCCGCTAAGCAGGCACCGCAACCGGTCAGAGTGCAGAAGGAATACACGTTACCCCCGGTTGATTTCGGGGACTACCACGCACTGGTGATCGGGATTGACAACTATCGTAATTTGCCACACCTCACAACAGCAGTCAGCGATGCCGAGGCTGTGTCCGACCTGCTGCAAGGTAAATACGGCTTCAAGGTAACCAAGCTGCTGAATGCCACTCGTTATGACATTCTGTCCGCGCTCAACGAACTGAGAGAGCAGTTGACGAGCGATGACAACCTGCTGATTTACTATGCCGGGCATGGAGAACTCGACAGGGTCAACATGCGCGGACACTGGCTGCCGGCCGATGCCGAGCTGGAAAATACGGCCAACTGGCTGTCGAATGTCGCGGTGACCGACATCCTGAATATCATCAACGCCCGGCAGATCCTCGTGGTAGCGGATTCCTGCTACTCGGGGTCCCTGACGCGCTCCGCACTGGCGCAGCTCGGCAGCGCAATGACGGAGCAGGAACGCCTGAACTGGCTGAAGACCATGGCAAAAAAACGCTCCCGCACCGTGCTGACTTCAGGCGGCCTGGAACCGACTCTGGATGAAGGCGGCGAAGGGCACTCGGTCTTCGCCAGGGCCTTGCTGGATGTGCTGCAGAACAATAATGAGGTACTGGACGGTCGCCACCTGTACCAGGAGGTCTCCGCACGGGTTGCCTATGCAGCCTCACGCATGCGTTTCGAGCAGGTGCCGGAATATGCCCCCGTCAGGCACAGCGGCCACGAGGGGGGCGATTTCTTTCTCGTGCCGGTTCTCTAGTATTCCTTGCGGATACCGGCCGTAAGCTGGTAACGGTTCAGATCCTTGTAATTGACCAGTCCGACAAAGTCGACAAACCCCATCCAGCCGTTCGGGAGTATGGCCACCACACCCGCACCGGCGTTGAAATAGTTGCGGTCCGGACTATCGCCTTTCAGGGAGTAGTTGGTATGGTTTGCATCCAGTACGTAGGAGGTTCTCGCTTCCTGAGCATCTTCGTCAAATTCGTGTTCATATTCGAAGTGCGCCTGGGGAACCAGCACCCCCCAGTCCATGTTGACGGCGTAGGTTGCCCGAATGCCTAGATCTGTCGTCAACGAGTTGCGATTGTCGTCGTCGATCTTCATGTTCAGCCCCGAGCCATTCTGGTCTTTTTCGCGATAGCTGTCGATCTCGGAACGGGCGAAGCTGGCTTTCACGTAGGGCGTATAGGTCAGCGGACCATTGCTGAATTCATAACCGCTGCTGGCGCTGATCCAGTACTCGTTGCCATCGGGCTTGCCCTTGGTCCTGACATTGGTCTGGGGGATGGTCCGGGTGGATTCCTGGAACACCACGGTGCGCTCGAAGGTGTAATCGGTGGTGCTGGCGCCGATGCTGCCGTCCACGAAGATCCGGTCTGTGACATCTAAAGATCCGAACAGGGTGAGGGAATAGGTATCGGCGTCGGTGTTCCCTGCATGACTCTGGGGCGTGAAATTCACCCCCGAGGCATCCTTGTCAAAGTCGTAGTCGGTATTCTCGTAGCTGAGAAAGCCGCCAATGACAGCACGTTCCGAGAGACGGTAGTCCAGCCCCAGGTCAACACTGTAGACATCACCATCGTAGCCGCGCTCACGATCCTCCTCGTTGTGGTCAACCCAGGTCCTGTTGCCGTTGATCAACAGGCTGAACGGACCGATCATCAACGCATTGTCATCCACACCGCCGTTATCGTCATTCAGATCCTCGATATGATCATAGGCCTCGCGGATTTTGCTTCGTGCATTGGCCAGCGGTGTCTTGTTGCTGCTCAGGGTCTGGCTGGGGTTGAGCGAAGTTTCGCTGTTACCGGACAGATCGCCCGTGCCACCGGGCGTTTGCCCGCAGCGCGTGGCCAGGGCGCCGGTCGGGTTGAGGCAGGCGTTGAAAAAGAAGCTCTGGAAGGCCGGATCGGCCGGATCGGCCGCCTGGCTCGCCGGTGTCGCCAGCATGGCGAGCAACAGCCCCGGGATAAGAGTCGTAATGGAATTGGCCCGCATCGTGTTTCCCCCTTCACCTGGTCGATGGTCTTGTTGCCGTCCCGGGTTATGAGTATACCTCGTCTGCCCGGTCCAGTGCTGCGAGATTATATCCCATTCGAGATAAGACGGTCTTGGTTACCGATTCGCTACTCAGGCATCAGAGGGAGTGGAATAACGCGACAGCAAATGGCGACCATGCTGACTTTGTGTTCACGGCAAGTCCTTCTCGCAAGCATCCCCATCATCCTGTGACACTGCAATAATTTACTCAACAATCTGCAACCTGATATGCGCCATGCTCCAGTCCCTTGCCGGCATGTTGATGTCAGTATCCACATCCTCACCAGGCAAATCTGAGTCATCTGGTGTAACTTGAATGCCACGGGTGACCGCATTGGGAGTAACGGCATTCAAATTCGAGGAGAGTGCAAGCAATGTGTCCTTCACAGCGGCACCTGTTTGCCCGGACAGCTTATGAATTTCCTCACGCAGGACAGAGGCCTGTTTGCGCTCAGTCATGCAAAATGCATATACCACGTCCTCGCCCGCCGGAGGCCCGAAGTCCCAGTGAAATCCGGCACGGTTGTCATCCAGCAACGAGTCCGGGATACGGGCAGTGATATCACTCTTCAGCAATCCTTCCGGGTAGAAATCCTCTCGCTGCTCGGGATCAGGAAAGATCACCTGCAGTCCGCCACCGGAGTCAAGATAGGCGAATGTGAGATAACAGTCATGGCTGCTCCGAATCTCGAGTTGCAGACTGTTGCGCGAGGTGCGAGGAGTTCCCGGTCGATAGAAATACACCCTGGCCGGTGCCTCTTCATGACTGACGGAAATTCCCCGGTATCCCATGGATACCTGGCCGGCCGACGCATTGCGAAAATCAAGCTGCAGGATTGACGGCTGCTTGCCCAGTGACCGCATGGCGTCTATGAACTGATGTTTGCGTATCAGCCCCGCCAGCTTGACTGCCATTGTTTCAGGTGGCGCTTCAACTTCGGATTTCTCATACCCTGATTGATCGTCCCTGACCTGGCAGCGCCAACCTGAACCAGTGGCTGATGACTCGCAATCCACCACGAAATCTGCATTACCGGTGTTGGTTTCAAGTATCGACAAACCGTCGACCTGTGCGGAAAGATCCTTTTCCAGTCGCGCCCTGATTGCCCCGCTCATGTTGCGCAGGAAAACGGTTATTTTATCCTGTATACGGCTCTCGTCGGGTTCCTGCAGATCTCCGGTCATAGCCAGAAATGGCAGCTCCAGGCGCTCCCGGGGCGCCTCGAGCTGCGGTTCAGGGACCGGATTTCCCTCCAGCTGGGACTGCATGCCGGCGATCTGCCGTTTGACCTGATCCATGATCTGTACCGGGGTCGCATCCCGCGGCAGAGTTGCCAGGGACCGGGAAAGTGAGTAGGTCAGCAGCCCGTGGAAGCGCCCGTTGTCGAACGGGCCGTCCAGTGCACTCTGGTTGGCCGCCGCTCCGGTGATCAGCAGATAGGCTTCTGTCTCCGGCAGGCTGACGACGGCGCGGGTTTTAATGCCGCCCTGCCCTTTCCGGTAAAGATCGATCCGCTCATCCGGGGGGACGAAGCGCGGGCGTATCCGGCTGTTCGCAGAACGCAGCACCGTCCCGGAATGGCAGGAATCCATGACCACGAAGACGGACCGGGTCTTGAACCCCGAGATGATTGCGTCAATCTCGTCATCGGTGATATCGGGAATCCCCGGGGTGCGTGCATCCCGCGGGCAAATGGTCTCGTCTGCCCCGTCGGCTTCATCTCCGCTCAGGTCTTCGACCTGGGAGCCATGCCCGGAGTAATGAATGTACACGATGTCATCCGGCCCGGTCCTGGCCACCAGCGCTTTCAGTGCGTCCAGAATTCCCTGCCGGGTCGCCTGCGTATCCGTGAGGACCGTGACATTTTCCGGGTCGAACTCATATCGTTCGACCAGTAATTCGCGCATGGTCTCCACGTCATTGAGGGACCCGTTCAGAGTAGGCAATGCCTGATAGTCATTGATACCGATCAGCAATGCGTAGCGTGTGCCTGCCGGTACGCTGTGCGATGGCAGGCTGTAGCCGACTGCAGTCAGGACGACAACAGCAAGTAGACAGGCAGGCATCGTTGTTCCGGCAGTTTTCATGGTTCTGCAAGCCGGAGCAAGCCCGGAGTTAACAATAGTTCGGTCTGCACGGCATCAACATGCCTCGTTCTCGATGTTTCTTCCCGGACCACTGCGTGTCTGAGACTGGCGGCTGATTGTCGGTACACCGCCACGATCAGTTGATCAAGTCGACCCGGACCTCCCGTGGATGTCCCTTCACGTAGTCGTATGCGTAGCCTGCCCCCCAGGCCTGCACGTACGCATCGGAGAATATCTTGATCATGAGTGTTCGGCCGGCGCGCGGGGAAGTAATTCTGCAGGACAGATTAATGTTATCCTCACCCTTCTTGATAAAATAGGCCGCAACGAGGCCCCATACGTCGGCATGCAGTTTGTAATTACGGCAAAGCCGGGTGGAACCATCCCACACCTCGAGCCGGCTGTAGGTTTTGCTCTGCGCGCCGCCAAAAATTGTCATTGCCCTATTGTAATAGTACGTATTTGGCATCAATGCGGTGATACGGATTTCGCGGACACCGCTGGGCACACTGAGAAAATGACCCAGTCCTCTGCGATTTGTCCCTGCACCGGCAACACTTGCGGAGGCTTGGGCTCTATAATAGCCGGTAGCTCTGTCCACAGATCCGCCGGTACCGATTTGCGTCATGACCACAGTAAACGGCCAGGGTCTCCCGAGGTTCCGGGTGCTCGTTCCACGTGTCGTGACCCGGAATTCCTCCGGCATTTCCTTCTCAACCGGGCTGGCATAATAGAAGGCGCCGCCCTCCTCCTGCAGAACCTCCCCACCAGCCCCGGCCTCCTCGCCGCGCGGTTTCACGCCATCGCTCAGGGCGCCGCGGATCTCGCCATTCATGGCGTGTACGTCGATGCCTGCCTTCGCGAGTCCCTTGCTGCGCAGGGTTTTCATATCGGGCGCCATCCGCTCGAGACGCTCGTCGCGCTCCTTCTCGCTCAGTTTCGGATTCTCAAGCGCCTTCATTCCCGCCTCGAGCTTCTCTCGCAGAGCACGCAGTTCGGGATCCTTGTCCACGGCCCGGGCAAGACGCTCCTCGTACTTCTGGGCCGCGCGCCGCACCCGCTCGGCCTTGCGTTGCTCGGCCGCCTCCTCATCGACGCGTTCTTTCTCAGTCTTGCGGTCGGTCTCCTCGAGCATCGTGATCGCCTGCTCCTTGGTCAACCCCGGCGGCAACTGGGAAGGGTCGATCTCCCAGCGCGGTGCGGCCGTGGCCGTGATTGCCAAGCCGGTCAACACAATACCCATACATAGCACAGCGCGAATGTTCATGCGGATCTTCTCCCTTTTTGGAATTGATTGACTTCTTATCGAACGCACTATTCCGCCAGACTACTACACATCCGGCAGCCTTAAACATATAGAATATTTGGCTAACGGTAATATAGTTTTTTTATTGTAGTAGTAGGACTGATCAGCTCGATCCTGACGTCCGATGGTTTAGCAGTCACCTTGCCGACAGCCGCGCCAGTACCCCACGCCTGCGCGAATACATCTGAGACATGTAAAATCACGAGTTCACGACCGGCAGCGGGCGCATCAAATTCACACTCTAATGCAATATTATGACTCCCGTGCTCATCAAAATATGCTGCAACCAGCACCCATACATCAGCATGCAACCGTGATCTCCGACAAAGCCGCTGCGAAGAGGCGTCCCACACCTCTATTCTGCTATAACTTTTGCTCTGTGCGCCGCCGAAGATAATTGCAAACGCAATGTCGCTATAGGAAGTCTCTGGAAGACTTGCAGTAACTCGAATTCTGCTAATCCCTGAAGGCACCGTCAGGTAATGCGCTAGTCCTCTGCGATTAGTACCTGCACCGATATAGTATGCAACTGCCGTTGTTATATAGGTTCCAGCTTCTTTGTCAACGGAACCACCTCTTCCGATTCTTGTCTCGGTTTCGACATACGGCCAGGGCTCTTTGAGGATCTTGGTGGTCGTGCCGCGGGTTGTGACTTCCGATGCAGGCGGCAGTTCGTCATCATCCGGGCTGGAATAGTAGAAGGCACCATCCTTCTCTTGCAGCTCCCCCTCATCACTCCCGTCCTCTGCACCGCGCGGTTTCACGCCATCGCTCAGGGCCCGGCGGATCTCGCCATTCATATCGCGCTCGTCGATGCCCGCCTTCGCCAGCCCCTTGCTGCGCAGGGTTCTCATATCGGGCGCCATCCGCTCGAGACGCTCGGTGCGCTCCTTCTCGCTCAGTTTCGGATTCTCCAGCGCCTTCATGCCCACCTCGAGCTTCTCCTTCAGGGCCTTGAGCTCGGGATCCTTCTCCACGGCCCGCGCAAGACGCTCCTCGTACTTCTTCGCCGCGCGCTGCACCCGCTCGGCCTTGCGCCGCTGGGCCACCTCCTCATCGGCAAGTTCCTTGGCCGTCTTGCGATCGATCTCCTCGAGCATCGCAACCGCCTTTTCCTTCGTCAATCCAGGCGGCAATTGCGACGGGTCGACCTCCCAGCGCGGTGCGGCCAAGGCCGTGGCTGACAAGCCAATCAGGGCAATACCCAGACAAATCACAGTGCGGATGTTCATGTTGATCTCCTCATCTTTTGGTATTGATTAATTTCTTGTCGAATGTTCCATCACGCCAGCCTACAATGCCCCCAGCGGCCTGACACAAAACACCCCCGGTCAACGAATACCGTTTTTCGGAGGCGCTTCACCATCAGAATACCTGGTATCGGCTGTGGCCCCGGCAGTCTTCCATGACAATCATCTGGATCACACCGGGTAGCATGGCTAACGGTAGTATAGTTTTCTTGCAGTAGTAGGGCTGATCAGATCGATCCTGACGTCCGCGGGTTTTGCGTTTACATAGGTCAATGCTGAGCCAGCACCCCAAGCCTGAACGAATGCATCGGAGACGAACTTGATCACGATATCGCGGCCGGCAGCGGGAGCATCGAATTCACAATCCAGGACAACATTGTCAATACCCTGCTGTGAAAAGACCGCAGCAACCAGTCCCCACAGATCGGCGTGCAGCCTTGAACGCCGGCAAATCCGTCTGGAAGAACCGTCCCACACCTCGATTCTGCTGCTGCTCCTTGCCTGTGCACCGCCGAAGAGCACTCCCACCGCAATGTTGTTGAAAAATGTTTCCGGCAGTTGAGCAGTAACACGAATTTTGGTGACACCGGTGGGTACCGTCTGGAAGTGCGCCAGTCCTCTACGATTCGTACCATAGCCAGCCAAATATGCTCTTGCATATGGGCCATATGTCCCTGCTTCTTTATTCACACCACCGCCATAACTCCCTACTTGTGTCCTCTGTTCTGCGTTCGGCCAAGGTTCCTTGAGGTACTTGGTTGTCGTGCCGCGGGTTGTGACTGCTGATGCTGGCGGCAGTTCGTCGTCTTCGGGAACGTTATAGTAGAAGGCACCATCTTCTTCCTGCAGTACTTCTTCACTCCCGGCCTGATCACCGCGCGGTTTTACGCCATCGCCCAGAGACTGTCGAATCTCATTGTTCATGGCGCTCACATTGATACCTGCATTCGCCAGTCCCCTGGCGCGCAGCACCTTCATGTCCGACGCCATGCGGTTAAGGCGCTCGGTGCGTTCCTTATCGCTCAACTCGGTATTATCCAGGGCCTTCATGCCCGCCTCGAGCTTTTCCTTCAGGGCCTTGAGCTCGGGATCCTTGTCCACGGCCCGGGCAAGACGCTCCTCGTATTTCTTCGCCGCGCGCTGCACCCGCTCGGCCTTGCGCTGCTGGGCCGCCTCCTCATCGGCAAGTTCCTTTTCGGTCTTGCGGTCGATCTCCTCGAGCATCGCGACCGCTTTCTCCTTGGTCAGCCCCGGCGGCAGCTGGGCCGGATCGACCTGCCAGCGCGGTGCGGCCACGGCCGTTATTGACATCCCGGCTAATGCCAAAGCCAGACAGATTACATTCATGATGTTCATGTGGTTTCCCTCCCCATTGGAATTGATTTTTCTTGGTTTCTATCGCGACTGCCACGCTGACGTGCCACGACACCTTTCCACCAGCCCCTCATGCAGGCTACTCATTCATCTTCCCCGCCATTATGCATTCACTGCTGTTAGCGGTATCTTGAAGCGTACGCAAACAGTGTGAAAGAAAATGACATGATCCACAGCCTTCCGCGCCACATGATTTTGATTATAGTAGAATTAAACCCCTTTTCCATAAAGCCATCCTTGACAAACCACCATCCATCCCGCTACTCGCCTTGCTCGCCACATATTCGTGCCGAATAAATGCCCCGCACAGACACACCTGAAGAATTATTAAGATAGGTACAGACAATCGGACTGTGACATGCATAATTATAAGACATAGCTTATGAAACGATGGTTGAAATCAGGCAAGCGGATCGCATTTGCCAGCAGCCTCACGACTCTGCTGGTAACGCTTTATCACTCTTTAGCCGGCTATTTCCGACGACATTAATCCACCAACGTAGTTCCGCCGTTCTACCGGTATAAATGGAGAAGCCTGCCGGATTTTACACGCATGCTGATTGGCAACCTGATCGTCGGGCTGGGAATATCGCTCATGCTGGTAGTCTTGCGCGATACCCCATTCCATAGGGACATGGAGGATTCTGCGCTCGACTGGATGATGAAAATGTACAGTGGCACCCGTCCCCAAAACATGCGGTACCTTTTGCCTTCCTGGATATCGACAACACCACATACAGGTCATGGGGCTCGCCTTACATTACACCCAGGGACAAGGTGCTGGACCTGCTGCAGTTTTCTTTGTCCGGTAATCCAGCCGCCTTGGTTGTCGATATCGACCTGAGCCGCAGGGCAGATGCCGGGGATGATGCACTGGCGGATTTTATTCAGCACTACCCTGAAAATTGGATAACCGAAAGCAGTCAACTGCAAAACGTTCCGCCCATTATCCTGTCCCGGATATTTCGCCCGGCGGCAGCTGTCTCAAACGGGATGAAATACGAAATAATGCCATCCTTCCTGGATCAGGCTGTCGCAGCTTCACCACTTGTCTATTGGGCATCTCCGCTATTCGATATCGATGAGGATTTCGTTATTCGTGGCTGGCGGCCATGGGAGATCGCCTGTAATGAACAAGGAGTGACGATTACACCCTCTGTGCAATTAACGGCACATCTGCATCTGGTAATGCGCCAGACGCAGGCAGGGGTAACTGCGGTCGGTTGGCCCGTGAAGTTAGCGGAAAGGGCTGGTGGCAGGCAGTGTCGAGCGGCCTGATGGTGGGCGAATCGCCGGGATTCAGCAGCAGGAAGTCCGATGTGACGGCCGGTTCCCGGGTGGATTCTCTCGTTATGCATGGGTTATGCTTCCTGATAGCCTGTGGCGTTACCTGATCGGGATGATGTATGCAGTATTTGCTTGAGAATCACTCAAGACGAGGAGATTAAGAATGAATATCAGATATTTTGCTTGTTTGGTTCTGGTGATGATGGGGTTGTCGTCTCTTGCCTTGGCGCAAGAGGGCCGGGAGGTCGATGAGGCGCAGTTGCCGCCAGGGAAAACGAAGGCGCAAGTGCAGGCGATGCTCAAGGAGATTGACCGCAAGACGGCAAATGAACTCAAGCAGGAGCTTGCGGCTCTGCAGCGCCAGGACGAACGGCTCCGGCGGGTACTCAAGAAATACGAAGACCGGATCGCCAAGGCAGTGGAGAGAGATCCCGAGTTGCAGGCATTGCGGGACAAACTGGAGGCCGGGAGCCGGGCGATGAACAACCCGCAGCTGAGCGACAAGGAGCGCGAAGCACGGTCCGAGCGAATGGCACCGGATATGCGCACATTTCGCCAGAAAGCACTGGCAAAGGCAGGTATCGATGAACGGGCGATGAACGCAGAGATCGTTCGTGAGATGAACAGCGGTGTCACAACGCGTGGCGGCGGTGAGGGTGAGTCGACCGGCGAGATCCTGGAGGAGGAAGACGGCGTTTTGTACTTTGTCAACCCGAATGAGGAGGAACCGCCACCCGAGTACGAGGTAAAGACCCGCGGAACCAGCACCGAGTATCTCGGGGACCCCTGGCCGTGGACACAGGTAGGTTACGGTCTCTCGTGCGGCTCCAAATGCGAAATCGATAAAACGACCGGCGAATACTCTGTGTATGCTTATGAGCGTGTTAATTCCGGTCAGAATTACCTGGGTCTAGCCCAATACCGTACGGTCAAGAGTGGCGATAAAAAGTATCGCATTTCCGCACGATTGCCAGAGACCGAATTTTCCAATGTAGTGCAGGCAACAATCTTCCAGGCGTCGCGGACCAGAACCTGGAGCAAGATCGAAGTCTGGGATGATTCTTCCAAGCGACTCTGCCGAAACGCCAAATTGCATAAAGATTTGGTGGCGACATGGGGACAAAACTTGAGAAAATCAGGCAAGGACACGATCGCGTTAGCTTGCGAATTCGCTGCTCCTCCGGCCAATCACGAGGTTGTAATCAGGTTCACATCCGGCGTCTACGTTAGGCCAGCGGTAGGGGGGTGGGCGACTGGCTATGTGGGGGCGCAGCCGCAGGATGTCACGCTCTATATAACCCGCTAACCGGCGACCAAATTGCGAAACACATGCTTTCATAGGGCGTCCGAGAATATGGGGCATGATTGATGCAGTTGCAATCGAACTTGTCCAGTGTTCATCTATTTCTATGGATGGCGGAGAGGGAGGCCGCTCTCGCACGGTCCCTGTGCTTTGCGGCACCTGCACATCCTTGTGCATTGGGATTATTCGGGCCTGCAGCCCTCACCCCTTCGGGGCCGCCGTCGCTATGCTCCGGCGTTGTCTCGCACCGCTATGCGGTACTCGGCTCGAACCGAAGGCTCCTCACTGAACCTCCGCACCCCTGATAAACCAAAAGCCCCCGGATGGGGGCTTTTGGTTTATTGGCGGAGAGGGAGGCCGCTCTCGCACGGTCCCTGTGCTTTGCGGCACCTGCACATCCTTGTGCATTGGGATTACTCGAGCCTGCAGTCCTCACCCCTGCGGGGTCGCTGCCTGCGGCAGCGCTCTGCGCGGCTCTGCCGCTTGTCGAACCGGCCAATGGAATATCGAGGGTTCGAATCCACTATCAATCATCCATAGAAAAAGGGGCACAAGGCCCCTATTTCTATGGATGGCGGAGAGGGAGGGATTCGAACCCTCGATGGGCTTTTGACCCATACTCCCTTAGCAGGGGAGCGCCTTCAGCCGCTCGGCCACCTCTCCATTTTGACAAACAGGACAGAAAACCGCCGCTGGGATTCCGACGACGGCCATGGAGGCGTAGCATACCGGTGCGGTTATATTTGGTAAAGCGTGTGTTGGGAAAACGATGGTTATTTTCGGGAAATATCCGATGATCAGCTTTGTTCCTGCTTGATCCGTTCATAGATTTCTTCCCTGTGCACGGCGATCTCCTTCGGTGCATTTACGCCGATTCTGACCTGATTTCCCTTTACGCCCAGTACCGTCACAGTGACTTCATCACCGATCATCAGTGTTTCACCCACTCTTCTCGTTAATATCAACATTTTCCATCTCCATTTTTTTGATTGTCCGTGCTGGGTACTGATGACTCCTTATATAGACCGGTCACCTTAAAAAGAGTTTCGGCTACCCCATCGTAGTCTGAAGTCAGCTGGTTAGTAGTGATTTTAGTCCAACTTTTGTAAAGATAGAATCATTTCCTAAATAGTTTCTTAAAAAAAGCACTTATTTCAGTGTATTTACACTGATTACAGAGCCTTCGATTGCGCCAGATCAAATGCCTCATGGAGGGTCCGAACCCCGAGTTCGAGGTACTTTTCGTCCACCACAACGGAAATCTTGATTTCCGATGTGGAAATCATGCGAATGTTCACGCCTTCTTTTGCCAGGGCTTCGAACATGGTTGAGGCAATACCGGCATGGGAACGCATACCTACACCCACCAGCGAGATTTTCACTATCCGGTCGTCGCCGGAGACTTCCTGTGCATCCAGTCGTGTTGCGGTGTCTTTCAGGATGGTCAGGGCTTTTGCATACTCGTTGCGATGCACGGTGAAAGTAAAGTCCGTGGTCGCGCCATCCGGCGCCACGTTCTGGATAATCATATCCACTTCGATATTGGCGTCAGCGATTGGGCCGAGGATCTGGTACGCGACACCGGGCTTGTCTGGAACACCCAGTATGGTCAGTTTGGCCTCATCGCGACTGAAGGCAATACCAGATATCAGTGCCTGTTCCATCTTTTCATCCTCATAGGTTATCAGCGTACCCTCGCCTTCCTCGAAGGACGACAACACGCGCAACGGCACATTATAACGACCGGCAAAACTGACGGAGCGGATCTGAAGCACCTTTGAGCCAAGACTCGCCATCTCCAGCATTTCCTCGAAGGTGATGCGTTCCAGGCGCCGGGCATCCGGAACCACCCGCGGATCAGTGGTATAGACTCCGTCCACGTCAGTATAGATCTGGCACTCATCAGCCTTGAGTGCCGCAGCCAGCGCCACGGCAGTGGTATCGGACCCGCCGCGCCCGAGGGTGGTGATATTGCCGCCTTCATCTACACCCTGAAAGCCGGCCACGACAACCACCCGGCCCTCGGCAAGATCGGCATGAATACGCTTGTCATCGATATCGCGGATACGCGCCTTGTTATAGGCGCTGTCCGTGCGAATATGTACCTGGGAGCCGGTGTAGGAGCGCGCCGCATGGCCCCGTTTCTCCAGCGCCATACTCAGCAAGGCAATGGTGACCTGTTCGCCGGTGGCCAGCAGCACATCCAGTTCGCGGGGAGTGGGAGTTTCGGTGATGCAACCGGCCAGCTCGAGCAAGCGGTTGGTTTCGCCGCTCATGGCCGATACCACGACAACGATATCGTGCCCTCTGGCTCGCCAGCCGATGACTTTTTCGGCTACATGCTCGATGCGCTCCGGACTGCCGACCGAAGTGCCGCCATATTTTTGTACAATCAGCGCCATGTCAGTGATTGATCACCCTTACCTGTGCAAGCCGCCTGCCTGGAATGCTTTAGACACAATCCGTCAGATGATTACTTGTATATCTTACAATAGGATGCGTAATATAGTTACTGAATAGAACAGGATCTGGCAAGCCTCATCCCGCAAGCCGGTTACTGACCCACTCCGCTACCGAGGCCAGCGCAGCATCCAGATTATCCGGCTGATTGCCACCGGCCTGGGCCATATCCGGCCGACCGCCGCCCTTGCCGCCTACCTGACTGGCAACGGCATTGACGAGATCGCCGGCCTTGAGGCGATCAGTCTGGTCCCGAGTCACCCCGGCAACGATGCTGACCTTGCTGCCATTGACGGTCCCGAGCACCACGGCCGCCGACCCGAGCTTGTTTTTCAACTGATCCAGCGTATCACGCAGTACGCCGGAATCCGCACCATCGAGTCGCGCTGCCAGCACCTTGATACCATCCACCTCCACCGCCTGTGCAGCAAGGTCACTGCCCTGCGTACTGGCGAGTTTTCCCTTCAGTTGCTGAAGTTCTTTTTCCAGCTTGCGGGTCTTCTCCAGCAACTGCGCTACTTTTTCATCGGCATCTTCACGGCCGCCCCGCACCAGGGACGCGACCCGCTGCAGCCGGTTTTCACTGTCGTGAACCCATTCTATGGCGCGTTCGCCCGTGACGGCCTCGATGCGCCGTACACCGGCCGCAATACCGGATTCCGCAACGATCTTCAGCATGCCAATGTCACCCGCCCGGCGCACATGGGTACCGCCACACAACTCCACGGAAAAATCACCGATGGACAGCACGCGCACCTCGTCCCCGTATTTCTCGCCAAACAGCGCCATGGCCCCGGACGCCATGGCATCCTCCATCGACATGATGCGGGTTTCGGCGCGAGCGTTTGCGCGAATCTGTTTATTGACCAGATCCTCGACGGTTTCCAGCTGCTCAGCCGTCACCGGTTCATAGTGGGTGAAGTCAAAACGCAGACGCTCGGGTTCCACCAACGATCCCTTTTGTTGTACATGCTCGCCGAGGACGGTACGCAGCGCCGCATGTAACAGGTGGGTGCCGGAATGGTTGAGCACCGTTGCCTGCCGCCACTCTGGATCGACATGCACCGTGAGGTGGTCACCCGCACGCAGGGTGCCCTGCGTCACCCTGCCGATGTGGGCGAAGACGCCGGTGCCCTGCTTTTGCGTGTCGCTGACATCAAACCGGACGCCCTCGGTTTCCAGGTAGCCCCGATCACCCACCTGCCCGCCGGATTCGGCATAGAACGGGGAACGGTCGAGTATGACTATGCCGGCCTCACCCGCTGCAAGCTGCTCGACCGGTGCACCGTCGCGGAACAGGGCACGAATGTACGACTCATCATCCAGTCGTTCATAACCGCAAAAATCCGTGCTGCCATCAATGTTCAGGTGGGCGGAATATTCCGCGCCGAACTGGCTTGCCGCACGGGCACGGCTGCGCTGGGTCTCCATCTCGCGGTTGAAGCCCTCCATATCCATATCGAGGCCGCGTTCGCGTGCCAGATCGGCCGTCAGGTCGACCGGAAATCCAAAGGTGTCGTAGAGTCTGAATACGGTTTTACCGGAGATAATGCTGCCTTCCATGGTGGACAGGTCCTCTTCCAGGATGCGCATCCCTTGCTCCAGGGTCTCGGCAAAGCGCTCTTCCTCCAGCTGCAGGATGTGCTCGACATGCTGGCGGTTTTCTTCCAGTTCGGGGTAGGCGGCACCCATTTCCCGGCACAAGGGCGCCACCAGTTTATAGAAGAACGGCCGGGTCACACCCAGCTGGTAACCATGACGGATGGCACGGCGGATAATGCGGCGCAGCACATAGCCGCGCCCTTCATTGGACGGCAGGACCCCATCAACCACCAGGAAGGCGCAGGAACGGATGTGATCGGCAATCACCTTCAGCGAATTGCTTCCCGTATCACCGGTGGCGGTAATCTCGGCGGCACTCCTGATCAGGTTGCGGAACAGGTCGATGTCATAATTGCTGTGCACGCCCTGCATCACTGCGGCCAGCCGTTCCAGTCCCATGCCGGTATCCACCGAGGGTTTTGGCAGGGGGTTCAGGTTGCCGTTGGCATCCCGGTCATACTGCATAAAGACCAGGTTCCAGATTTCGACATAACGATCACCATCCTCGCCCGCTGAACCGGGCGGTCCCCCGGCGATCTCCGCTCCATGGTCGTAGAAAATTTCCGTGCAGGGACCGCAGGGTCCGGTATCCCCCATGGACCAGAAATTGTCCTTGGCACCGATACGCTCGAAGCGGGCGGGATCGACCCTTATTTCATTCAGCCAGATTTCCGCGGCCTCGTCGTCGTCCTCAAAGACCGTGACCCATAACCTTTCCCCCGGGATCCTCAGGGTTCCCGTCAGAAATTCCCAGGCATAATGAATCGCCTCGCGCTTGAAATAATCCCCGAAGCTGAAATTGCCGAGCATTTCGAAGAAGGTGTGATGGCGTGCGGTATAACCGACATTTTCCAGATCATTGTGTTTGCCACCGGCACGTACACAGCGCTGACTGCTGGTGGCACGGGTATAACCGCGTTTTTCCTGCCCCAGGAAGACATCCTTGAACTGCACCATGCCGGCATTGACGAACAGCAGCGTGGGATCATTGACAGGCACCAGCGAACTGGAAGCCACGACCGCATGATCCCGCTCCCTGAAGAATTCCAGAAAGGCATTGCGAAGTTCTGCGCTGCTGCTCATGGAGTGTTTCGGTTAACCCGTTAAAAAATCACAGGCTTTTATTATTCAGGGATTTGGATTGGATTGGAATACTTTGGTAAAGATTCTGTCCGGCGGAAGGCGTCCTGCATACGTTAACCGGGTTCTCGCTGTCACCGTAACTCCTCCGCAGGAATGGCGGTGAACATTACGTTCCGGGACATCCCGCAACACACCCCTGCAGCTGTGGCGGGAGTTCCGGAAAACCCTGTCCGCCAGGCACGGGTGCCTCCCCGACGTGGCTTTGGGTTGGTTACGCAGGGCATCCTGGATAGCAGCAGCCGGTTACTCGAACTCCCGGAAGACGCCGGAAATTTGCTCGGCGGTAAAACCCCGTTGCTGGAGGAAACGCATCTGGCGGCTGCGTTCCTGGAAATTCGCCGGCAGCGCCGGCCCAAAGCGTTTCAGCCGCACCTGTTCAATCAGCTCGCGCCACTGGGTGCCGTGTTCGTCCAGGCACCGGTCAATGAGGCCGGCATCGATTCCGCGTTCCCGCAGCCCGGCCCGGATCTTCTGCGGCCCCTGGCCACGCTGGTAACGTGAATGTACAAAGGATTCGGCAAAGCGCGCATCATCCAGCAGCTGCCCGGCGACCAGATCGGAGACGGTTTCATCGACCACACCGGCTTCAAACCCGCGGGACACGAGCTTGTGCAGCAGTTCCTGCTCGCTGTGTTCGCGACGCGCCAGTAGACCCAGTGCCGTCGCTCTGACCGCTACGGGATCGCCGCTGGCTTCAGGCTTCAGCTTCGACTTCCTCCGGTTCCTCTGTGGAGTCGGTCGTCGCAGGCAGTAATTCGGCACGGATCTTGCCCTCGATTTCCCGGGCGATCTCCGGATTCTGTTTCAGGAAATCGCGCACATTTTCCTTGCCCTGCCCGATGCGGTCACCGTTGTAGCTGTACCAGGCACCGGACTTC
>Ga0210064_1000330_pt1 | contig 22984 bp, 20 predicted proteins | sample Muzzi_CordC_D2_FD_185531 | JGI IMG/M metagenome (GOLD analysis project Ga0210064, IMG submission 185531) | Wetland microbial communities from San Francisco Bay, California, USA, that impact long-term carbon sequestration - Muzzi_CordC_D2 (SPAdes) | ecosystem: Environmental > Aquatic > Marine >...
CCCTTGACCAGCCAGGTGACCAGGTTGATGGCGACCCAGCTCATCATCAGGGTGGTGATGATCTCGTTTAGATCGGCCCGAGCTTTTAAAACCGCCGGTATCAGTATCCAGACCATGCCACCGGTTATCCCCAGCAAAAGTACGGCAATGAGATAGATCGGGTACGGCAAGGCAGCAGAAAGCATCGGGGCGGCCCAGCCTGTCAGCATTGCGCCAATGAGGAATTGACCCTCCACGCCGATGTTCCAGAGTCCGGCGGAAAAACAGGACAGGAGACCGGCTGAGATTATCATCAGCGGAGCCATTTTGATGATTGTTTCAGTCACCCCCAGAGAGGTGCCCAGGCCTCGTGCAAAGAGAAGGCTGAAATAGTGCAGCGGGTCTTTACCGATAATCAATAAAATTATCCCGCCGGTGATTAGGGAAAAAAGAATCGATACAATCGATAAGGCTGCGGGTTTTAGGGCGTTCAGGTTGATATTTTTCAAGATACCCTCTATCAGCTCAAGCCAAGCATGAGTTTTGCGACTTTTTCAGCAGTCACATGGCACCGATCCATGAGGCCGACGATTTCACCGTTAGATAGTACGCCGATGCGGTTGCTGCAACTGAATAGTTCGTCCAGGTCCGCTGTGATCAGCAAGACGGCAGTTCCCCGCCGGCTTTCTTCTTTAAGCAGATCCTGAATAAAACGAACGGTTTTGGCATCAAGCCCGTACGTCGGGCTGTTACAAATAATCAGGCCCGGTCTCCCGGAAAGACCCCGGGCTAACAATAGCTTCTGAATATTGCCTCCGCTGAGTGTCCTGACGGGTGCGTCCGGTCCGATCGCCCGGATCCCAAAGCGACGGATCAGATCATCGGTAAACGACTTGATGCGCGACTGGTTTAAAATACCGTATCGCGAAAAAGGCGATCGATAATAACTTTGCAGGATCGAGTTCTCCGAAAGCGCCATGTCGAGAACGCATCCTTCATTGATGCGGTCGGCGGTGATATGGCTAATTCCCAGTTCAAATCTGGAGGCGATGTCAAGTCGGGTGATGTCCCGCCCGCAGTAAAGCAAACTGCCCGCACTTGCCCGTTTTTGCCCGCCGATGATCTCTGCCAGCAACCGCTGATCCTCACCGCTAACACCGGTAATGCCGACAATTTCACCTTTTCTGATGCCAAAGGAGATATGCTTCAAACCAATTTGACCGCGATCGTTTAAAACCGCAACATCTTTTAATTCCAGCAGCGGGTCGTCCTCCAATACCGGCGCTACCTCGGGTGGTGCGGTTGCGGGAATCGCCCCGAACATTAAACCAAGGATTTTATCGGAGGCGGCTGACGCACCCATGGCCGCCAGCATGCCGCCTGACAATTCGGCGGCTTTCCGCCCGGATTTCATAATGGTGATGCGATCTGATACAGCAAGGGCTTCGTTCAAATTATGCGTGATCAAGATCACTGATTTTCCAGCATCGCGCAACAATGTCAATGTGTGATATAGGGCTTCGGCCTCGACCGGAGCGAGCACCGAAGCAGGTTCATCCAGAATCAAAACGTCGGAATCATGATAGAGTATTTTTAGAATTTCAGTCCGCTGACGTTCAGCGACGGAAAGTTCCCGGATCATTCTGTGCGGATCGATTGAAAGACCGTATGCAACAGAGATCTGATTAAGTTTTCGCTCTGCTTTTTTCAGGTCTAAAAAGAGTCCGCCTTCAAAACCCAGCATGAGGTTTTCCAGGACCGTTAAATTGGGAATCAAGGTGAAGTGTTGATAAACCATGCCGATTCCCAGTTTCAAGGAATCCCGGGGGGATCGAATTTGAACTGTTTGAGCACCTGCAATAATTGTCCCCTTATCCGGCTGGTACATCCCCGCAAGAATATTCATCAGGGTTGTCTTGCCGGCGCCGTTTTCGCCCAGAAGGCTGTGGATTTCAGCGGCGTGCAGATCGAAGTCGACATCGTCATTGGCAACCACTCCCGTAAAGCTTTTGGTGATGCCGATCATCTTTATCAGCAATTTGTTTTTCATTACTTATTCCACTATGGAAAAGCCGGTCATCGCACCGGCCGGATCAAGCCCCGATTTGAAGCCTATATTGCTACTCCGAATTTAGTGAATTAACAATACTTTTTCAAGATCAACTCAGACCGACGCTGATAATTGGGTTTAAAAGTCCCTGGCCGGGGTGAATCTCAGTTTATTTATCCCATTAAATGAAAGCAATTCAATGAACATCGGCAACTCGTTTTCGATATTGAGTTGCAAAGTGCCGAATATCAATCTGGTCGCATTTGACTTAATCAAATTCAATTCTTAGTCTGATTATACGGAATTTTTCTTCTAATATGGAATATTACCCCGGCTAAATAAACTTAAAGGTTTAATCTCGAAAGGAACTTATGATGCAAGCATATGTCAGTTTGTACAAGTACAAAGGACCCATTAAGGGGGGCGGACCGGAGCGATTTGAAAGGGTCAAAAATATCGTGGCCGACGAAAAGGGCAGAATCCTGCATATATACGGTCTGCTGGGCGAATATGATGCGCTGTCGGTGGCTGAATTTCCAGACAATCGAGCCGCTATGCGGGCTGCGCTTAGAATAGGCAACCTGATTAACGCCCAATCAAACACATTAGCGGCCGTCGAGGGAGATGATTTCCTTCAAATAATGAGTGAGCTGTGATTCCGTATTCCGCATTCCGACTTCTATTCGCCGTCTTCCATCTGTTGTAGTTCCTGTTGGAAAAGGGATTTTTGATTGTCCAGTTCATCGCTGACTTTTTCAAGTTCATCAAACAGTATATCAATTTTCGATTGACAGCCGTGAATGGACCGGGACAGCTCGCTGATTCTGTTGCCATTCTGGTCCTGGGAAGCCTGTTGCATTAATTGGTTGAGATTTTCAAGTTCGGCTTCCTTGGATTCGATGTCGTTTTCCAACCGCGTGATGCGCTTTTCAATCGGCCTGAGGGTTATGGCGCGACGGTTAATAATCTCAGATCTTTTGCGCCGCATTTCTTTTTTAGGCTGCCGGGTATTTGCACTTTCGGGATGCGCTGATGTCCGGTTTTTCGATGCAGGCAGTTTTTCATCCTGCCACCCGCCTTTTTCGAGAAATTCCTGATAGCGACCGTTAAAAACATCGATCTCATCATCTTGAAATACAATCAGCTTGTCGGCCAGGGCGTGCAAAAACATCTCATTGTGGGTCACCATGATGACGGTACCTTCGAAAAGATCGATGGCGGCCAGCAATGCATCACAGGATTCCATATCCAGATGGTTGGTCGGTTCATCGAGCAGCAACAGATTGACCGGCGTTGCCAATAGTTTGCCCAGCATCACGCGGCTTTTCTCACCGCCGGACAGGACACTGATTTTTTTTAATGCCTCATCGCCCGAAAACATCATGGCGCCGCAAATATTTCGTGCTTGCTGTCGATCAATATCCGGGTGTGAATAGAGAATTTCCTCTTCAACGGTTCGGGAATCCACCAGGCTATTGATGTTGGTTTGTTCAAAGATACCGCTGACGGTGGCCGGGTGATAAACAATTTGTCCGGATCGGGGAGACAATTTGCCGGCCAAAAGCTTTAGCAATGTGGTTTTGCCCTTGCCGTTTTTTCCAACCACGCAGACCCTTTCGCCGGCCCCGATGCCGACATTAAAATTCCTTATCAGGGGGTTCTGCTCATTATACCCAAAGGCAAGTTGGCGGCAGGTTAGGATCTGTTTGCCGGGGAAAGGACTACTGCGAAAAGAAAAGTCGAGTAATTTCAACTCCTCGAGCCTATTCTTTTTTTCCATTTTTTTAAGGGTCTTGATGCGGGACTGCACCAGGTTTGCCAACCTCGCCTTGGCCCGAAAACGCGTGATAAACTGCTGGATTTCTTTGCGGCGACGTTCATCGTTGATTCTGGTTTTTTCGAAGACTTCTTCGTCTTGTGCGATCTGATCGTAATACTTGTCGGTATTTCCGGATATTTTTCGCAAATTGCGGCGGTGTATACCCATGATATGGGTTACGACCTTATCCATAAAAGTGCGATCATGAGTAATCAGCATCAGTTCATGGGGCCAGTTGCTTAAAAACTGTTCGACCCATCGAATTGAGGTAATATCCAGAAAATTGGTGGGCTCATCTAAAAGCAACAGATCCGGTTCCGCGACGAGCGCTTTGACCAGGTTTAAACGCACCTGGAGACCACCCGAGAATTCAGCGGGATGGCGCTCAAAGTCCTGCCTGCTAAAGCCCAGGCCGGCCAGGATTTTTTCGACTTTCCAGTAATGATCCTTTTCCGGTTCGGGAAGCGCTCGCATGCCTTCGCTCAGGGCCGTGTCGGCGGCAAACTCCAGCTGTTGCTGCACATAAACGATGCGATAATTCTTCGGAATAATGATCGATCCGGAATCCGGGCGCTCTTCACCGGCGATCAGCCGGAAAAGAGTCGTTTTGCCGTGACCGTTTTGTCCAACCAGGCCTACCCGCTCTTTCTGGTTAACAGAAAAGCCCAACCCTTCGAATAGGATCTGCTCGCCGAAACTTTTTGTCAGATTTTCTACACGAATCATATATAAATGACCTGCGTCATTACGGTTACACAGCGCTCTGCCGGTTTGAACCCACCGGTTCGTCTCAAAATCAGGGATTCAAAACCAGGTGGTGCAATTTGCTATAACGCTGTGTATTTTTACAATTATCAACAGGATATCACCTATGGACCGACTTGTCATCTTGAAAAACCCGGCCCTGGCTTCAGTCGGCCGGACAGTTAACCCGTTCTCGGAATTGAGCCGAATCGGCCCTGGATATTGAAAAGATAACCAGCAAATATGTCTTCGGCGGCGTCTGATCGAAGCTTGACAAACGGTTGGAAATTAGTATGTTATAAGCGCAAATTTGATAACGACGACCCACAAATGGCGAACTTCCGCAATGACGAATGGAAAATGGAGAATTAAGAAATTTTATCTGTTTTAGATTCGATAATCGACATGCTTCATTTGTTATCCATAACGACGGAGTTAAACGAATTCAATAATTCGACAATCGATCTGCCGGAGGCGGACCATCCGCCATTCAAAAAACAGGAGTCCACCCATGTCTGATGAAAAAAAAGATTTCGTGGTAAAAGATCGCCGCATATTCTCCGAAGAAAACCGGGAGAATGGAGTTGAAGACCAAGAGACGTCGGCCGCGGCTGCGACGGAGGATGAGACCCCGGAACTATCTGCGACCGGTAAAACCCAGGCGTCAGATGCCCAGGAAAAGCCACCAGGCGCTGCAGCCCGACAGGAGTCGCCGCTGCCTAAAATTAATTTTGCAACTTTTGTCGTTTCCCTGAATGCTTCAGCTTTGTTGCATCTGGGGGCCATCGAGGATCCGACCAGCGGCCAAACCAATAAAGACCTATCTATGGCAAAGCAGACAATTGATATTTTGAGCATGCTCGAAGAAAAGACCGCCGGCAACTTAAGCACTGATGAAAAAAATCTGTTAAAAAACATTCTCTACGACCTAAGAATTATCTATGTGAAAGAGTCGGGATGAATATCGCTCAGCGGAGCGATCAGAAAACCGTTCGGCATTAACGAACGAAACACCAGACGTTAATGAAAATCTTGTCTCCCGCAAAAATCAACCTGTTTTTGCAGGTTACCGGAAAGCGACCGGACGGCTATCACGAGTTGTTTTCATTAATGTGCTGTGTCAGTCTTTTTGATTCCATTTTCCTTCAATTCGGCACCCCAAAAATAGAGGTTGAATCATCACATCCTCACCTTCCCCTTGATGAAACAAACCTGGCTCACAAAGCCGCCGTCCTGTTCTTTAAAACCCTGGGCTTGAAAGATGGGGTAAAAATCTCCATCGAAAAATCCATACCGGTGGCGGCCGGCCTGGGTGGCGGCAGCAGCAACGCTGCCAGTGTTCTTCGCGGACTTAACCAGCATTATGCTTATCCTTTCTCTCCGGACCAGTTAATGTCCTTAGGGCTTAGCCTGGGAGCGGATGTCCCTTTTCTGTTATTCCAGAACCCGGCCCTGGCCTCCGGAATCGGCGAGAAGTTGGAGCCATATCCGCAGCGGTTACCCTATAGTGTTATCATCGTTTATCCGGGATTCAGGGTTTCGACCGCAGAAGTTTTCCAAAATCTTAATTTAAGATTGACAAATTGCAAAAAAAAATTTACAAAAATCTCTTTAATGAAAACCGGTTATGATGCTTCACTGCATTTGTGCAACGACCTTGAAGCAGTAACGGTATCCAAATACCCGGAGATAGAATCAGTCAAGGAGCAGCTAATTAAGCTAGGGGCATTGGGGGCATTGATGTCAGGAAGCGGACCAACCGTCTTTGGTCTTTTCTCCGATCAGGAAAAAGTTGGCCAGGCAAGCCGGGCGATCGGCCGTAATCCCCGCTGGAAAGCTTTTCCTGCCGAAATCATTTGTGAAAAACATTCAGGTGACGCTTGAGGATTGACCTTGGTGTCAAAGAAAAGCGATATTTTGGCTGATGGATATGGGATATCTCTTCTGATTCTGGTGGGGCGTCGTCAAGTGGTAAGACACAGGATTTTGGTTCCTGCATTCGGAGGTTCGAATCCTCCCGCCCCAGCCACTGATAATTGAAGAATGAAGATTGAAGAATGATTATAAGCTGATTCGCCGATTAGGGTTTAACAAAATATAAAAATTAAATATGCGCAGCATGAAACAATTAAGACGCCGGCGTACCGGTCTAACAAGTCGTTTAGGATCTTCAAAATCAATTAACGAACCTGAATACGCTATTTTTCAGGGCGGATTAATTAACGGTGGAATATATGGAAGGCATGGCCATATTTTCGGGTAACTCCAATCCCGGGCTGGTGCAAAAAATCTGCAAGTATCTCAGTTTGCCCCTTGGTGGTGCCAAGGTAAAAACTTTCAGTGACGGCGAAATCCAGATCGAGATCAATGAAAACGTCCGTTTGAAAGACGTTTTTGTGGTGCAGTCAACCTGCTCGCCGGTCAATGATAACCTGGTCGAACTGCTACTGATGATCGATGCATTTAATCGCTCCTCAGCCAGAAAAATCACTGCCGTTATTCCCTATTTCGGGTATGCCAGACAGGATAAAAAAGTAGCACCCCGGGTGCCGATCAGTGCCAAGCTGGTTGCGGATATGCTGACCGTGGCCGGAGCCGATCGAATAATTACCATGGACTTGCATGCCGGTCAGATACAGGGATTTTTTAACATTCCGGTCGACAACTTATTCGCAGCCCCGGTTCTGATTGAATATATTCGCAATAATTTCAGAGACGATATGGTCATCGTTTCACCGGATGCCGGCGGAGTTGAAAGAGCCCGGGCTTTTGCCAAACGGTTGAATGCGGATCTGGCAATCATCGACAAGCGCCGGGATGCTCCCAATCAGGCCAAAGCCATGGCTGTCATCGGTGATGTCACTGATAAGGTGGCGGTCATTCTGGACGATATGACCGATACGGCCGGGACCCTGACGGAAGCTGCCCATGCCATTAAAAACGCCGGTGCCCGGGAAATTCATGCCTGTTGCGCCCACCCTGTTCTTTCAGGCCCGGCAATTGAGCGAATTACCGATTCAGACCTCAAAAGTCTGGTCGTTACCGACACGATTCCCTTATCGGAAAGGGCTGCTGCCTGCGATAAAATTAAGGTGCTCACTATTTCACAGCTGGTTGGCGAAGCAATTATCCGCAGTTTTCGAGGAGATTCGGTAACTTCGCTGTTTGTATAAAGATTAAGGTTCAGGGTTCGGGGTTCGAGGTCCAGGGGTTGATGTTTACGACAATTCTGAACTAATTGCCCGTTTGCTCTGAATGAAAAAATTTGAGAATCATATAAATTTGGATTGAGGGCTCAAAGACAGGCTAACCCTGAATCTTTGAACCCATCATAATCGAGGAGGTCATTTCTTTGGAACAAATTGAACTTAATGCAACAGTCAGAAAAACGACGGGCAACAGCCCGGCCCGGGAATTGAGAAGAGGCGGTCAAATACCTGCGGTATTATACGGTCCCCAAACCGAGCCGATTCTGTTGTCTGTGAACATCAAAGCGCTTGAACAGATTTTCAAACGGGGCAATATCGGCTCGATCATATTGAATCTCGTTATTCAAAACGGTAAAAAGATTACGAAACCGGCCATGATCAAAGAACTTCAGAGCCATCCGGTATCAGGGAATTTTATCCACATTGATTTTTATGAAATCGACATGCAGCGCAAAATCAATGTCATGATTCCAGTTGTCACCAAGGGCCATTCCAAGGGTGTTGAATCCGGCGGAATGCTGCAGATTGTTCGGCGCGAAATTGAGGTCCTGTGTATGCCGGGAGATATTCCCGCAGCCTTTGAGATCGATATTACTGATCTGGATGTTGGTGACTCCGTGCATATCGAAGAAATTCCGCTGGGCGATAACGTCGAATTACTGAACGATGTAAATTTTACGGTTGTCACCATACTGAGCCCGAAGATGGAAGAAGAGGCCGTTGAGGAAGAAGAGGAAGAGGCCTTGGAAGGGGAAGCAGCCGCTGCGGAAGATTCGGATGACAAAGCCGCCGAATCCGAAGAAGAAAATTAGCTTTCCGGCAGGCTGGAGAGCCTGCCCCGCATCCGGCAACGAAGACAGGTGTGGAGCAGACGCTTCAGCCTGCTGCTATGATAGGGCATAGCTTATCGAAAATCTGCCCCCAAATAGATTAAAGTTGGTGGTCGGTCTCGGAAACCCTGGAAATACCTACCAGTATACCCGGCATAACGCCGGTTTCATGGTTGCCGATAAAGTCGCACACGATTTTGAGATTGAGTTCACCAATAAGAAATTCGATTCTGTTTTTGGACGCGGTTTTGTCGAAGATGTCGATATTCTGCTGGTCAAACCGATGACATTCATGAATCGCAGCGGGCCGCCGGTGCAAAAACTGGCCCACTATTACCGGATACAATGCGAGGACATGTTGGTCATTCATGACGACATCGACCTTGCTTATGGCAGATTAAAAATAAAAGAGAAAGGAGGGCATGGCGGACACAATGGCATAAGATCGTTAATGGATGCCTTTGGGGGGGGCGATTTTGTGCGTCTTCGCTTAGGCGTCGGGCGTTCCGGGGCGGATGTGACAGGTCATGTTCTGGGAAAATTTACTGCGGAACAGTCACAACTTTTAAGCCGGATCATTACAGGCGCCCGGGATGCGGTTGTTACGGTTCTTAGCCAGGGTGCGAAGGTTGGTATGAATTTATTTAACGGCAAGGATCTGAAGATTTCAGAGTAAATCAAAATTTAGCATGTGGAGGAAAGGATGAACTATTTATTACCGCTGATTTGCACACTGGTTGGCATATCCGGTGTGGTTTTCTCGCTTATTCTGGCGAGTATGGTTAAAAGTGCTCCGGCCGGCAACGAAAAAATGCGTGAAATTGCCAACGCAATCAAAACAGGCGCCATCGCCTATTTGAATCGCCAGTTAAAAAGCATGGGGACGGCCGGAATTATTCTTTTTGTCATTATTGGCGCTGCCTTGAGCTGGAAAACCGCCGTCGGATTTTTAGTGGGCGCCATTGCCTCGTTTGCGGCCGGCTATATCGGGATGCGCGTATCGGTGCTGGCCAACGTGCGAACCGCCGAAGCGGCCAAAGGCGGACTGGCCAAAGGGCTGGCTATGGCGTTTAGAGGCGGCTCCGTGACGGGAATGATCGTTGCCGGTCTGGCACTGACCGCAGTTGCCGGCTGTTACACGGTGCTGATTGCCAGTGGTACTGAAACCCGGGAGGCTGTCATTGCCCTAGTGGCCCTGGGTTTTGGCGGCAGCCTGATATCCATTTTTGCCCGGCTGGGCGGTGGTATTTTCACCAAGGGCGCAGATGTCGGCGCCGATCTGGTGGGCAAGGTTGAAGCCGGTATTCCGGAAGACGATCCCCGCAACCCGGCTGTTATTGCAGACAACGTCGGGGATAATGTCGGGGACTGTGCCGGTATGGCGGCCGATTTATTCGAAACCTATGCGGTGACCGCTGTTGCCGCCATGCTGCTGGGAAACCTGCTCTATCCGTCAATCGCCATTGCCACCAATTTTCCGCTGGTGTTGGGTGCCATTTCGATTGTCGCTTCCATGATTGCGATCTTTTTTGTCAAACTGGGCAAAAATGAATACATTATGGGCGCCCTGTACAAAGGCATGTTCGGATCGGCTATACTGGCAGCCATCGCATTTTTGGTGGCCTGTGTCACGATGTTCAGCGGCGTTGCGGAACTGGGCGGCCTGCGGATCTTTCTGGCGGCCCTCGTCGGACTGGTTCTGACCGTTGTCATCGTGGTCATTACCGAGTACTACACCGGCATTCGCAAACCGGTTAAATTTGTGGCTGAGGCTTCCACCACCGGTCACGGCACCAATATTATCGCCGGGCTGGCCGTCAGCATGGAAGCCACGGCCCTGCCGGTGCTGTCCATCTGCTGCGCCATCGGAATCGCTTACTGGGCGGCCGGTCTCTACGGGATTGCCATGGCGGCGATGTCCATGCTTTCGATGACCGGAATGGTCATTGCCATTGATGCCTACGGTCCGATCACCGACAATGCCGGTGGAATCGCCGAAATGGCCGGCATGGACGAAAGTGTGCGCGCGGTTACCGACCCGCTGGATGCAGTCGGCAACACCACCAAAGCCGTTACCAAAGGGTATGCCATCGGATCGGCCGGTTTGGCGGCGCTGGTTCTGTTTGCCGCCTACACCCAGGAATTTGCCATGCACGGCGGCGGAGAGAATCTGCGATTCGACCTGAGCAACGTCAGCGTCATCATCGGCCTTTTCATCGGCGGGCTGCTGCCGTTTCTGTTTGCTTCGATCGCCATGAAGGCCGTGGGCAAAGCCGGCGGCGCCGTGGTTGACGAAGTTCGGCGCCAGTTTGCCGAAAAACCCGGCATTATGGAAGGAACCGACAAACCGGACTATGCCCGCTGCGTGGACATTGTGACCAAGTTTGCCCTGAAGGAGATGATTATACCGGCCCTGTTGCCGGTGGTGGTCCCGATTCTGGTGGGGCTGATTCTGGGCAAAATCGCGCTGGGCGGCGTGCTGATCGGCAGTATTGTCACCGGTCTTTTCCTGGCCATTTCCATGACCACCGGTGGCGCTGCCTGGGATAATGCCAAAAAATACATCGAAGACGGTCACCTGGGCGGCAAGGGCAGCGATGCTCACAAAGCGGCCGTCACCGGCGATACCGTCGGCGATCCTTACAAGGATACAGCCGGACCTGCCATCAACCCGATGATTAAGATTCTTAATGTCGTGGCGCTGCTGCTGGTACCGTTCATGCTCTAAGCGCTCACCTTAATCTCGTAATTTGTTAAAGGATTGGCGTAGCAATACGCCAATCCTTTTTTATTGATTGTTCCCCCAAGGTGTGTTATTAACAATTTTACCCTGAGGATCACCCTTGAACAATGCAAAAAAACGATGATCGGTAGGAAAATGACTGAAAAAAAAGTTAAAGAAAGTTCACAGAGTATCAAACAGAAAAATCGCGAATTCCAGGTAGGCGATCTCGCTGTCTATCCTGCTCATGGTGTCGGGGAGATCCAGGCTATTGAGAGCCGTGTCGTCAACGGTGAAAAGCATGATTTTTATATCATGAAGGTCGTCGAAAACGGCATGGTGATCATGATACCCATCAGCAATGTTGAGTCCGTCGGTCTGAGAGACATTATCGACAAAAAAGATGTCTCCAGGGTATACGACGTGATGAAGTACCGCAAAGACGGGATACCCGACAATCAGACCTGGAACCGGCGCTACCGCGAGTACATGGATAAAATTAAAACCGGCTCACTTTATGATGTCGCCGAAGTATTCCGGGATCTGTTTCTGCTCAAACTTACCAAAGATCTATCTTTTGGCGAACGCAAATTATATGATACGGCCCAGGTATTGCTGGTCAGAGAGTTGTCGACGGCCAAGAATACCGACGAGGATACGATCATATCAGAGATAGAATCATTATTTGTTGCGGATACTCCCGAAAATTAATCCTGCCTCAGCAGCTTATCCGTGAATGGTGATTTTACCATTATTATCGAGGAATCCGATGCCGGCCGACGGTTAGATGCCGTCGTTGCCTCGCACCTACCTGACTGTTCACGATCGCTGGCTGCCACATTAATTGCCGGCCGAAAAATCCTTGTTAACCAACAGCCCAAAAAACCGGGTTACCATATAAAATCCGGTGACAAAATCCAGGGCCGTATCCCGGACCCCGAACCGGTTGAATATGAGCCCGAACCGATTCCACTTCATATCCTGTACCAGGACCGCCATATCATCGTCATTAACAAACAGCCGGGGCTCGTGGTGCACCCTGCCCCCGGACATTGCAGCGGTACCCTGGTCAATGCACTGCTTTTTCATTGCCCTGATCTCAGAGCTATCGGCGGGGAGATCCGGCCCGGCATTGTTCACCGACTCGACAAAGACACCTCCGGGACGATGATCGCTGCTAAAAGTGCTCAGGCGCAAGAAGAACTGGCCCGTCAGTTTAAGGCCAGGGAAGTTCAAAAAAAATATCTGGCACTCGTATATGGAGATGTGCAATCCGAAACCGGAGAAATCAAGTTGCCCATCGGGCGTCATCCGGTTGATCGCAAGCGAATGTCGACCACAACCCGCAAGGGGCGCGCTGCGGAAACCGCCTGGAAGGTCCGTGAACGATATCAGAGTGCGACTTTGCTTGAACTGACCTTGAAAACCGGAAGAACCCATCAAATTCGCGTTCATTGCACGGCAATGGGTCATCCGATCGTTGGTGATCAAGTCTATCATTCTCGTAAGTGGCTGAAAGATATCGACAGATTATATTCGGGAGTATCTCCTTCGATGACTGCCCAGCTCAAAGCGGTGCCCAGACAAATGCTGCATGCCTGGAGTTTGGGAATTATCCATCCCCATTCGGGCAAGGCCATGACCTTTGAATCACCGATGCCGATAGACATGGAGACGGTGATTGAGAAATTGAGATGACCCATTAGCGTTATTTCATTTTATGCTGACCTCAGAGCAAGAAACTTACATTCTAAACCACGCCTATGTTCCAGAACACATTGTCGTATTGATGACGAGTCTGTCTGGAGGGGAACCTTTTCTCATTGATGACTACTTTTTGTGCTGCAAGGATAATTGGGTTATCTTCATCGGGTACCCGCTTGACCATGAGTTTGTACTCGACGAATTCGAAGCGATCCTGCTAAAGGTCAAAAAAAAATTCAGGGCTGGGCGAATATCGCTCATTGCACCGGAACTTTCGCAGCGTTTGGATGCACGCTGCATGGAAAAAGATTGCGACACCTACTTTACGCTGGATACCCGGTTTGCAGTGATAGGCAGTGCGGTTAAGCGCAATCTAAAAAAGGCCGGACGACTGCTAACTGTTGAGCGTGCTGTTCACATGGGAGATGCCCATCTTCAACTGATGCAGGAATTTTTTGAAAGCGTCTCTCCGCCTTTGCGGGTGAAAAAACTCTTTTTTAAAATGCCGCAATATGTGGCTTCGGCTCGTCATGCATTTGTTTTAAATGCCTGGGATTTAAAGCAAACTTTAGCGGCGTTTTACGTGGTCGATCTTGCAGCGCGCGGGTTTGCCAATTACATTATCGGGTGTTATTCAAAAAAAAATTATGTTCTCGGCGCATCTGATCTGCTGATGTCTGAGCTGATCAAAATGAGTTCAGAGTATGGTAAAAGCTATATACATTTGGGGCTCGGGGTTAACCGCGGCATACGGCGGTTCAAGGAAAAATGGGGGGCTAGACCCACGCTCCGCTATGCGATGTGTGAACTGGTTCAAAAAAAACCGATTATCTTGGAAGTCGTCAGGGCCATTCGGAAATTCGGAAGTTGCTGACCACAAAACAATTTAAGAATTCGCAGCAATTATGTTTTTTAAAAAATCCAATGAAAGAGAACTGAAAATGATCTGGCAAGTGGAAAAAAACCACAAAAGATCGTATCTTGTCGGTACCGCTCATTTTTTTCCGTATAGTTTCAAAACATCGCTTTCACGCTGCCTCGAAAACGCCGCTACCGTGCTGTTTGAAGGTCCACTGAATGCGGACAGCATGGCAAAAGTTGTAAACTGCGGCTTCGACGACCAAAGCAATTATCATATTTTTAATGATTTAGACCAACAAAGCATCGCTAGAATCACCCGAGAACTCGCACCGAATTGCCGTGGCAGAAATACATTTTTTATCCTAAACCTTCGTAATTTCAGTATAGAAAATCCACTGTATGACATGGTAAAGGGAATGAAACCCTGGCTGGCGTTTTTTACCATCTGGTCCAACTATCTGGAAAAAATCGGTTGGAAATGCTCGGTTGATTTGGAAGGGTACACCCTTGCCAAGGGACTTGGTAAAAAAATCGTTTTTCTGGAAACTATCGAAGAGCAGATAAATGTTCTTGAAAACCTTACCCGCGATCGGATCATCGATTTTTTAAAGCGTGTTGACCAGTGGCAGGAACTGACTCAAGGTTATGTAACGTGCTATTTGGCCGGTGATCTGGAACGAATAAAATCAAAAGGGCTGCGATTCCCCAGCCGCCACCACTCCGTCATCGACCAGCGGGACAAGATCTTTTACGCCAGAATGCTCAAATATTTAAAAGCGGGTGATGCAGTTGCCTTCGTCGGCGCTCCCCATGTGCAGGGCGTGAGCAAATTGTTGCGAGAGGATGGTTACCAAATTAAGGGCCCAGGCATACCGCCGGTCGAAAGAATATGGGAGCGGTGATGGCGGGTAGAAATTAATAATTCGACATTCGTCATTTTTTGGAGCAACTATTATGAAATCAAATTTTCCCAGAGTTAAAGTCGCGGTGGTGCAGGCAGCGCCGGTTTTGTTTGATCGTGAAAAAACCATTCAAAAAGCATGTAATCTGGTGGCTGATGCCGCCGGGCAGGGGGCTAAAATCGTTCTATTGCCGGAGGCGTTCGTTCCGGCTTACCCTCGCGGTTTAAGCTTCGGAACGGTCGTCGGTAATCGTACCGCCGCCGGCCGATTGCTGTGGCAACGATACTGGGACAATACCATCGAAGTGCCGGGCGCCGATACCGAAAGGCTGGGAAAGGCAGCCCGGGATGCAGGCATTTATCTGGCTGTCGGTGTTATCGAGCGAGACCGGGATTACGGTGGGGGAACGTTGTATTGCACCGTGCTTTATTTCGGTCCGGACGGTCAACTGCTTGGAAAGCATCGTAAGCTTAAGCCCACGGGGTCAGAACGGCTGATCTGGGGTGAAGGTGACGGCAGCACCTTGACGGTGATACCCACCGAATATGGCAAAATCGGTGGTCTGATCTGTTGGGAAAACTATATGCCCCTGGCACGCATGGCCATGTACGCCAAAGGCGTCGGAATCTACCTCGCACCTACGGCGGATTCAAGGGATTCGTGGCAGGCAACCATGCGGCACATCGCATTGGAAGGGCGTTGTTTTGTACTCGGCTGCAACCAGTATGTTGCCAAGCAGAAGTATCCGAGCGACCTGGAAGGAATTGAGGAACTGGCAGATCAACCTGAAGTCATCTGCAGGGGTGGCAGTGTCATCGTCTCTCCCCTGGGTGACACACTGGCCGGTCCGTTGTGGGATGAAGAAGGCATGCTGGTAACCGATCTCGATCTGGCTGAAATCACCCGCAGCAAACTTGATTTTGACGTCGTCGGGCATTATGCCAGATCCGATATTTTTCAGCTGGCAATAAACGAAAAACCGCTCAAACCGGTGGTAGAAGAAAGTTGATTGAGATTGTTGAGTTGATTATATGCGCCATAAGGGCGGAGATGCTCGGATGGCGGGAGACTGGAAGTAAGGTGAATTCGGAATTGCGAATTCGGAATTCGGAAATAAAGAAATAACCGATCGCTTGAACCTGAGGCTTTCGACAGATATAATTCCTTCCTTTGATGTTTATTATTGCAACCTCATCTGCTCCGACCTATGTCCTTTCACTTCGTCCCTGCAATCAGCAATCCGCAACCAGTTTCAGCTCCCACCTTCTCACCATCCCATCTTCCCACCCGCACCTTTTTTCCGACTTCAGCCGTCTATTTATGCTTTTCCGTTGAAAAAAAGTTTCTCATCATTAATTTCCCTTACCGCCGGACATGGCCGTTGCGTCAGCTGCGTTAATCTCTTTACCATTGCACTTTTTTCTGCTACTGGTTGCGTGTCGTTTTACCATCGGAGTACCTCCAGTTTTCTGATTTAACTATACGAGATCTGGAATTTTCTCTTTACAGCGCTAATGTTCAATGAGGATCGGGAGAGATAACCATGCTGAAAGACGTATTGCGTTTGATTGGCGATGAAACCGTTTTGCAAAATTTTGTGCAGGGGTTGCCGGTCATTGTATTACTTGGGGTGATTGTTGTCTGTATTTTGGTGTTGTCCAAGGGGGCCGACTGGATGATCGACGGCGTGGTGCACCTGGCACGGCGTACCGGTTTACCCCGAATTGTTATCGGTGCAACGATTGTCTCACTTGGCACAACCATGCCGGAGGCGGTGGTCTCCGTGATGGCCGCCTGGATGGGCAACCCCGGATTGGCTCTCGGCAATGGCGTGGGATCCATCATCGCCGATACCGGCCTTATATTCGGGTTGACATGCATGTTAACCGTCGTTCCGGTCAACCGTTTCATTCTCAACCGAACGGGTTGGGTTCAGGTGGGCGCCGCAACGCTGCTTGTCATCATTTCTTTGTTGGCCCTGGCCCTGATGCCTGAGGGGCCGATCTTGCAAAGATGGGTCGGGTTCTTATTTCTCGCATTACTGGGCGGCTATATGTATATCACCTACCTTTGGGCCCGGCAAGGTTCGGAGGCGGCTCTGGCGGAAGAGGTGGCGGACATTTCTGAATTGCTGAGTTTAGGTAAATGCTGGCTGATGCTGCTGGGCGGGTTGATCTTGGTTGTTCTCGGCGCCCGCATCCTGGTTCCCAGTGCGGCAGAGATCGCCCAGCGAATGGGGGTACCTGAGGACGTCATCGCAGCCACCATGGTGGCTTTCGGTACCTCTTTACCCGAGCTTATGACTGCCATAGCTGCAGTTCGCAAGGGGCACCCGGAAATTATGGTGGGCAACATTGTCGGTGCCGATGTGTTAAACTGCCTTTTCGTAATCGGCGCCGCCGCTGCAGCTCGACCGCTGGAAATTCCGGCCAACTTTTTTAGCTTCCACTTTCCGGCGATGATCCTTATTCTTTACTCCTTCCGTGGCTTTATCTTTATGAACAAAGATGGTCGATTCAGAAGATGGCAGGGTTTCTGGCTTTTCGGTATTTATCTGATATACCTGATCCTGCAGTATGCCTTTAATATCGGAACCGTCGCGGATTAGATAAATATTAGTAAATTCAGCAGCTTTAATTATTTTAATGGATTTTCAGCTGATTTTGGCCTGGATAGCTCATTTTTCCGGGTTTAATTTATTAATATTATGCATCGATCCGCATCAAAAAACAATTATCCTTGCTTTTCTACCTGGCATTTAATAATTATATAAAAGAACAGCGCGTTAAGGGAACGGACGGATACTATGGCTGGTGTAAAATTATTAGGCGAAAGGAGGTGAAGGGGTCTAAATTGTTTCAGTAAGTGGACCGGCAGAACCAAGGTGTCTCCGGTTCATTGGTAATTTTCATTTTTGATGATGACATGAAATCAATTTGATTAAATATTCAAAGGAGGCGAATGTCATGAGCAACGGAAATGAGAGACCACCGGTCTTGCGAAGCGAAGACTGGTGGGCATGTTTTCTGGGATGGTTGATCTTACTTTTGGCCATCATTGGGTTGAATGAAGTTGAAGCCGGCAAATGGATTGTTGGGCTCTTGCCGCATGGTCCCAAAATCGGCAAATGGACAAGCCTGGCTGCAGCTTTTCCAAAAGGATTCGGAACGTTCTTTTCCCAGAGCGTCATCCTTTTTGTGTTTATGCTGGTTATCACCGGAATCGGCGGTGCGTTCATGAAATTTGATTTCAAGCGTTACATCCCCGGTTTTATCGTTATCTTTATTTTGGCTTTAATCGCCATGGTTTTATCCAAACAGGCATTTTTTGCCAAGTGGGGCATAGAATATGTTATCTTTGCCTTGATATTCGGCCTGATTATCAGCAATATCTTTCAGGTACCTCAGTTCTTGCGAGCTGCCGGTCAGACGGAATATTTCATCAAAATTGGCCTGGTATGCATGGGCGCCGGCATTGTTTTCTCTGATGTCCTCAGGGGCGGTTTTATGGGTCTCGTCCAGGCGGTATTGGTGGCGACCGTGGTCTGGTTCATGACCTACTGGGTTTGCCGTAAGTTTCAGGTCTCTGAGCGCTTCAGCGCCATTATCGCCTCGGCTAACGCCATCTGCGGGGTATCGGCGACCATCGCGGCCGGCGGGGCGATCCAGGGTGATAAAAAGGAAGTCAGCTACATGGTGGCCTGGGTCTTGGTGTGTGCCGTGGTGCTGATCCTGGTGATGCCGCCCATTGCCAAGTGGCTGGAGCTTCCCAATAACTGGGCCGGTGCCTGGGTCGGCGGTGTTATCGACAATACCGGGGCCGTTGTGGCGGCCGGCGGGATCATCGGCGGCGATGCGGCTTATAAAGTCGCCGCGATGGTCAAGATGGCCCAAAACGTCCTCATCGGGCTGGCAGCATTTTTGATGGCCCTCTGGTCCACCATGAGCCTGGACCGCAAAGAGGCGGGAGCCGTCGAAAGACCCTCATTTATGGAAATCTGGTACCGGTTCCCCAAGTTCGTGTTGGGATTTGTAGTGGCTTCCATCGTGGTCTCCATATTTATTGAACCGGCTTCGGGACTAAAAGCGGTCAAGGCCATCGGCAGCGCAACCAAGGTCTACCGGAACTGGTTCTTTGCGCTGTGCTTTGTATCCATCGGCCTGGAAACCAACTTCAAAGAGTTGATTTCGGTCGGTGGGGGCAGGCCGGCAGCCGCTTACTGGATATCCCAGACCGCCAATGCGGTTTGGACCTTTTTCATTACGTGGATTCTGTGGTCCAGCACTTTCTTCCCGGCCGTGATACCGCCCGATTGATCCGCGGTTCATGTTTGGGAATGTTCCCAGCCCGTCTGTAGGGCGCTCTGTTCGCAGGGCGCCCATTTTTATGCTGATATTGATATCGTAGTCCTCCGGCCTGGTTAAAAAAATTCGTCCTCCGGTCGGTCAGGGGATGATTGACAGATGAAGCGATTCGATGTTATTCCCGACTAAAAGGATGGTCGACCATGAATCAGTATGAAATGATCTTAGCTGCCGAAAAACAGTTCGCCAGGGAAGTTACCCTGGGTGTCATTGTTCAGCAACCGCTATCGGCCTGGCACTATCTGATTCCGGGAAGGTTCATTTTCGACTTTTTGCGCCGCACTTCGGCGATCAGCCGCTACACCAAACATTTTTTGTTTCCCCGCCAATTGGCGATTGACGCCGCTCAGCGTCTTTTGCAAGGTTATGAAAAAGCCACTGAATATTCGCAGATTGCCGCTAAAATTGAAAATTGGCTCAACTCATTCAATCTTTATTCCCGGCAGCTGGCCCAGGCCCAGCAGCGCGCTGTCGAGTTGCTGATTGCGCACTACAGTAAATTGCTCAATGTCGAAGGGAACAGCCATGATGAGTTGATCGAAAATGCCTATACTTCCCGGGAGGCATATGAAGCGCATGTGCGTGAACTCAAAGCGGCCGAAGCGGATATTGATCGAGCCATCATCGAAAAAACGGGAACCAACGAAAAGCTGACGGAAAAATTACAGCTGGAAGCCCAACAAGTTGAATTGCGGCGCAACAAGATTTTGGATAATATTTTTTAATCCGCCTGCGGCGGACCCTGCGCAGCAGGAGCAAATTTGCCGACCAAACTCAAGAAAAAATTTGATGTGATCCTTGCCCGGGAACGCCAAATGGCCAAATCCGTTGCGTTTCAGGCGATCAAGCCCAAACCGTTTTCCGTGTGGGAGGTGTTGATACCGGTTATCTTCATTTTAAGCTTCATGCGGTCAAAAGAGCAGCGTGAAATATTTGCCCAGAATTTGATGTTCACCAAGAAAATGGCCCTGGAAGCGGCTTTTGAGATGCGCCATAAGAAACGGTCAAAGGAGGCGGTTTTGAGTCGCATTGCGTCCGAGACCCAGGACCTGCTCGCATCCGTCGCCGACGGGGTATACTCCGAGGCGATCCGGCAAAAGCAGCTGCAGGAAATCGATTTGCTGATAGACCATTACGGCAAACTGATGGGGGGGGAGGGCCGCGATTATGTCACACTTGTCGCCAACGCCTATCGAACAAGGGAGGATTACGCGGTATTCCAGGATAAGCTGACCTCGGCCGAACGCAGGGTAACCCAGGCTGCGCGTGAAACCCTGGGTGACCAGACCGACGATCAAATGGTGGCCAGAATCGACTCGGCCAGCGACAGATTCAGGCGTCAGGAGGTCGAAACGATTTACAGTCCCCACTAATAGCGTAAGAAATGCTCAGCAAAGACGAACGTCTTCGTATCTACCGGCAAGCCTATATACCCGAGCACCTGCCGGACTATGTCACCGGAATTTCCGGTGCCGAGCCTATCCTGATAGAAAATCATCTTTGCTTTTGTCACCGCCGCCATATGATATTCATCGGGTTCCCACTGGGTGATCCGACCAGCAACACCGCACGGTCCTATTTCTCAGCCTGCGAGCGTTGCAAACCCGCTACGGTCTCAATAATTGCTCCGAAAATTTGGCTGACGGAGGATGATTATGAAAAACAGCCGCCGGACAGTTACTATCGACTCAAGCTGCCGCTGGATGCGATTCAGGCCGAGGTTGTCTATATGGTACGGCGGGCGCGCAGAGATCTTGTCACCAGCTACGGCCAATTCAGCCGGGACCACAAACGCCTCGTGAAGGAATTCTTAAAGGCCCGTCAATTAACGCCGGAGCAAATTTATCTTTTTAAACACCTTGATCATTATCTGAAGCATTCCCCTTCGGTAGTGCTGCTGGATGCCCGAAAAGGCAGCCGGCTTGCGGCATTTACCGTCATGGATCTCGGTGCGGCCGATTATGCTTTTTACCTGTTCAATTTCCGCTCAACGAAGTTTAATATTCCGGGGGCTTCGGATCTTTTATTCCACGAAATGGTGAATATTGCCCAATCCAACGGTAAAAAAGCCGTGAATCTCGGATTGGCGATCAATGCGGGCAACCGCCGCTTTAAGGAGAAGTGGGGCGGTGCTCCGTTTCTGTCCTTTGAAACGGCGATGGTATACCGGGAGCGGCAGGATTTCGACAGGCTGGCCCGGAAGTTATAATCGGCAGGTTTCAGGTTGTTTTCGAGGCCATGATGGTTACTATTAATGCCTGAAATGAACAACGAACCCTCCTGAGGCGGACAGGCATCGAACGTCCAACAACGAATGTTGAAGGGCAAAAGCTGAAGCAACAGTCATATGATCCGGCAGAAAGGTTATTGGAGTATTGGAGGGTGGGGGGGACTCATATTGAAATGACTCTTAATGAACTTATATCCTTAGTGCCGCGATACCTTGAACGTCGGCTGGCTGCTCTGAGGGACCGGGCAATCCCCGGGAAACTTCCCCCTAAGAAACGCTGGCGTCTGTTGCAGGTCGAATCCGCGGTTGCCTGCAACCTCAAATGTGTGATGTGTCCCTGGAGAGAAATCACAAAAAATGCTGAAAACCGCGGACTGATGTCTCCGGAGGTATGGAACGCCATCCGGCCGCACTTGTCTGAAATAAAATCCATTGATTTCACCGGTGGAGGGGAGCCTTTATTGCAACCCAAATTGCCGGAATGGATTGCGGAGGCGAAAGCGGTCGGGTGTGAGACGGGTTTTTTGTCAAACGGCTTGCTGTTAGATAAAGCCAAGTTGCATCAGGTTCTGGCTGCCGGCCTGGATTGGATCTGTATCTCGATCGATGGGGCCGATGCCCGAATGTATGAGAAGATTCGAATTGGCTCAAACTTTGAGCGGGTCTGCGAAAATGTGGCCAACATTGACGAGGTGCGGACCGGAAACGTGCCCAAGACCATGATCAATTTCGTTTTAATGAATCTGAATATTCATCAAATGGAAGAAATGGTGCGATTGACAGCACGATTAGGGGTTGATCAGATAAATTTCAAGCAATGCGATGTCATTCGCGGCGCAAGCGGCAAAGGACACGGTCTTTTTGGAATTGAAGAAACCAGGGAAATCCGCCGGCTGAAAAATAAGCTGGCCAAAGCCCGGCGCCTGGCCAAAAAATTAAATATCCGGACCACGGCTTTTTCCTTCACGCCCGAGGAACAGCCGGTATGTGATCAGGACCCCCGGGATTCGCTTTTTATTCGGTATGACGGTTTTGTGGCACCCTGCATCAATCTTGCCATCGGCGGTCCCACCACGTTTCTGGGAAAAGAGGTCATGATGCCAAACGTTCATTACGGACGTCTGCCCCATGATGATTTAATGGATCTGTGGCATTCGGAAACCAGCAAAACCTATCGGCAGCAGTTTGAACAGCGCGTCAACGAATACGACGCGGCCATCGTCACGCGGCTTATGGGGTCTTCGAAAGCAGGCCGACTCAAGGCACTTCAGGAAGCCCAGGAAGCCTTGCCGGCACCCCCGCAAGGCTGCAATGTGTGTCATTATTTATATGATATATAAAAGCAGCTATCAGTTATCCTACACCATTCCCTTGAAAGCCAGAAAGGTCAGTGAGAGAATCCCGGCAGTAACCAGGGCGATGGAGGTGTCCTGCAGGGGTCGTGGGACCCGGGCTATCAGAATTTTTTCCCGCACACCGGCGAACAGAATCAAGGCCAGGCCAAATCCCACGGCATAGGCAAAGGATGCCACCAGGGCCTGCATGAAGTTGTACTCTTCGTTGACATTGA
>Ga0210064_1000332_pt1 | contig 22942 bp, 18 predicted proteins | sample Muzzi_CordC_D2_FD_185531 | JGI IMG/M metagenome (GOLD analysis project Ga0210064, IMG submission 185531) | Wetland microbial communities from San Francisco Bay, California, USA, that impact long-term carbon sequestration - Muzzi_CordC_D2 (SPAdes) | ecosystem: Environmental > Aquatic > Marine >...
GCTCGTGTCATGCCGAATTCGAGTCGGTCGAGTGCGGCGACGTTCGCGGCCAGTGGCTCGATGTGGGCGGCGCGCGACGGTAGCGTCCCGGCGCAGCCCGAGCCGACGGCGCACAGCAGGGCGAGTGCGAGCGCGCAGCCCCGTCCGGCCTCCAGGGCCGGGCTCCTCCCGGAGCGTTCGAGTCTTCGCAGTGCGCCGAAGTCGCTCATCGGATCAGCGTGCGGCCGGATCCATGCTCAGACGGCGGGTCTGGTCGCCGTGGAACGTGCGGCAGTAGGCGAGGAAGCCGCTCAGGTGCTGCGCGACGAAATGCTCGCGCTCCCACGGTTGCTGCGACAGCAGGACCTCGTATTCCGGTGGCACCAGATAGGCTTCGGCGGCGACGCGCCGCCGCGACCGCGTCGTGACGTGAACCGTCTGGCGGCGGTAGAACTCGCCCTCGAAGAGATCGAGCAGGGCCAGGGAGTCGCTGTCGACGCCGCTGTAGAGCACTCCCGCGACCTCGGACCGGTAGCTGTGGACGACGCCCGGGTAGGTCTCGCCGTGGAGCAGGAAGCGCGCGTGATCGGGGAGCACTGCGGTGGTCGAGTCGAAGGTCCGACCCGTCACCGCCGAGATGACTTCGGGAATTTCCAGAGTGCCGTAGCTGAATAGTGAGGTCGTCATCGCTGCCGTCGGCCGCATTCGGGGCCGTGCGTGGGGGGTGGGCGGAGAGACTATCGCGTCGGCTCGCCGGTGTCGGCCGCTTCTCGCTCGGAACGCACGAACCGCGCCGTGATTTCGGTGTGTCCGGTGTAGGGAAACAATGCGAATGCGGTGACTTCCCGCAGCCGGATGCCGCCATTCTCGAGCAGGAACCCCGCATCGCGTGCGAAGGAATCGACGTCGCAGCTCACGTAGGCCAGCTGCTTCGGGGGGGACCGCACGAGGGATTCGAGCAGGGCCGGGTCGAGGCCCTTGCGCGGGGGATCGACCACCACGTTGTCGGCGCCGATGAGCGCGTCGACGCGATCTCCTGCGGCGCCGGCTGCGATGCGAGCCCGTTCGCGCTCCTCGGCCGGGCGCCGGGTCAGCCCGAGCTCGAGGCCTCGCAGACCGTGCTCGCTGCGTTCGTTGAACGTCACCGTCGCACTGCGTGAGAGCAGGCCGAGGCCGATCGCGCCGCAGCCGCTGTAGAATTCCGCGACTCGCGCGCCGTCCGGAATCCAGCTCGCCACGCGTTCGACCAGCGCGTCGGCGAGGTCGAGATGGCTCTGCCCGAAGGCGCCGGGCGGGAAGAATACCGACACGCCGCCGATGCTCTCTTCGGTGGCTTCTTCGCCGCAGATTCGCTGCCAGTGCGGTCCGAGAATCGCGTTGCTGCGCTCGGGCTGGCCGTTCCACCAGAGACTGTGCAGCGCGTCGCCCATCGCCGCGGTCAGCGCACTTGCGACGGCCGCGAGCGGTCCCGGCCGGTCCGAGTTTCCGACGAGGACGATCTGGGCTCGCGTGCTGCTGCGCTCGACGGCGATCTGGACGTAACGCAGGTCGCCGCGGTGCGGTCGATCGGCATACGGTGATACGCCGGTTTCGCGGATGGCCTGTTTCAGCGCCGCGGCGGTTCGGTTGACGAGCGGGTGGTGGGTGCGGCAGTTCGGGATGTCGACGATGCGATGGCTGCCGGTCTGGAAGATGCCGATCTTCGGTGAGCCGGATCGCCCTCGGACCGCGAGGCGCGCCCGATGCCGAAAGCCGAGTCGCGCGCCGTCGACGACTTCGAGCGCCACGCCGTGTGCCGCCGCGAACCCTTCGAGGCGGCCGCGGAGGGGCGCGGCGATCCCGCGCTCGCCGTAGCGCGGGCAGCCGGGGCAGGGGGGGCGATGCGGGCAGGGCGGCAGCCGTTCAGACATCGTGCTCCGGGACTCGCGCCGAGCGCGAGCTGCCGAACGAGGAAGACCGCGTTACGGCAGCAGATCGCGCACCGCTTCCGACGGTCGGGCGATCAGCGCGCGCCGACCGTCGCTCACGACGGGCCTTTGCATCAGCCTCGGGTGCTCGATCAACAGCGCGACGACGGCCTCGCGGCTCGCGTATGCGTCGGGATCGAGACCGAGCTCCTCGAAGTGCTTGTCCTTGCGCACGAGGTCAGCGGGTGCGCCGGGCAGCAGGTCGAGCAGCGTCTCGAGCGACGCCCGGTCGAGCGGCGTCTCGAGGTACTCGACGACCTCGAAATCCGCGCCGCTCTGCCGCAGGATGTCGAGTGCGCCGCGCGACTTGCTGCAGCCGGGATTGTGGTAGAGGACGAGCGAAGCCACTGGAATCTCCGAATTCGATGCGATTTCCGATCGATCGCGCCCAGTATAGCCGCGGGCGTCAGCGCAGCCCTTCGGCCTTCAGCGGATCGATTTCGTTGAAATTCTGGAGCGACCAGACGAAACCGTCCGGGCCGACCTGGCGGGCCTGGAGCACCGCGAACGCGGCCAACTCACTCTCGAAGCGGATCCATTCCCACGGCACCGGTGGAATGTCGAGCAGATGCGTGACCGCGACCGAGTTGGTGCCTCCGTGCGCCACGATGACGACGCGGGGTTTCGGATCGGGAATCTGCCAGGTCGTGAAGTCGCGCGTGCGCACCGACCGGCAGCCGTGGCGCCCGAGAATGTCCGTCATCGCGCCGGTCACGCGCGCGTGGAAGTCGTGGAACGTCTCCGCTCCCGGCCACCCTTCCCAGTGCTCGTCGAGCGGTCGCTGCATTCCGTCGACGAAGTAGCGGTCGACCTCGGCCTGGGTCAGACCGTCGACCGCGACGCCCACTTCGGCGAGATCGTCGACCGTGATCGGGGCGATGCCCGTCAGCTCTCCGAGTGCGGCGGCGGTTTCCTGAGAGCGCCGGTAGGGGCTCACATAGATCGCGTCGACACCGTCTGCGGCGACTCGTTTCGCGGTGGCGCGGGCCTGCGCCGCGCCGAACGCCGTGAGCGCGGGGTCGTTCACCGAGCGGCCGTCGCTCGGCGTCCAATCGGGTTCGCCGTGGCGGATCAGCGTGATGCGCGCGTGCGGTCGCGCCCGATGCTCCGCTTCCCGCTGCGCGGCTCCGCCCGCACGAGCCTTCTCGGTCGCCATGTTCTCCCCCCGACGGGAGATTGTGCCGCCTTCGACCTCGGGCTACCAGTTGTTGCCGCCGCGGTGTTCTGGCGGCGCCGGTGAAGCTGGGTCACGATCCCGCTTCTCCGAGGAGCCGTGGGACGATGCCGGATCCGGAAAAACTATCCCTATATCAGACGCGTTCGTGTCCTTACTGCGAACGCGTCCGCGGTCTGATGCGGCGCATCGGTCTGGATCTCGAACTTCGCGACATCAACGCGAGCGCCGCGCGCCGCCGGGAGCTGATCGAGGCGACGGGGCGGCAGACGGTGCCGTGTCTCCGGATCGATCACGACGACGGATCCTCCGAGTGGATGCACGAGTCCGCCGACATCATCGAGTACCTGGAAGAACACTTCGGCTCGTGACGTCGATGGGCTAGAATCACGCAGCCACCCTCCAAAGGAGTTTCGCCATGGTGTCTTCCCTTCCGATCCTGATCCTCACCGGCACCGTTGCGTTCGCGGTCGGAATCCTGATCGGACGACTGACCGGAAACAACCGGCAGGAGGTGCGGGAGCTCAAATCGAAACTCGAGTCGACGAGCAAGGAACGCGAGCTCGCGCAGGCTGCGGTCGAAGCGGCGAAGGACGAGATCAAGCGGACGCGCGAGCAGCTCGACGGTTATCGCGGCGAAGTCGTCGAACACTTCACCGGCACCTCGCGGTTGCTGCGAGACCTGACCCATCAGTACCGCGAGGTCTACGATCACCTCGCCACGGGTGCGAGCCACCTGTGCCCGGAGGGCTCGGTCGACTTCCTGGAGGGCCTTCAGCCCGAGCGCCTGTCGGCCGGAGCGGGCGACGCGCCGGTCGGCGAACCCGAAGCGGCCGGAGCGACCGATTCCGGAGACGAAGCGGCGGCGAGCGAATCCGGCTCGGAGCGCGAATCCGGAAAGGCCGCATCGGACGGTTGATTGCCGCCACCGCCGGAGGGCCGAATTTGGGTTTCCGAGGCCCGATCGCGAAGATGAAGAGTGCGCTCGATGTTCCGGTTCGGTACGAGCTGCCGATCGGAGGCGAATCGTTTCCGCTCAACGAACGGATCGGCCGGACGCTCGCGCTGCGCTTCGAAGGTGAGATCCATTGCATCCACTGCGATCGCAGCATCAAGAAGAGCTACCAGCAGGGCTACTGCTACCCGTGTTTTCAGCGGCTCGCGTGTTGCGACATCTGCATCGTCAAGCCCGAACTCTGTCACTACGACAAGGGCACCTGCCGCGAGCCGGTGTGGGGCGAGACCCACTGCCTGATCCCGCACAGCGTCTACCTCGCCAACACGTCGGGACTCAAGGTCGGTGTGACCCGGGGAGTCGATCCCACGACGCGCTGGATCGACCAGGGGGCCGCCGAGGCGCTCGTCGTTCGCCGCGTGAAGGATCGACTCGATGCGGGTCGGCTGGAGGTCCTGCTCGCGGAGTTCGTCGCAGACAAGACGAACTGGCGCAGCATGCTGAAGGGGCCGCCGGGCCCGCTTTCACTTGCCGGTGAACGCGATCGCCTGTTCGCGGCGCTCGCGGCGAAGCGTGCCGGTGAAGCGATACCCGGAGAGCCGCTTCCCGACGCCGAACAGGTATCGCTCGAGTATCCGGTGAGCGAGTATCCGAGCAGGATCGTCTCGCACAATCTCGACAAGCAGCCGCTGCTGGAGGGAACGTTGATGGGGGTGAAGGGTCAGTATCTGCTCTTCGATACCGCCGTGATCAACGTGCGGAAGTACGGCGGTTACTGTCTTTCGGTCGAATAGATCGCGCGGCGCTTCCGGGGAGGCCATGCTCGAGAACGAGAAGATCCTGATTGCCGGCGCCAGCAGCCAGGTGGGCCTGCCGGTGGCGCGCGAACTCGCGAAGTCGAACGAGGTGCACGGACTCGGCCGCTTCGGAAATGCCGCGCAACGCGAGCGGCTGGAAGCGATGGGTGTGCGTTGCATCGCTCTCGACCTCGCGAAGGACTCGTTCGATGCGTGCCCGGACGACTTCGACCTCGTCTTGAACTTCGCCGTCGTGAAGTCCGGCGACTGGGATTACGATCTCGCCGCGAACGCCGAGGGACTCGGGCGCCTGATGTCGCATTGCAGGAGCGCGCGCGCGTTCCTGCAGTGTTCGTCCGGAGCGGTCTACGCGGAAGGGGCACGCGACGCGCGGGTCGAAGGATCGCCCTATGGCGACAACCACGAGCGGATGTTGCCGACCTACAGCATCTGCAAGATCGCCGCCGAGGCGATGGCGCGCTTCGGAGCGCGTCAGTGGAATCTGCCGACGACGATCGCGCGCCTCAGTGTCCCCTACGGCGACAACGGCGGCTGGCCGTTCTATCACCTGCTGATGCTGCAAAACGGCGTCGAGATCCCCGTGCACCCCGACGCTCCGAGCTTCTACAACCCGATCCACGAGGACGACATCATTGCGCAGTTGCCGAAACTGCTCGAAGTCGCGGCGGTGCCTGCGACGGTCGTGAACTGGGGCGGCAGCGAGCCGGTCGCTCTCGAGGACTGGTGTGCCTACCTGGGGACGCTCACCGGCCTCACGCCGAAGTTCCGAATCACTTCGGACGCGTTGCGAGGTCTGGCGCTCGACCCGACGCGGATGCACGAGCTGGTGGGCAGGACGCGGGTCCCGTGGCGCGACGGCCTCCGCCGGATGGTGGAGTCGCGGGCGCCCGAGCTGATCGCGGATTGACTTCGCGGTCGGTTGCGGCGAGCTGGCGTCGCACCCGACGGTTGCTAGGCGAAGCTGAACTTCCCGTGATCGATCACGACCACGTCGTCCTGCGTGCGGGTCTGGAAGGCGGCTTCGTTGCCGTCGACCCACATCGAGACCGAGAGCGTATCGCCCGGCATCACGGGCTTCGAGAAGCGCACCGACATCGACTTGAATCGGTCGACCTGTCCGTCGCAGAGCGTGTGCAGCAGCGCGCGTCCGGTGAAGCCGTAGGTGCACAGTCCGTGAAGGATCGGGCGGTCGAAGCCGGCCAGCTTCGCGAACTCGGGATCGGAGTGGAGCGGGTTGCGATCGCCCGACAGCCGATAGATGAGCGCCTGGTCGGGTCGCGTCTCGTAGGTGACGACGTGGTCGGGCTCCCGATCGGGCGCGTTGGTCTTGGGGGCGGAGGGCCCGCGCTCGCCGCCGAAGCCGCCTTCGCCGCGGATGAAGGCCGACATGGTGGTCTTGAACAGCGGTTCGTCGGTCTCGGCGATCACGGACTCGGACTCCATCACGATCACGGCCGCCTTGCCCTCGCCCTTGTCCCAGATGGCGGCTACTCGGCCGGTGCTGCGCAGCGTGCCTTCGGGGGGGATCGGTCGGTAGACTTCGATGGCCTGCTCGCCGTGGACCAGATTGGCGGGGTTGAAGCTGCCGATCTTGTTGAACGGTACGCCGCCGCCGCCGATGATGACCGCGAAGGTCGGCAGGACCTCCTGGTTCTTCTCGGTCGAGAAGTTCAATTCGTCGACGCCCGCGCCTACGCCGAGCGCATACAGCAGGCAGTCCTTCGACGTCCAGGATCGATCCTGCGGACCTCCTGAATTTCCGACGGCGGTGGGGTCGATGGGCATGGTGATCTCCTCGAATCGGTGGGGTCGCAGGATAGTCGATGGGATCGACTCCGACCATCGCGGATGGCGCTCGCTGTGTATCCCCTGGCGCCGTCGACACGCGAAGGATCGGATGTGTCGGCGCCGTCGCTGCGCCGGGCCGGGGCCGGCAAGCCTCCGCTGGACGGGGGCTTGCGCTTCGGTTCGGGGTGGCTGCAATCTGGATCCGGGCGCGGTGGCGATTTCGCGGCCCGGAGCGCGCTGCCGTGTACACTGTTTTCGAGCGGGGCTCCCGGCATGCGGACGCAGACAGGATGGGGGATGACGAGCGGGAGGCCCGAGTGACCGCGGATCCGTCAGCTCCCGGCCGTGTCGGAAGCGGTGTCGGGGGGCTCCTGCTGGCGGGGCTGCTCGCGGCGTTCCTGCTCGAGTCCTGGCGGGTTCTGCCGCAGTACGATGATTCCTATATCTCGTACCGCTACGCACACAATCTCGTGCAGGGGCACGGTCTCGTCTTCAATGTCGGCGAGTACGTCGAGGGTTTCAGCAACCTGTTGTGGACTCTGCTCGTGGCGGCGGGACTCGCGCTCGGATTCGAAGCCAAGGCCGTCGGTCACGCTCTCGGGTTGCTGAGCGGCTGCCTGGTCATGCTGGCGACGTACTCGTACGCGGCTGCCGGGCTGCGGCCGTCGCAGCGACCCTGGGGCGCGGTTGCCGCAGCGCTCGTCTATGCGTCGCCGGTCTTCGCTCGTTGGTCCACCGCGGGCATGGAGACGCCGCTCTTCGTGGCGGCGGTCGTCGGCGCGCTCGCGGCCGATGCGCACGGCCGCGACGGATGGGCCACCGCGTGCGCGACGCTCGCGACGCTCACGCGTCCGGAAGGAGCGCTGGTCGCGGCGGCCATCTTCGGCTTCCGACTGTTCCGGCACGGTTTCAAGACGCCGGCTGCGTGGCGCGGCCCGCTCGGCTACGGCGCGGTGATGATCGCACTCACCGCCTTTCGCGTGGCGTACTACGGCGATCCACTTCCGAATACCTTCTATGCGAAGGTCGGTGGCGTTTCACTCGGCGCCAGCGCCGTCGGAGCCGCGTTCTTCCTGATCGGAAACTCGGGGATCTGTCTGCTGCCCGCCGCGTTCATGTTGCGCCACCCGCGTTGGTACCCGGGCGCGGCGTACATCGTCGCGATGCTCGCCTACGGCGTTTCGATCGGATCCGGACATCGCTATCTGATGCCGTTGATCCCCTGTTTTTCGGCGCTCGGCGTCTGCGGTGTCGCAGCGGCCTGCGACCGCAAGGCCGCGAGCGGAGCGTTGGCGGCCGTCGCGGTCGTCGCGAGTCTCTATTGGAGCTTCTTCGGCTTGATGGGCGTCGAACGCGACACCCTCAGGGAGGCGATTGCGAAGGCGCCGCGAATCCGGTTGTTGGCACGCGAACGCGAAGAAGATGCAAAGAACGAGCGCCTGGGTGCGCTTCGAGCCGCCGTGCTGCGGCAGCGCGACGAGGAGATCGCCCTGGTCGCGACGGGAGCGATCGGTTCGTTCGGATTCCATTCGGAGCTGCCGATCCTCGACATCCTGGGTCTCGTCGATCCGACGATCGCGCGCTCGAATCGCCTGCCGGGCGAACAGCGCTTTGCGTTGCCCGGTCATCAGCGTTCGGATCCGGACTACGTCTTCTCGCGCAAACCGGACTACCTGCTGATCGGGAAGCGCGGCAGGCAGCGCTTGGGAAACGTCGTGACGGCGCCCGACGAGCTGCGTGAGCACCCGGATCTCGATCGCTACTACGAATGGGATGCCGAGGTCCTCGGCTACAAGAGGATTCGGTGAGCGGCCCCGCGCAGGACGTCGCCTTGCCGCGCCCGACCGCGCTCGAATGGCTGTATCTCGCGGCCGGCCTCGCGCTCGTGGTGCGCTACCGCTGGACGATGGACGATTCCTTCGTCTATTTCCGCTACGTCGACAACCTGCTGTTCTTGAAGCTCGGCCTGGTCTACAACGCGGGCGAGTACGTCGAGGGATTCAGCAGTCCGCTCCACTGTCTGCTGCTGATCTCGTTGCGCGCGCTCGGCCTGAGCTGGCCTGCGATCGTCACGGCAGTCGGATGCGCGGCGTTCGCCGCGTTCTGGGCGCTGCTCGTCACGCTCAACCGGGAGCTCTCACCGCGCGGATCCACCATCGTGAATCTCCCGCTCGCATATCTCGCAACCAACTACGGGCTGACCTCGTTCTTCACCTCCGGACTCGAGACTCCGCTCGCACACCTGATGGCACCCGCGCTCGCGTTGTTCTTGCTGCGCCCTCGGTCGCGATGGCTCGCGGTCCTGCTCGCTCTCGCGCCGTTGGCCCGCCCGGAGCTCACGCTCGCAGTCGGTCTGGCCGGCTCGTTCGCGTGGTGGCGAACCGGGAAGTTTCCATGGCCGTTGCTCGTCGCCTCGATGGTCGCGAGCGGCGGCTGGCTGGTGTTCAGGATCCACTACTACGCGGACCTGTTTCCCAACACCTTCTACCTGAAGGACGGCGTGCGCTTCGCCCAGGGCTGGCGCTACCTCCTCGACACGGCCGCGACCTACCACGTCGCCGGATTCGCGATCGCAGTGGTCGTCCTGGCCTGGGTCGTGCGTCGACGTGCGAAACGGTCCGACGCGGCGGCGCCGAACTCCCGCGTGAGCGAGCGCGTCGCGATGCTCGTGATCGCCGGAGCGATCGCAGCGTACGTGGCGCGTGTCGGCGGCAGCCACGTCCACTACTGGTACCTGGCGTTCCCGTTCTCCCTGGCGGTCTGCGCAGCGGCGGGAATCGCGGAAGCCGCGCTGTGCGGTCTCGACGCAGGGCGACGACGGGTCGTCGGGCCGGTGGCGATGCTCGGCGTCTCGTTGGGAGTCTTCTTCCAGGTCCCCCCCCAGCTGTCTTCCCACCCCTTCTTCGGCGGAGGCGAGCACCACCCCGTGGATTTCATCGACGATGCGGATTGGCACCGCCGGCATCCGAGCCTCCAGCCGGAGCTGCTCGCGGGCGGGCTGGATCCCGAAGGGTTGCGTGAGGCGGGGCGGCAGGTCTCGGTCCGGGGCTACGCGCGGACACGCGCCGGCACCTGGTGTCGCCGGCAATACGTCGGGATTCGCGACCGCTGGGTGCACGGCTTCGGCCTGACCGACGCAATCCTCGCGCGTACCGATGCGGGCTGGCTCAAGCCGGGGCACAAGACGCCGCTGATCCCGCTCTCGAAGGACATCGCCCGCATCGAGCGGGAAGCGGCCGTGATCGGGCCGGGAATGTACCGGCGGGCGGTCGCCGCCGGCCGTGCACCGGCGTGGGTGGTCGCCAACCTCGATTCCATCGAAGTGATCGAGCGGAAGATCTACAATCGCCACGATTTCGGTGAGAATCTCCTGCTCGCGTTCAGCCGGCCGGCGCGACTCGTCGTTCCCGGAGCGCCGCTCGAACCGCCTCCGGTCGACGCGATCGATTCCGAAGGCTGAGATCGCCGGCGGCTGTCAGTCGCCCGCGCGCTTCGGCATCCAGTCGAGCGGAAAGTCGGGCGGCAGGCGCAGCAACTCGAAGATCGTCGCGATATAGCGATCGTCTTCGCCGGCTCGGTGGGGGTTGAAGAACTCCCAGACGATCCGCTTGTCGCGGGTCACTTCGAACGCGCGACCGGATTCGGATTCGGTGATCAACGTGTTCCCGTTCGGAAGGCGCTGGGCTGTCCCCAGATGTTTCGAGAAGAACGGTTGCTCCTTGGTGCCGCTGTACTGCCAGACCGGGCGCCCCTTCGAAAAATCGAACTCCAACACCTTCGAAGCACCCGGCGTCGAGCGATTGTCGAACAGCAGCAGGTGGCCGTCGTCGAGGATCTTCGGGTCGTGTTGTCCGCGGCTGCCGCCCTTGATCGCCCATTCCACGCGTTCGCGATCGAGATCGACGACTGCGATCACGCTCAGGTTGTTCATCGAGGTGAGAATCCGTCCGGCCCGGAATGCCGGCATGCGGTCGCTGAGTCGATCGTCGAGGACTTCCAGGCTGTTGGTATGGAAGAGGTCGCCGCGGGTCCGATTCTGCTCGCTATAGAGCTTCCGGTACTCCGAGTTCTCGAACGCCGAGAGCAGCGAGACCTTCCGCTTCTCGGTCCCGCCCGGCCCGAGGATCGTGATGAAGTCTTCGAGTACCGGATCCTCCGGATTCACCCGCGCAATGATGCTCGCTTCGCGCGTCAGGACGTAGATGTCGCCGTTGGGACGCACGTCGAGGTCGTGGTGGGCGTTGACGGGGCTGGCCCAGAGCAGATTCGAGTCCTTGTCGAGCTTCAGCAGCGCGAAGCCTTCGACGATCGCGAGGACGTCGCCGTTGGGGTAGAGGTAGACTCGTCGCCACCATTCGGTGTTGGGGTGGTCGGCCCAGATCGAATCCGGGAAGGCGTCGCGGTACTCGAATTTCCATCGATGGAGTTCGCGCCCCTCCATGTCCATCAGGATCGCGCCGGGTTCGTGCCCCGAAGTGTAGAGATTGATCCCCGACCAGGCGCGTGACGGGTCGTTCGAAACGATTCCGTTGCCGCGCGGCGCGGTCGACCCGCTTACGTATCCGATCGCCTGCAGTTGCTCGATCGTGAGGTGCCGATCGTCATCGGGTGTCGCCTGGTCGGCTCGTTCGGGAGCCGTGTTCCACAGGCCCGGGCCGGCCTTCGCCTCGCTCGAGAGCGTTTCGTCGTCTTCGAGAGTTCGTTCGTCCGCGTGTAGCAGCAGCGGCGCGGCCGCGAACAGCAGTATTTGCAGAGCCAGTAGACGAAGATGCGTTCGCGCCACAGCGGCAATTCTGCCCGACCGACATTCCATTCGCTAGCTTCGACGCTCTCGCGATCCGGGGTATTCGTGCTTCGACTCTACGACTTCCATGAATCCGGCAACGGCTACAAGGTTCGGCTTCTGCTCCACCATCTCGGGGTTCGTTACGAGCGGATCGAGATGGACATCTTGCAGGGAGCGACTCGGACTCCGGAGTTCCTGGCCGTCAATCCGAACGGTCGAATTCCCGTTCTCGTCCTGGAGGACGGTACTCGCCTGATGGAATCGAACGCGATCCTGTTCTATCTCGCCGAGGGGTCCGCCTACCTGCCGGACTCGACCATCGCCCGCGCGCAGGTGTTGCAGTGGATGTTCTTCGAACAATACAGCCACGAGCCCAATATCGCGGTTCTGCGCTTCTGGGCCTTCGCGGGCCTGTTGGAAGCGAATCGCGCGCTGGTGCCCGAGAAACGCGCGCGCGGTGAATCGGCGCTCGCGGTGATGGATGCGCACCTCGCGGATCGCGAGTTCCTGGTGGGGGATGCCTATGGCATCGCGGACATCGCGCTCTTCGCGTACACCCACGTCGCCGACGAGGGCGGCTTCGATCTCGATCGAACGCCGGCGGTGGCGGCCTGGGTCGAGCGCGTCCGCGCCCAACCCGGCCACATTCCGATCACACGGATCGAATAGGCGCTCCGGGCGCGAATATCCCTCTCGAACGCGCTTCCATCCGCCGATATGCAAACGGAATTCCGACGCGTCGATGTGTTTCCCGACGCTCATTCCAGGGAGAACGTAATGTTCTGCAAGGTCTGCAATACCCGCATCGGCGAAGGGCGAAACGCCTGCCCGAATTGCGGAAGCCACGCGATCCAGAGAACGCCCGACTATCCGACCCGCCTGAATACGATGCTGCCGCACGCCGACTATGCCGTGAAAGCCGAACCGGAAGACCCGAAAGAGCTGGACGTGTCCGCCGAGGTCGAAGAAATGACGGACCCGCTGCCCGAAGTGGAGCTCGACGAGCCCGCCGAGGTCGAATTGAACGAGCCTGCCGAGGTCGCAGTGAACCCGCATGCTCGCGGCGTGGTCCTGATGCGCGGAGCCGCGCCGAACGAGCCCGAGGAAAAGGACGATCCGCCGGCCGTGTCGACCGAGCCGCGAACGCGAGCCACCAGCACGCCGGACCCGGACGGGCTGCGTTCGATGCTGGCTCGGCAACCCGAGCTCCTCGAACCCGGCCTGTCGGTCTACACCAGCGAGAAGGGAACGCCGCAGGGAGTCGGGTACACGTCGGCGGTGGGTGAGATCGACCTGCTCGCGAGGGACGCCGAGGGCGGCCTGGTCGTGGTGATGGTGGCCGGTCGCGAAGACGGCGCCGACCTGGTCTCGGGCGTGCTCCAGCGGATCGGCTGGGTCTCGAAGCATCTGGGCGGCAAGACGAAGCGGGTGCGCGGAATCGTGCTGCTGGAAGAAGTCCATGATTCGATCGCGTATGCGGCAGCGGCGGTCGGCAACACCTTGTCGTTCAAGACCTGGCAGCTCGCATTGACGTTCGACGACGTCGAGTTCTGAGCGAAGCGAACACTCCGCGTCGTCGAGAGCTCCCCCGCTGCGACGCGCTCTCCGATTTCGGGCGCCGGGCCCGGATGATTCGAACAATCGGCGCTTCCGCCTCGCTTCGGGCCGCGCCCGATACTACATTGCGAGCGCGGGGGCCGGAGCCCCGGGGTCGAAATCGTGGCCAGCGATCAGCTTTCGAGGACCGAGCGCTTCCTGCGCATCTTTACCGAGGTTCGCCCCGGCGAGGGGCCGACCGCGCTGCTGATGTTCGCGAACGTCTTCCTGATCCTGTGCGCCTACTATTTCATCAAGCCGTTGCGCGAAGGTTGGCTGTCGATCTCGGGGATCGAGGGGCTCAAGCCGATCGAGGTCAAGGCGTATTCGAGCTTTGCGCAGGCCCTGCTGCTGCTGCCGATCGTCGGCTGGTACGGTCAGCTCGCAGTGCGCTGGGGACGGACACCGCTCTTCACGCGCGCGACCCTGTTCTGCATCTCGAACATGCTGATCTTCTTCTGCATGCAGCCCGACTTCTTCTTCGGGAAGCTCCCGTGGTCCGGGATCCTCTTCTATCTGTGGGTGGGGATCTTCGGCGTGTTCGTCGTCGCCCAGTTCTGGACCTTCTGTGCGGACATCTACACCGACGAACGCGGCAAGCGGATGATGCCGATGATCGCGATCGGAGCGACTTCGGGAGCGGCCGCAGCATCGTGGATCGTCGGCGAGTTGACGCGAGTGGACGAAGTGACCAACACGGCGGTCGTGCCGAACGAGTACCTGCTCGTGGTCGCGATCGTTCCGCTGCTGGCGTCGATCGCGCTCACTCGAATCGTGGACGTGCGCGAACGCGAAGCCGGCGGTGTCGGCGCCCCGACCCGCGCGGCGGAATCCCCCGAGGACGCCGGTGAGGAGAGATCCGAAGGGCTCCGGTTCCTGCTGAGCGGAGCCCGTCTGGTCTTCGTGAGCCGCTTCATTCTCGCAGCGGCCATCGTGACGCTGCTGCTCAACTGGGTCAATACCAACGGCGAGAACCTGCTGTACGCCGTGGTGAACGATTCACTCACGGCCCAGGTCGCCGAGCAGGGAATCGTCGGGGACCGTGCGATCGACGAATTCGTCAAGACCGGAACCACGGCCTTCTACGGGAACTTCTTCTTCTGGGTGAACGTCGTAGCATTGGCGCTGCAGTCGCTGGTGGCGTCGCGGCTGCTCAAATACGGGGGGTTCGGGCCGTTGCTGATGATCCTGCCGGTGATCGCGCTGGTCTCGTACACCACGATGGCGTTGTTGCCGATTCTCGCAATCGTGAAACTCATGAAGATCGCTGAAAATGCTACGGATTATTCGCTCAACAACACCGCGCGGCACGTGCTCTGGCTGCCCGTGAGTTCCGAGATGAAGTTTCGGGGGAAGCCGGCTATCGATACCCTGTACGTCCGAATGGGTGACGGTCTGGCGGCTCTGACGATCCTGATCGGGGTCCAGTGGTTGGACCTGGAAACCGGTACGTTCTTCGTCTTCAACGTGGCGCTGGTGCTGGCCTGGATCGGATTCGCGGTGGTGCTGGTTCGAGAACACCGCAAGGCTTCGGAGGCGAATTCGTCGGATGACGTCGAATAGCCGCACATTCCTGGGTCTCCTGCCCTTGTTGGCCTTGCTCGCGGGTGCGCCCGCCCCGGCGGACGACATTCCCGGTGGCTCGATCCCGGTTCCGCCGCCGGATGACGTCCCCTGGGACGTGATCGAGGATCGGATCCTCAAGGGGATGCGTGCGCTCGACGAGATCGCGCCGTTCGAAGACAAGGCGCCCCTATGGGACTACATCGATGCGCGGATGCAGAAGGACGTCACGCTCGCGCTCGAAGAGCTGAAGCTCGCGGACGACGCGCGCCGGAAGCACCTGGCCGTCGTGCTGGTCGACGTCACCAACAAGGAAAAGCCGCGCGTGGCCTCGATCAACGGCGACGAGATGATGTACGCCGCGAGCTTGCCGAAGATCGCCGTGTTGCTCGCCGCGTTCGAGAAGATCGCGCAAGGCAAGATGAAGCTCGACTTCGAGACCGAGTGGCAGCTGCACAAGATGATCAAGGCCTCGTCGAACACGGCGGCGACCGAGATGATGCAGCGGGTCGGCAAGGAGTACATTGCGCGCGTGCTGTTGTCGCCGCGCTATCGCCTCTACGACCCCAAGCACAACGGCGGCCTCTGGGTGGGCAAGGACTACGCGAAGTCGGGGCTCTGGCGCCGCGATCCGTTGCACAACCTCTCGCATGGCGCGACCGCAATGCAGGTGGCGCGCTTCTACTATCTGCTCGAGACCGAAAATCTCGTCACGCCCGAGCACAGCAGGAAGATGAAGGACATTCTCGGAAATTCATTGCTGAAACACAAATTCGTAAAGGCGATGAAGCGCATCAACCCGACGGCGTCACTCTTCCGCAAATCGGGCTCCTGGAGCACCTACCACTCGGACAGCGCGATCATCGAACACGACGGTCGGAAGTACATCGCCGTCGTCCTCAGCAACGACAAGAACGGCGCCGTCTGGCTCGATCAGATCATCACCGCGCTCGACAACATCATCTACGACACGCCGTCCTGAACGACGTCGCAGGGCGCCGGACGGACTCCATCCGATCGCGCAGGAGATCGTGGCAGGCGGTGGTTCGCGATCGCCGCCGTTGCGGCGCTACGACGCTCCCGATCCCGGCATTCCGTCGATGTCGACCATGGCCTGCTCGCGCTCGCCGAGGCCCGCGTCGAGCTGCTGCAGGTACAGGTTCTGCTGGGCGGCGGCGTTCTCGACGAACGGGCGGATCTGCAGCATCGCGAGCGTGCCGTCCTTGAAACCGAACTCGATGTCCGCGGGCAGCGCGTTGCCCTGCTCGTCGCGCAGCGACGGGAACTTGGAGACGTCGCCCGCGAACGCGATCAGCTTGTCGATTTCGTCGCGCTTCAACACGGCCGCGGTGCCGCTCGCGGGGGCCATGCCGATGCCGCCCGTGGGAAGCAGCACGGTTCGCTCGGGCGCGGTCGCCTGGGCGAGGAACTGCACTTCGCCGGTCTCGGCGTTGACCCGCAGGGATTCGGTGGCCTGGCCGTCCACCGCGCCGCCGACGCCTTCGCTCACGGCGATCGACAACCAGCCCGGAACGCCCTGATCGACGTCGGTCGTGACCATCACGCCCGATTTCTCGGACGGGAATGCGACTTGGATCACGACCGCGGGAAACACGTAGGCGGGATCGCTCATGTTGCCCTGGCGCCAGCCGTAGGCGCGCTCGGTGAATGGCGAGGCCCACACATCGTGAATCGCCGCGAGGATGTTGTCGAAGCCGACCACGTTGAACACCGTCAGGTTCAGACCGGCCCCGGTGAAGCCCGCGAGATCCTCGACGTTCGTGTCGCTGCGGACGAAGACGCCGTAGCTTCCGTCGGGGCCGAACTTCCGCTCGAGCGTGCTTCGCAGCTTGTTGCGAAAATCCTCGCCGATGTCGACGTTCTCGATCCACGTGCGGAGCTTCGCCAGGAACGCGGAAACCTTCTTCTTCTGCGCCTCGGGTTGCGAGTCGAGCTTCGCGATGTCTTCGTAATTCTGCTTCATCCAGTCGAAGACGCTGGGCCCGCCGGGCTCGAGCGGTTTGTCGAGTACCTTCTTGAAGGTGCCGAACGGAACCACGAGACCGTCGGGGACCCGCTCGCCGAAATAGAATTTGAGCTCGCCGAGGTTGGCGCCCTTCGGCCCGGAGGAGCGACCCGAATCGGTCGCGCGAAGACTGCTGAGTTCGAGGATGCCGGTGGTTTCGAGGTCGAGCTTCTCGAGGTCGGGACGGATCTCGACGGCGGTTTCGACGACCTCGGTCTCGCCGCCGCCGAAGATTGCGTCCCACTGCGGGCCGTCTGCGTTGAGTTGAACCACGCCACCCGGGCTGACGGCGAGGACCGCGCGCTTCCCCGCATGGCTGCGCAGCTCGGGCAGCAGCGATTCGGTGACGACGACGTTCGGAATGCCGAGGTTGCGAGCGAGCAGCTGCACGTGGGAGAGCGAACTCCCCTCGCCCTGGGTCAGGATGCCGGAGACGGGCGGGAGGTCGGAGACGGTCTCGGGCAGCAGATAGATGCCCTCGCGATCGAAGCTCTCGATCCCGTCGAGGTTCTCCGGAGTGTGGATCGTACCGCGTGCGAGTCCGGGATTGAGTCCGCGCAGGCCCGCGCCGATGTTCTTCCCGAACATTTCGCCGCGCACGCCGGCGAGCTGATTCGCGTCCAAGACCATGCTGTCGAGAACCGCGCCGAAGAACAGCATCGGACTCCCGCGCAGGCGATCCTGCGGGTAGAGGTGCGCGAGGGGCTCGAAAGTCGCGAAGCCCGCGACCGCTCGCCCGAAGTTGAACTCCAGCCAGCGTGAAGACCATTCCGGCACGCGGGCGAGGTAGTTCAGCATTTCCCGGTAGCGCTTGACGCTGACCTTCCGCTTGCTCGCAACCTTGTTGATTTCGCCGCGCAGCTCCGCGAATTGGCGGCGGCTCAGGAAGCCGGCCCCGTAGAGGCCCTCGGAAGCGAGGCTCAGCCATCGCATGCGCTCACGGCGGTCGGCCTTCGAAAGCTGCGACAGCAAGGTGTTGCCCGCGGCAAACGCATCGCGTTCGAGGGCGAGGCTCGCCTGGAGCATCTCGAGGCCGCTTGCGTCGATCGGGGGCTTCTGGAACTTCACGCGCAGCTCGGCCATGAGCTGGCTGGTCGCTTCGATCCGCGCGATGGGGTCGCTGTCGGACTCGAGGCGTTTGGCGGCCTTGCTCAGGAAGTCGGCCAGGCCGGGGTTCTGCGTCTGCTTGGCGAGGCCTCGAATCGCGCTGATCGAACCGGCGGTTGCGTAGAGGGACTCGATGTCGCGTGCGATCTCCTCATACAACGGCGCGACGTCCGGCTTTCCCCGTGATTTTGCGTAGCTCCGGACCGAGGCCGCGTCTTCGCGCTGCGGTGCGCCGTGGATCTTTGCGCGCAATTGGGCGAAGCCCGGATCCTTGTCGGCGATCTGGATCGCCATGTTGCGGACCTTCGATGCCAGATCCGCATCGCCCTGCAGCGGGAACAGACGCACCGTCTCGCGCACCATCATGAAGCGTTCCGGCGTTCGCCAGGCGGGGTCGAGGATCATGGCCGAGACGATCTCGCCCGCTGCCGCTTCTTCGTCCTCGATCTGGAATGCACCGCGATAGGTGTAGGCGTTGCGGAAGATCCAGCCGTTGTCGGCGCCGACGAGGTAGCGTTCGAGCAGGATCTGGCTCAGCGTCAGCAGGTCGGCCTGCTCGCCCGCGAACTGTTCGTATTTCAAATCGGCGATCAGGTTGGCGACCGCATAGCCGCCTGCGCGCATCTCGGCGATTCGATCGGTATACAGGCCGTGCTGGATGCCGCCGCCGTGCTTCGCACATGCGTAGGCTTTGGGCGGCAGGATCGTTCCGTCGGCGCAGAACCATTTGATGGCGCCGAACGGACCTTTCGGCGCTTGCTTGGTTTCCTCGATCCACTTCGTGAGCGTCGCCGAGTCGGGCAGACCGGCGGGTTGCTTCACGGCACTCTTGCCGGATGCGGCGATGGGAAGGAGGAGGGCGAGGCAAACGATCGCTGCACGGAGCGGAGTGTGGGTCGTCATGCGGCACACTTTAGCGCAAGCCCGAACACTTCCCGGCAACGCGGATCGTGCCGCGAAAGCATGTGGAATCCCCGGCGATGGGGGCTGGTTCCCACATCGCGGGGTGATATCGTGCGCCGAAGGGTGGAGTAGGTCTCATGTTGCGGAAGCTCGGAATCGAGCCCGGAGAAGGCAGGCTGTTCGCCTGGGCGGCGGGGGTGCTCTTCCTGGTCGGGTGGGCCGAGGTATCCGTCAAGAACGCCTCCGAGACCCTTTTCCTCAAGGAAGTCGGCGTCCAGTTCCTGCCTTCGGCCTTTCTCGTCAACTCGCTGTTGCTGGTCGGCTCCACCTACCTGGTCGGGCGGATCGCCGAGCACCGCGATCGACTCAAGCTGCTCTCGATCGTGCTCGTCTCGCTCGGCCTGGCGCTCGTGCCGCTGTGGTTCATGGTGTCGGCGGATCTCACGAGCGGTCTCGTCCTGGGAGTGATCGCCTCGAAGCAGCTGGAATCGATCGGTCTGCTGGTGTTCTTCCTCGCGCTCGGAGACCTTTTGCACGGCCGCCAGGCGAAACGACTCTTCGCGCCGCTGATGGCGGGGATGACGCTCGGAACGGTTCTCGGAAGCTTCGCCTCCGATCCGCTCAGCCGCGTGATCGGCATCTCCGGACTGTTCCCGCTATCGGGCGGGGCATTGGTGCTGGCCGGTTTCGCGGCGTGGCCGTTGCGTCGCTACCGCACCGCGCGAATCGGCGGGGCGGTCGAAGCGACGGTGGTTCGGATGTTCGCGCCCGCTGGCGGCGATCCGGGAGGCGGCCTCGCCGGAAGGTTGGGCGAGTTGTGGGGCGAGAATCGCCTGTTCCGCCTGTTGCTGGTGATGACCGTCTGCACCGGGCTGCTGGGGCCGATGCTCTACTTCCAGTTCTCGTACGTGGCCGACCTCGCGACTCAGGGCGAAGACGGCGCCGCGAAGCTGATGGATTTCTACTCGAAATTTCGTGGCTGGATCAGCGTGGGCGTGCTCGCGACGCAGATCGGTCTGACATCGAACATCTATCGTCGCATCGGCGTCCCGCTCTCGGCCGCGATTTCACCGTTGATCTACCTGGTGGGATTCCTCGGGCTGAGTGTGCGCTTGAGCCTGCCGGTCGGCGTCGCCGCGATGGCGGGTACGAAGCTCCAGGACAACGCCGTCTACGACCCCGCGATTCGCGTGCTCTTCAACCTGCTGCCGGAAGGCATCCGCTCGCGTTCCATGGCGCTACTCGAAGGTCCGGTGAAGCGCGCGGGCGGCGCGATCGGAAACATCGCGACGATGTTCGCGGTGGAACTCGGTACAGCCGCCTGGGTCGGGTTCCTGGCGCTTCCCGTATCCGCGCTGTGGTTGGTCGTCGCGCTCGTGCTCTGGCGCGCCTACCCGGCGCTGCTCATGCAGGCATCGTCGGGGCGATCCCGCTTCGGCCAGGACTTCGACCCGGCCGAGCTGCTCGACCCCAACACGTTGCGCGGTCTCAGCGTGCATCTGCTCGACCCGAATCCGCAGAGCTGCAAGGTCGCGATCGACCTGGTTTCGGAAGCGAATCCCGCTCTGGCTTCCGAGATCTTCGCGAAAGCGGCGTCCGAGGCCGCACCCGCGACGCGAACGATGTTGATCGCAGCGCTGGATCGGGTCCTCGAGCGGGCGGTGATCGCCGATCTCGACAGTCGGTCGGCGGCTCGCCAGCTCGCCGAAATACTGGACAACGGGATCGAGCTGAGCGATCGCGACCGTTCGGACGTCGTGCAGGCCTACGGGCGTCTTACCCAGCTGGCGTCGATGCGCGAGGGCGACGGCGATCGCATCCTCGCGCGAGCCCTCGGCGACCCCTCCGCAGCCGTCCGGCTCGCGGCCGCCGCCGCGTTGCATCGCCGCGGTTCGGGGCCGGAGGGCGTTCCCGATCTCGCGCGGGCCCTGCACGACGCGATCCGCGACGACGATCCGGATCTGCGGCGCACGGCCCGCGAGGAGTATCGCACCGAGCTGCTCCGCGGGCGGCCATCCGACGAGTGGCGCGATCTGCTCACCGAATTCGTCGCGAGCCCGATGCCGCCCGAGGATCGTGCGGATACGGCCGCGGCCTTCGCGGACATCGCGGCGTATCACGGGAAGGCGGCCGCGACTGCGACCGACCTCGTCTTGAGGTGGCAGGACGACGATGATCCCCGCGTTCGCGAGGCGGTCGTGCGTTTCGTCGGTCATGTCGGGCTCGGAGACCACGCGGGCTGGCTGGTGAAACAGGTGGTATGCGAAGGCGGCGAGGAGATGGACGGCGTGCGTGCGGCGGCCGTCGAGGCGGTGCAGGACCTCGGGCTGCAAGCGACCGACGCGCTGCTGGTCGAGCTCTCGTTCGGCAAGCGCAGCGCACGCGAGGCGATCCTGCCGTTGGTTCGCGAGCTCGAACTGGTGGGCGACACCCTGCAGCGCTTGTACGAGACCGAACTCAATTCGATCCGGCACAAGTTGGTCGACCTGCACGCCTGCGCGCGCGCCGGATTTTCACCGATCATTCTCCAGCGACTCGGCGAGCGGCTCGACGAGGGGATCCACACCGCGTTGCAGCTGCTCGGTGCGGTGCACGATGACGATCGGATCTACGCCCTTGCGGACCCCCTGCGTCGAGCGCGTGGTACCCGGCAGTACGCGATCCTCATCGAGGCGCTCGAGGCCCTGCTGTCTCCCGGCGAGAGGGAGACCCTGTTGCCGTTGATGGAGGACCGCAGCGTGGCCGATCGCGGCCGGGCGGCGGCTCGCGCGCTCGGGATCGACGTGCCGTCGGGTGAACAGATGACGGAGATCCTGATCAAGAGCCCCGACGATCTCACACGCACGTTCGCGACCGTGATTCTCGGTGATCCGGAGCGGCTGGCCGCCGACTCCGATGTGGACGACGATGACGGAATGCTGAGTCCCGTCGAATGCGCATTGATCCTGCGAGGCGTCCCCCTGTTCGAGGGGCTGACGACCCGCCAGCTGATGAACGTCGCCGAGCTGGTCGAACAGGAGAATCACGCGTCCGGGACGCTGATTTCGCGGGAGGGCGAATACTCCGACTGCATGTACATCATCGTCAAGGGAACAGTGGCGATCAGCACGGGTCACACCGTGCTGACGCAGCTCGGCCCGAAGGACTTCTTCGGCGAGGTCGCGATCTTCGAAGGCGCCCGCCGCACGGCGGACGTCATCGCAGAGGATCAACAGGTCGAGCTGTTGCGAATCGGTCGCGACGACCTGCTGCGGGTGATGGAAGAGCTGCCCGCGATCGCGATCTGCATCTGCCAGACGCTGTCGCGCCGGCTGCGCGCCCTCACCGAACGCGTGAACCCCTGAGTCGTGCCGCGAAGATCGGGCCGGATTGCGGTCCGACTGGCTTCGTCGCGCCGTTATTCGGGCAGGGCGAACGCCATCAGCGCGTCCCCGGGCTCCGACCAGCCGTGTCCGCCCGCCGCGATGACGATGAACTGTCGGCTGTCTTTGCGCAGGCGGTAGGTCATCGGAGTCGCGCTCGCGGTGAAGGGCAGGCGTTGGCGCCAGATCTCGTCGCCGGTCTCCGCATCGAATGCGCGCAGGAACTTGTCCGTGGTCGCGCCGATGAAGACGAGCCCGCCGCCGGTGACGATCGACCCGCCGAGGTTGGGAGCGCCGAGGTCGAGCCAGATCGGGAAAGGCGCCTGGTCGCGTGTGGTCCCGAGGGTCGAGGTCCAGATCGTGCGACCCGATGCCAGATCGACCGCGGTGAGCGTGCCCCAGGGCGGGGGATTGCACATCGCGCCCGCGGGCGAAAAGAGGGGCTCGCGTTTCAGGCCGTACGGCGTGCCTCGCATCGGATAGAGCTCCGTCGGATAGCTCGCGTCGGACGGGTCGAGCGCATCGTATTCGGCGCGTGGAATCAGCGTGATGACGCTCGCGAGCCGCATCTGGTTCACGAAGAGCACGCCCGCGACCGGGTCGATTGCGACGCTGCCCCAGTTCGCTCCTCCCGCCGGGCCGGGGAACTCGATGCTGCCGCGGAGTGAGGCCGGGGTGAAGATGCCCTCGGAGCGCAGTGCGGCGATACGCTCGCGGCACTTGCCGCGGTCCCAGGCGGTGAATCCCCAGGCGTCCTCCGGCGTGAGGCTGGCCGGGTGCAGTGGCTCGGGGTGGGTGGGGAACGGTTGGGTCGGGGACAGGCGTTCGCCCGGGACGTCGCTCTGCGGCACCGCCCGCTCTTCGACCGGAAACAGCGGCACGCCGGTCTCGCGGTTGAGCAGGAAGATGTGCCCCATC
>Ga0210064_1000333_pt1 | contig 22920 bp, 24 predicted proteins | sample Muzzi_CordC_D2_FD_185531 | JGI IMG/M metagenome (GOLD analysis project Ga0210064, IMG submission 185531) | Wetland microbial communities from San Francisco Bay, California, USA, that impact long-term carbon sequestration - Muzzi_CordC_D2 (SPAdes) | ecosystem: Environmental > Aquatic > Marine >...
AGCGCGTGTATCGGCGCAAGCCAGTCCGGATTCAGCCCTTAAAGAAAGGCAGGGTAACCTGATTCTATTGGACAAACGGGTATCTATTGGACAGCCACTTGCTCAAGGCAGCTGTAAGTCATTGAAAAATGGCGCGCCCGGAGAGATTCGAACTCCCGACCGCCTGGTTCGTAGCCAGGTACTCTATCCAGCTGAGCTACGGGCGCGCTGCAGCGCGGCATTATCCATTAGCGGGACAAAAAGTTCAAGGTCAGCAAATTAAAAGACTCCCGGTTACCTGACGGGCATTCAGAAAGATATTAACTCGTTAGGCTACAGTCCATTCTCCGGTTCCCCCCAGTGCGTACAGATCGTATTATTCAGCGATTCAGTCAAACCGCTCAGTGGGGTGAGAAATCCGCTATGACTACTGATGAAACCAAGCAGGCTGTCATATCCAATATCCGACAGCCGGACTTAAACGATCCGGCATTGTACCTGAACCGGGAACTCACCTGGTTGAGTTTCAATCAGCGCGTGTTGCGTGAGGCTGAAGACAGCAGGAATCCGCTGCTCGAGCGCCTGAAGTTTCTGGCTATTGTGAATTCGAATCTCGATGAATTCTTCATGAAACGTATCGGTGGTCTGAAACAGCAACTAGGTGCCGGGGTGGCCAGGCTCACCGTTGATGGCCGCACGCCGAAGCAGCAGATCGACGAATGTTACGTTCAGGTCAGGGCGCAGGAGGCGCGGCAACACGATACCTTGCACACCATCCTGGTCGAACTGCGCCAGCACGATATCAAGCTGCTGTCCTACGAGGAACTGAGCCAGGACGATGCGATGTACCTCAGGGACTATTACCACGAAAATATTTTCCCCCTGCTCACACCGCAGTCGATCGACCCGGCCCATCCGTTCCCCTTCATTTCGAATCTTTCCCTGAACCTTCTGGTGCAGACACGCTTTCCCGGTGAAGCCGGTAAGATATCGCTGGCGCGTATCAAGGTTCCAACCAGCAATGGCGTGCCGCGATTTCTGCAGTTACCGGAAACTAATCATTTTGTCGCACTGGAGGACGTCGTCAAACACAATCTGGACCTGCTGCTGCCAGAAATGGAGATCGCCAGTTGTTACATGTTTCGACTGACTCGTAACGCCAACACGGAACGTGATGAAGAGAGCGCAGATGACCTGCTTGCGATGATTGAGTCGGAGCTTCGTGACCGACGCTTCGCGCCTATCGTCCGCTTGCAGATTCAGGGTGACATGGACGAAACCAGCCGCGGTATGCTGGCGGCGGAGTTCGGCCTGGATGCACAGACCGACGTATTCAGCGCAGAGGAGGATATGCTCGCGATGCAGGACCTGTTTCAGCTCTCTGCAATCGATATGTCCGACTTACACGACGTACCGCACCATCCCGTCGACCATCCCATGCTTCAGAGCAGCCGGAGCATCTTCTATATCATTCGCGACCAGGGACCATTCCTCCTTCATCACCCGTATGAATCGTTTGCGACATCAGTGGAACGCTTTCTCAAGGAAGCCAGCCAGGATCCCAAGGTCCGTGCCATTAAAATGACCCTGTACCGGACATCCAGCGACACCAAAGTCGTGGATTACCTGGTGAGTGCCGCGCGTAATGGAAAACAGGTCGCTGTGGTAGTTGAGCTGAAGGCGCGCTTCGATGAAGCGGCAAACATACGCTGGGCAGCCAGGATGGAAGAGGCTGGCATTCATGTCACTTACGGCGTGGTAGGCCTAAAGACGCACTCCAAGATCATTCTGGTCGTACGCAACGATTACAATGGCTTGAAACGTTATCTACACATTGGAACTGGCAACTACCACGCCGGCACTGCCCGGCTGTATTCTGATCTTGGAATACTGACCAACGATGAAGATATTGGACGGGACGCTGGCGAACTGTTCAACTATCTGACTACTGGCTACACGCCGGATCGCTTTTATCGTAAATTGCTACCTGCGCCGAAAGTGTTAAAGCAGAGTCTGCTGGCGCGCATTGAACGTGAACGCAAGCTTCACAGTTTAGAAAAACCGGGATTGATCCAGTTCAAAATGAATGCGCTTGAAGATGCCGATGTGACGCGCGCACTCTATGAAGCCAGTCGCGATGGCGTGCGGGTGGATCTGATCGTCCGTGATACCTGCCGTTATCGCCCCGGCATACCGGGTCTTTCCGACAGCGGACAGGTCATCAGTATTGTCGGTCGCTTCCTGGAGCATACCCGGATCTACTATTTCCATAATGGCGGCGACGAAGAATACTTTATCGGTTCAGCAGATGCGATGAAACGAAACCTCGAGTCCCGTGTCGAGGTCGTTACGCCGGTCGAAGACCCGGTGCTTAGACGTGACTTGCGCGACATTCTGGACGAACAGCTCAACGATTATCGCAATGCCTGGGAAATGGATTCAGATGGAAGCTATATGCAGCGCCAACCCAGAAACGCCGAAGAGGAAATCGGCTCGCAGCAGCGTCTCGCCGGAAAAGCGCTCAACCGTGCAAAAACCAAGGTTCGCTATGGGGAAGGTAAAAGCAGGCGGCGTATTGTGGGACGTAATCTACGTTGAAGAGATCCCATTCTGGTTTGCAGAGAGCGCCAGTCCCGTCGTTAAACCGATATTGCGCGGATATCGAGCAGATTGTTAAAAGGGCGCCCGCCACTCCCTGCGTTATTTTTATAACTCATTGTTTTTAATGGTGGGCCGTGTAGGGTTCGAACCTACGACCAGGAGATTAAGAGACTGATAATCCGTTGTTTAACGAAGTCTAACGCAGACTAGAAGCAATAACTTAAGAAATGGTAATAGGATGAAATATATCCAGTCGTGTATTCACATCGTTACATCATTACGACAGATTTCTGCACTTCTCGAAAAGAAGCCTCTTCACAAATCATCACAACGAAAAGAGACGTAATGAGTGTGTTGGCTGGAAGGATTTGTGTAAGGATTTAGAGCGCTTGAATGCTTGCTGTACTCGGGAAGGGACCAGGTACACAACGCAGGCAGCATGAGGTACGGTACCGCGACACTCTCCAACATCATTCGCCTGCATGAGGTCTCCAGCAGGCGGCGAGTCCTGAGAGCTTGTAATCGGCCAGGCTGATCGAGATCTCGTCAAACGCGAAACGAACCGCATGGAAAGGCGTGGCCAGAGCGGACTGAGGGCATGGGCGAATACCGCTATGGAAGATGGTCAAGCGCCTAAGCAGCCAATCGCCACTGTTGAAGTCCGGTACCGATCAAGGCGACTCCGAGGACCAACCCGAGCAGAATGGCGGAACCTGCGCCTCCCAAAACGATTAGCAGCACGCCAAGTACGATGCTCGACCATAGTTCGATCTTGCGAAACACCGGCGGGTTGACTAACCCTGAGTCGCGCAAAGCCGTCAGGCCGGCGATACCGCCGAGGATAAGACCACCGCCAAGAATGACGGCCACCATCCATAAGGCCAGTCCCGGCCAGATTAGAATAACCACGCCGGCGATCACTTGTACCCAGGGGGCGAAAACGCTGACAGGGATTCCCTCATTACGTGCGGCATTGGCGTAGAGCAGCGCCACGATGCCGCTGGACAACATCACGCCGCCGAGCATCATCACCGCGAAGGTTCCGAAAAGGTAAGGCAGGATGATCGCTGCTACACCAAGCAGGATGCTAGTGACAGCACTGAATTTCGTGGAACTCACGGGGCGACTCCTCGAGAAATACGGAATTGATTCGTAAGCAGATTATGGTAATTGAACCTGGGCCGTGATGTCACGTGCAATTGCCCATGACCCCGTCAGGACCGAATCAGCCCCCGTCCGGTGAGGTCCGCTTTGCAATAAAGATCCGCCATTCAATGTATCAGCTCCCTTCGATCTCGTGATCGAGCTTCGCGACACGCTGATCGAGGGTCTGCAAATCATTCCGCAGGCCACTGAGTAACCAGCGAAAGCGGTTCGTCAGGCCATTCTCAGCATCTTTTAACCACGCTGGCACCGCCGCACGCAAGCGCGCCATTTGTTGGGGCGCCACCAATCCGTACTCGGCAACCAGGCCCGCGGATCTGATGGGCCTTGGCCGTGCGCTGTCCGATCAACTCACTACGAATCCGGCGGGCCGCCTGAATGTCCTGTTGCTCGACTGTCTTGACGGCCACATACCGCATGTTGGGCCTGCTCATCGCTTCGCAGATCGTTTCGGCATCATTGGCATCGTTCTTGTTGCTCTTTGCGTAGGGCTTTACAAACTGTGGGGCAATCAGTTTTACGGTAAAACCCCGGGCTTGGAGATGACGTGCCAAATGATGCGCACCTGTACAGGCATCCATGCCGATCAACACCATGCAGCTGGAATACATTCTTTGCCAAATCAATACCAACGCGACTAAGCTTGTTCATAGTGGACTCCTTCTCTCTCGTGACTGGAGACCAACTCTTCCAGTCTGGCACACTAGATGCCGGGTTAGGGGAGGAGGAGTCCATCCCATTGGTTTAGTCCATCGGCCAAAAACGGAACTTCACTAAAACAAAAAGGCGACCCCAGGGCCGCCATCGGAGGAGTATAAAAATCCCAAAGAGTTTCCCTTGGGTTTGTTGTTATGCATCCATTATTTTGATTATGCTGCTTTGCGCTTGACAAATCCTATCAGGCCAACCAGTCCAGAACCGAACAGCCAGACGGCCGCCGGAACCGGAACCGGAGTAACCGCTGAATCTACGCTGAGCACGCTGCCGTCGGCAAATGAAACGGTGCAGGAGCGGGAGATTGAATCGCATGCCGCAAAGGAATCGCCCATCCAGGTCAAGCCGCCGTCATTAGACACTGCCAAGACGTACCACGGGTCAGTCGTCAATGTGATCGAGTTATTGGGGGGGGCTGTACCGGTCGCCGTAAAGTCGCCCAAACCGTCTGGCGCAATGTTAACCGCCGATGGCAAAGGAATGAGCAGATCGTTAACAAAAGTCACGTCGTCGTTATCATCGAACATGGCCAGAGTGGAGCCAGCACTCAGGTTAATGTTAAAAAAATTCACGTTACCGTCTATCGCCATAAATACCGTTGAAGCATTTGCTGATCCGCAGACTGCGAATACAGCTCCTATGAGTAACCGTTTGAAATCCATACGCTCCTCCCCCCTTTAACCGGTCCTTTGTGCCTGCTAACCGGCGATATTTTTTCTACAAGCCTTACGTAAAGCTTACAAAAGGCTTACCCAAATCTTATGCCTGAAGGATAGTCGCTTGCCTCGCAGCTGCCATCGTTCAGACGATTGGTTTTAAGCTTGATCAGAAGATGTGTACCGCCCCGACTAAAGGTCAGGTGCTGCTGTACTATTTGTTAGTCATGTAGCATTGCCGTGTATTAATGTTATTCATCAGCAACGATGATTTTAAGATAGGTTGAATGTCTCGTCGATTCTTGCCGGTCGGCGACTCTCTACCAGGTCAATTGACTCACCATACGCAGTGCGCCCAGAAGCCCTTTTGGGCGTGCTGGGAATTCACGGAAAAAATCGTTGAAAAAGTGCGCCTTTGTGTTGATTTGTAGCCAGAAAGTGTGCCACCAGTGCGCCATGAGCAATAAAAAAGGGCTATGTTTTATCGTATACCTGCACCATGCCATGGGGCTTCCCGTGTTGCGTGCGTCTCCCTTGTGTACATGCTGTAGCCACTACCCCGGCACAGCGTCTGACTGCATCTTTCGCTCACTTCACCAGACGTATCAGCCTTCCCCGCATTGGCAGACAGGTCGGCCTGTGCATCTGCATTTTTGAGGATTGCTCAGCCTTTACTCACGTTATGGCCTGCACACTCGCTGAACCACCTGAAGTGGCCCGTTACATCGAAGGATTCAGTGATTTCGTTACCTCCATAACTGCTCCGATTGCTTCCGGCTGGAGCAAAATTGCCGGCTGGATCTCTCACCCACTGGAAAACGCCGCCTTTGCACCGCGCACACCCGCTATCGCCGTTCGTCTAATTTGATGTGTTAACAAAACGTAAGTACTGTCCAAGTACCCTTCTGCCAGTAGAAAACTGGCTGCTGACAGGCAGTAAAAAAACGGTGGGGTATCGACATGAAACCACGTCTATGCGGCACGGTATGTATTTATGCATTCAGCATATTTTCCGTGACAGCGAATGCGGTGCCAGTGAGCGGCCAAGGCACATGGGAAACCACGCTGCAGGGACGCGATCTGGACGGCAACAACCTGACCGCCGAAGCCTACCAAGACACCGCCCTGAACATCACTTGGCTGGCTGACGCCGACATCAATGGAGAGATGGATTGGTTTGCTTGCCAACCTGGGCGGGGGGGGGGTATTAATATCAACGGCTTTACCGGCGGTCTCGCCACAGTAGCAAGCCGAAACTCCGCGCCACGCAGGCAAACCAGGTATTCAGCCCTGTCCCGGTGCTGGTGGTAGACCATAGCCTTGTTCTTGCAGCGGCCACCCTTCCAGATTAGTGCTTCGCATCGGCGTACGTCACGACGGTCGCGCATGACTGCGCTTCCCCGCCTATATCCGTCTCAATTTGGTCAAGTGCCTCTGCTATCGTCATCCGTTTCATGCCAACCTCATCCAGTATTTTTATAACCCTGGTGTCTCCATTCTCTGCCAGCCGGACATAGTGACCAAACCGCTTTACGATTACCGGGTCAACACCCAAAATCTGCAGAGCAACCTCGATATTAGCCGGCATCCATGACATACCCGTTTGATTGTTCATGACTGCGCCTCCCTTAACAGAGACAACTGCACGTTGTCGATATCCTCATACACCTTGCAAAGCATTTTTACGATTCATCGTACTTCCCTCGCCACTTAATAAAAATTATTAAGGGTGCATCAACAGGCACATAACAGCAAAATGCGCACCAACATTTAAGTCATTGTTAAATAACAAAATAAATCTTATGCACCAAGGGGGGGACCTGCAACATCATAATAATACTCAACTTCCAATATGCTATATAAGCTATTGAATATAAGAAGTTCCAAACTGGTGAGAAAGCTATGCAACACCATTGCAACGGATTCAACGGTTTGCAACAGTGCATACAGGGCGTGCTCTGATCGGCTTCAACGCGGTCTTCTGCCTGTTGTTGATGGCGTAAAACCGGGGTGATCCTGCCCGCCAACGATGGACACCCTGTTAAGCGATTACAATACGCGACGGAGGTGAACCATGACAAGGCCAAGTCAAGCAAAGAGGACGGCCCGGAAACGGTATTCAAAGGAATTCAAGGATGAGCCGCTAGCGCTGGCGGAGAGGCTTGGGGTGCAGGCGGCAGGCAAGGAACTGGGCCTGCACGAATCGCAGCTTTATGGATGGCGGGTGAAAGCCCGCTGCCGAGCCCACCGTAATAATCTCAATCGCGTTGTGCGAGCACCGGTGGCAATACGACCTTTGCAATGCGCTTGGTCAGTGTGTAGATTCGCCGCATCTGATCCACAAATGACATCTCGATCCGCACTAGCTCGAGGTAATCCGGATCGTCCACGGTCAATCGCTCCGCCTTTCGGGCCAGCAATCGCTCCGCGTGCTCCCGTATCTGGTCCTTTAACATCAAAACGGATTCTGCTGCCCGCTGGTCATTATCACGGATCGCCCGTACCGTAAGCTCCACGGCCCTGACTATCGTAGTGTGGAAGTCTATCAGCATCTTTCGGGTTTCCTCTCCCGGCGCGGATTTCATATCGACCAACTTGTGCCCCAGGGCAACGAGATCAGTCTCGATGACATCCGCCAGGCTCTCTATATTGTCCGTGGCCGTCATCAAGCCCTGGAATTCCAGACTTTCTTCTTCTGTGAGTGTTCCCTGGCGAACCTTCCCAAGGTAATGGAGTATCGCCACCTCTAGAATATCCACCTCATCATCTCGGCGTGCGATATCTGCGAGACGCCCCATATCACGTTCCCTGAATGCAAGTCTAATGTCCTGCAGCATGCCAAGCGTTATTTCTCCGACACGCCCCAGTTCCAGGCGCACCTGTTGAAGTGCCACCGACGGTGCGGCAAGGGCCGCTTCATCCAGGAATTCGGGCTCGATAATGACACCCTCACGCGGAGCGCGTTCACGCACCAGCCACTCCGCCAGACGTGCGAACCAGCCCGCGAAGCCGATGAACAACAGGGTATTGGCGACGTTGAAGAAGGTGTTTGCGTTGGCAATCTGGCGCGGTACTTCCACTGCCGCCTTGGCCGCACCCTCAACCTCGGGGCTGGATGGCGAGACCCAGATTGCGATGTCCACCAGCAGCCAGATCAGGGGCAGCCACAGCAGAACACCCACCACATTGAAGGCGACATGCACGACCGATGCGCGCACTGCCTGCGTGTTTTTACTGCTGAGAATGCCCATCAGTGCGGTGGTCACCGCCGTGCCGATATTGGCCCCAAGCGCCAGGGCAATACCTGCAGGCAGTCCGAGAAGTCCCTCACTGGCCATGGCAATGGCGATACCCACCGTAGCGGCGGATGATTGCACGATCGCGGTGAACACCGCCCCGGCGAGAATGCCTGCCGCCGGCCGTTCCAGGCTCTTCAGAATATCCAGAAAGGGTTCATGGCTGCGCAGCGGTGTCATGGCATCACCCATCAGCCCCATACCGTAGAATACAAGGCCGATGCCCATGATCATCATACCGTAGTATTTGACCTTCTCGCGTTTGGCGCTGAACAGCATGAAAAAGCCGATGGCAACCGGGCCAAGGGAATAGGCTGACAGGTTGAAAGCCAGCAACTGGGCCGTCACGGTGCTGCCGACATTGGCACCCATGATCACCCCGACCGACTGGGCGAGGGTCATCATGCCGCTGCTGATAAAACCCACAACCAGTAAGGTGGTCACCGTCGAGGAATTGAGCACGCCGGTGACGAAGGCACCGGTTAGTGCGCCCATGAAGCGGTTTGTCGTGAGCTTGCCCAGAACCGCTGTCAGGGCATGACCCGCCGCTTTCTTCATTCCTTCCGAGAGTTGCTGCAGACCGGCGAGAAACAGGGCAAGCCCGCCAAACAGGCCGAGTCCGAGCTGCAACCAGTCCGGAGATTCTGCCACGGCGTCCGGCACGGCAGCGAAGGTGATCATGGCGAACAACAGCAATGCCACCCCGAAGCCCGACAGGGCAAGATATGAGAAGGTAAACCTATATGAGTTGAGTGCCAGCTGTCGTGATCTCATTAATACACCCCTTTCGAGTTATTAATTGGCAGGGACGGAAAGTCAGATCAAGCTCACCGAGTGGGTTCGTAAGAATACCTTTGTAACGACCATTTGATCAAACAGAAATCACACGTAGTGTACAGAATAGAAGGTAACACTTCTCAATTACATTAAGCTGTACCCAAATGTTCACTTGGAGCGGAATATCCCAGGTCGCCTGCCATACCCAAATGTCCGGAAAGAATATCGAGCCTTCCATTCACTTACATTTTGCGAATGGCGGGAGTCCGCAGACGATTGCCAACCTTCGTATTTAGGTACCGCCCATAAGCTCAGTGTATAGGTGTTTGCAATCGCCTGAACGGCAGGAAACAACCCACTGCAGATGTACAGAAAATATTCTAAAAGGTGAGGAATGTACTGAATCCTGACATTTGTATTCTGTAGGCCATCACTTTTCGAGGGGCTGGACTTATGAGCTGTGTCAGTTATCCGCGCAAACAATAAGAATCTCTGATGCTTGCAAAAAGATATTCCTATTTGCCTTATTAAAAGTTTTGATGAAAATTCCAACTATATGAAAGTGCTGTTATCAGTTAATGGTCTCGAAACAATTAAAGACCACTGCCAGCCAATCAATCAACATAAACATTTAAGGAGTTACTATTATGCCGCTGGTCCATATGGCTGACATGCTGTATCACGCGTATGAGAATCGCTATGCCGTAGGTGCATTCGATGTAGTCAGCCTGGATTTCATTTCCGGGGTTATGGCTGCCGCTGAGGAAAAGCACGCACCGGTAATCATCAGTCTGGCTGAGTCGCACTTTGAATACTTTGATTTTGAACTGCTGATGGCGGCGGTTGTAAGGGCAGCAGAACGCTCAACCATACCTGTAGCAATTCATCTGGATCACGGTCAATCCATCGAATCAGCTGTGCGTGCCGTCAATCTTGGCTGCACAGGCATCATGGTGGATGCGTCAAATTCGCCTCTTGATGAAAATATTGCTCAGACCAGGGCCGTAGTTAACATGGCCCATGCCTGCGGCATTCCTGTTGAGGGGGAACTGGGCTATGTGCCAGGAGTGGAAGGCGAGGATGCCGAACGTCATCCCGGAGATATTCAATATACAACTGTCGACGAGGCAAGACGCTATATCGATGAGACCAGCGCAGATTTTCTGGCTGTCTCCATAGGTACAGTTCACGGTCGCATGAAAGGAGAGCCGAAGCTGGATATCGAGCGTCTCGCGCAGATCAACCAGGCACTGAAACTTCCGCTCGTGATCCATGGAGGGACCGGGTTGAGTGTTGGCCAGTACAAAGGTCTCATCGATAATGGTGTTACCAAAATCAATTACTACACGGCGCTATCTGATGCGGCAGGTCGTCGCATAAAGGGCAATGTAGAATCAGAAGCGAATAGTAACTATACAAGCCACACACATGGCGTAGCTGAAGCAGTTCAGCACGAAGCCGCACGCTGCATCGACATCTGGGGCTGCACCGGTCGTGCTGGTTCATTGCTACAGAGCTGTCGCCCGAGGCTTCCTGTTGAACATGTAATATTTTTCAACACCGACAAGCTCGATGCAGCTGCGCTAGACGATATGATGTCCGAAGGCAGGCGCGTCCTTGGCAACATACCAGGTGTACAACGGGTATTTACTGGGCACGCTGTCACCGAGAATAGCTCTTACAGGCATTGTTGGGTGGTGCGCTTCACTGCCTGTCCTGTTATCGACAGCTATCGCGCGCACCCAGCACATCAGCAGTTTGCTGACAATCGCTTTCGTCCATACGCCGGTGATCGGCTGAGTATTGATTTCGAAGAGTGCAGAATGCAAAAATAAGATTACCCTCATACAGGCATTAAACAATTATTTTGTGCATTCTTAAAGAAGTAAAACCATTTGCTTGTTCGATACAGAAAATGACATCTCCCGATTGGGAACTTTTCTAATATAGGCAAGGAAATCTGCGAGCCAGCCGACAACAGAAGCATCACGGTGAGCGTTTGCCCTGAGCTGTGTGTTGCTGAAAACTCTCCTCCGAGTAAGCAACGAGCCGGCGCCCAACTCCTCCCGCACAATTGAAATATCGTCCGGCTCCGCCGTGGCGATGCTGGCCTGGTGGCGGATGAGGATGAGCATGGCAATGTCCTTTTGCCTGGGTTTGACTACGACACCGATTCCTACACCGGCACTACACGTTCGCAGCCAGTAAAAAACCGCCGAGGGCGACTGTCTTAACTTCCTGTATTTAACGGCTTATTTGGTGGGCCGTGTAGGGTTCGAACCTACGACCAAGAGATGTAAGAGTGGCGTACTACGACCCCCTAACTCGGTGAGGCACATTGAAACACGCACAATTCTAAAGACTACACCAACATTGGTCTGTCGGTCCAGCGTTTCAGTGAGCTACACGGAGTCTGAAGTTGCTACGCGTAGTACCCTATTTTGTACCTCGCTAGATATTAGAGACCGGCGGACGTGGATGTTCACACCTATCCTCAAACCGTCGCCTCTCGCGTTTCTGCCCAGTAATATACGAGCTATACTCGTCAACCGCTGCCTCAGGGTTCCGGAAGTGCGCTACTAATCCTCAATGTAGACTGACCTAGTCACGAATTCAGCAAACTCTTTAGTAGACTCCAAGTCGGCAATAGCTACACCAATCCGCAGAACTCCCTCATCCTCTGCGACTAACCATCTAGGCGCTAGCAAACGATTTTTAGAAAGTGCATAGGGGTTGCAGTGGTCCCGACGGGGAGCGTCCGACTGGGGTCGACTACCGCCTGTTAGCGGATACTTATTTGGAATCGGTCTAATAGACGGGGTTCGGTCAGAAACTCACCGTTCGTCGCCAGAGCAACGCCACAGCCTGGTGCCGGGGCATACGGTGAAGTCCGGTAGAGTCGAGATGTGGCGCGGTGGTCTAAGGTCCAGCCTAACTGTTGCCGCCCCTTTCGTCTGGCGGTGCCTCAATAGCTGAACCATCACGCCGTTTCCACACCCCGCTCATCAAACCGGACATGCAGATTTCCCGCATCTTATGTGCTGCAGCACATAATGCGTAATGTGGCGTCGAACGTTATGTGACGCCGAAGCTGTAACCGCTTGTATACATTGGCGCTGTAGCTGGCTGGGCGCCACATAATCTATGTGATATCCATCAGGTCTTTTCCACAGAGGAGATCTGATGATGTTCGATCAACTGTTCAAACAACCTTGCGCGCTCTCGCGCCAACGAAATGCCCCCCTTGCATCGGAACGCGCGGCCTTCCTGGCTCAACGCGCCGAGGAAGGCGCCGCACCGGGTAGCCTGGTGCGTTTAGCACGGGAACTTCTTGTCATCGTCCAGGAACTGGACCTGGCAAACAATGACATGATCACGCCCCTGGCGATCGAGGCCGCCGCTGATCGCTGGGCCCGACAACAAAAACGTCGGTTTCGTGCACAGACGGCGCGTTGGTCGCGGATCTTTTCCCGGCAAACCGCTACTCATTGGCTGCGGTTCTTAGGCCGACTGTTTGTCCCTGAACCCGAACCAAAACCCTTTGCCTCGCTGGTGGAGCACTTTGCCAACGGCTTGCAGCACGAGCGCGGATTGTCGTCGGCAACGATCGCCAATTACCAATGGCACACATCGAACGGTTCCTCACCTGGTTTAGCACACAGCAGCGGATTTTCGCGGAAGTTTCCGTTGCGGATACCGATGCATTTCTTGCCTGCCAGGGGGCGCACTGGTGCCGCGTGTCCATCGCGACCAGCGCGAAGGCGCTGAGGGCGTTCTTTCGGTATGCCGAAGCGCAACAGTGGTGTCGCGCCGGAATCGCCGCAGCCATCGAAAGTCCTCGCCTGTTCCGCGACGAGACGCTACCGGCCGGTCCCGCTTGGGAAGATGTCCAGCAGATCATCCCGCCGAGCGATACGACGCAGCCACGCGCCATTCGCGATCGCGCGATCCTGCTGCTGTTCGTTGTGTATGGTCTGCGCAGCGGTGAGGTCGCCAAGCTGCGGCTTGAGGACATCGACTGGGCGTTGGAGCAACTCACGGTCACGCGCACCAAGCAGCACCGCGCCCAGATTTATCCCCTGACCCATGAAGTGGGCAGTGCCATCGTGCGCTACCTCCAAGAGGTGCGCCCGCATTGTGGGCACCGGGAGGTCTTCCTCACCCTCAAGGCGCCTTTTCGACCTCTCTCTGCCGGTGGACTATACCACGTGACCCGCAGTCGCTTCGACCACTCGGGTATTCAGACTCCCCGTCGCGGTCCCCATGCACTGCGCCACGCTTGCGCCTGCCATCTCCTGGCCGAAGGTCTGTCTCTCGATGCTATCAGCGATCATCTTGGCCATCGCAGCCTCACCAGCACTCGCCACTACGCCAAAGTCGATCTGGCAGGGCTGCGTGAGGTGGCACGATTCGACTTGGGAGGGCTGCTATGAAACTCGCCCGAGTCGTTCGCGACTATATTGCACTCAAACAGTCGATGGGGTCGCGTTTTCACACGGAAACAACCATACTGAAGGCCTTCTGCAAAGCGGTGGGCGATGTTGCCATCACCGACGTCGAGCCACAGCAGGCAGAAAACTATCTCGCCGGTACCGGACCCGTAACCCTGTATTGGCACCGCAAGCACGAGGTGTTGAACGGCTTCTATCGCTTCGTGCTGGGGCGCGGTCATGTCATGCATTCGCCGCTGCCCATGACGGTGCCCAAGCGGCCCCAACCGTTTCGACCTTACATTTTCCCCGAGGAGGAATTGCGCCGCTTGTTCAAGGCCGCTGGGGAGCTTGAGACACCGCGCATGGCGCTCCAAGGGTCTACTTTGCGCACACTCTTGCTGTTGCTCTACGGCGCTGGATTGCGCATCGGCGAGGCCCTCGCACTGACCCTTGCCGATGTCGACCTCATCGCCAGTTTGCTGACCATCCGCCAGAGCAAGTTCTACAAGACACGGCTGGTCCCAATCGGTCCTCGGTTGACGGCGGTGTTGACGACCTACGCCGATGACCGGCGCCGGCAGGATCATTCTAACAATCCCGCCAGTCCCTTTTTTGTCACCCGCACTGGCGACATCGTGTCGCGGGGTATGGCCGAACGTGCCTTTGTCCATCTGCGCGATATCGCTGATATCTCTCGGCAGGATGGTGCGCGTTATCAACCCCGCCTCCATGACTTGCGCCACGCGATGGCCGTCCACCGCCTGGTCGCCTGGTACCGAGAGGGCGCCGATGTGCAACGACTGTTGCCGCAGCTGGCAACCTACCTGGGTCATGTGGATGTGGCGTCCACCCAGCGTTATCTGACGATGACGCCGGAATTACTTCGCCAGGCCAGTCGTCGCTATGAGCGCTATGCCAAGCCGGAGGTGTGTCATGAATGATAGTGCCTTGCTGGGTCCCTGGGTCCGCCGCTTCCTCGTTGAGCACCTCATCGTCGAACGTAATCTCTCGCGCCAGACGCAGCTTAGCTACCGCGATACGCTGCGTCTCCTACTACCTTTCGTCGCTGGCCAGTGTCATCAATCCCTTGATCGACTGACCCTGGAACAGGTCAGCGCGGAGTACGTGCGCGCGTTCCTGCAGTATGTCGAACAGGTGCGCCATTGCACGAGTGCCACACGCAATCAACGTCTGGCCGCCATCCGCGCCCTGGCGGGCTTTGTGGCCGAGCACAGTCCGGAGCATATTGCCTGGTGCGGAGAAATCCGCCGCATTCCCTTCAAAAAAACAGTCCAACCGGGGGTTCCCTATCTGGAAAAACCAGAAATGGACGCCCTGCTTAGGGCCCCGGATCGCGACACCCATCAGGGGCGTCGTGACTATGCGCTGTTGCTCTTTCTCTACAACTCAGGGGCACGGGCGAGCGAGGCGGCACAGCTGACGATCGCCAACCTCGACTTGGCTCAACCAGCGGTCCGGTTGCTGGGTAAAGGCAACAAGGTTCGATATTGCCCGCTGTGGCCGACGACCGCACAAACGCTCTCACCGCTCGTAGCGGAACGGACACCCACCCAGCCGGTCTTTCTTAACCGTTGCGGTAGGCCGATTACCCGCTTCGGCATCCACACGTTGGTAAAACGTTGTGCCCACAAAGCGGCTGCCGAGATCCCTTCGCTGGAGAGCAAACGCGTCAGCCCGCACACGGTTCGCCATACCACAGCCGTCTTTCTCCTGCGTGCCGGTGTAGATATCAACACGATCCGGGCCTGGCTCGGGCATGCCTCGATCAATACCACCCATGTCTATGCCGAGTTCGACCTGGAGATGAAAGCGAAGGCATTGGCAAAATGCGACCTAACTGGAGACACATTACCCGTGAAGCACTGGGCCAACGACGCCTCCTTGATGGCGTTTTTGCAGTCACTGTAGAGGCTTCATTATGTGGCGCCCAGGCTCTTATGAATCTAACGTAGACAGCTTCTTAGAGCCTCAGCGCCACATAACGACCGGCGCCACATTACGCATCCGGCTTTCAGACAAGACTTCACGCCTTCGCCCACGACACGTTGCGCTTCAAACAAGTCAGACGAACGAGACCTAATGTCTCGTAGAGGTACGCGTCAGGATAAGCCACGCCTCCACTGCGTCTGACCTTGTGCTTGTTGCGTAACCACCGGCGCAACCGCATCATCGTGTAGCTGTCGAGCGCACGGTATGCACGGCTAACACTCCCCACCTGAAAGTAGTTCGCCCAACCTCGCAACATGCGGTTCAACTTGCCCACCAACGTTGTGGTCTCTTGCCAACCCATCGCCTCGGCGGTCAGCGCATGGATCTTCCTCACCATGTGCCGGATACTGCTCTTCGACGGTCGGTAGCCAAGACGAGCCTGCCCCGTGCGCATCGAATACATCCGCCCAAACGTAAAACCCAGAAAGTCGAACCGCTCTTCTGGTACCTTGCATATGCGTGTCTTCTCCTCGTTGACCGTGAGCTTCAGCAGCTGCCTCATGATCTCGCGCATTCTCAGCAGAGCCTCTTCGGCCTTGCCACGTTTGCACAGGATCACCAGGTCGTCTGCGTAGGTCACGATCTGACTGCCGAGACTTTGCTCCAGCCCGAGCTTCTTCCATGCCAACACAAACCGGCGCATGTACAGATTCGCCAGCAGAGGTGACACTACGCCACCAACAAAGTGGCAAAAAACCATGTAAACTGGGGTATACGCATCCGCAGAGCGTGTTTGAGCGGATTTTTTAGGGAGTCTCCTGAGGCCCATGTCAGCCTGTTTCTCGACATGGACCCCGTACCCTCACGGCGCAGGGAGCACACGTCATGAAGAAGCCTCGCCAACGCTCATTGCGCGTCCGGGTCGACTATGAGCCCAATCGTTTTTCGGGCGACTGTCTTGAGAGAATATACGAGCAATTACACCCGACAAAAAGTCGTGAAGTGAGGCCTGATAAGAATAACAAGCAGGGTGAAGTCGAGCCGCAAAAAGGCAAAGGGGGCCAGCAATGAACAAGGACGGTATTTTTGCGCTCTACGCGCGTGTTTCATCTGACAAGCAAGCAAAAGATAAAACCATTGACAGCCAGATCGCCGCTCTTAAAGAAAAGATCACGGCTGACGGTGGCACGCTGATTGAAGACATGATGTTCATTGATGCTGGCATTAGCGGCGCAACGTTAGTACGACCAGAACTCGAACGATTGCGTGACAGCGCAGCCATCGGCGCTGTTGATCGCGTCTACTTTCTGTCACCGGATCGGTTGGCTCGAAAGTATGCTCACCAGGCCTTACTGCTGGAGGAGTTTTCATCCGCGGGTGTTAGCGTTCACTTCCTAAACCATGCGGTCGGCACGACGCCTGAAGAAGAGCTACTGTTACAGATGCAGGGCATGATCGCAGAGTACGAACGCGCAAAAATCATCGAGCGTCACCGTCGGGGAAAACTGCATCGAGCGAAAGGCGGAAGCGTGAATGTGCTGTCAACGGCCCCCTATGGATATACCTATATCCGCAAGCAACTCGATGGTGAACCGGCACAGTACATCGTCAATCTACAGCAGGCCAAAACCGTACGCCAGGTATTTCACTGGATAGGGGTTGAGCGGTTAAGCATCGGTGAGGTGTGTAGACGCCTCTCAGAGGCTGAGATTCCCACACAGACGGGCAAAACCCACTGGGATCGCAGTGTGATATGGGGAATGCTGCAAAATCCGGCTTACATGGGTAGGGCGGCGTTCGGTAAAACGAAAGTGGGCAAGCTCAAACCGCGCGTCCGTCCGCAGAAGCATAGTGCGGAGACACCGAAGAGACCGTATTCCACGCAGAGAACCGATCGAGATACCTGGATCGAAATCCCGGTGCCGCGACTCGTTAGCGGGGAACTTTTCCAGGCCGTTCAACACCAGTTGGATGAAAACCGGAAACGGGCTCGCATTGGGAGTCGGGGTGCCTGTTACCTGCTGCAAGGACTCACCGTATGCGGGCACTGTCACTATGCCTACTATGGCAAGAAGATCAGTCCTTCAACCGCGAAGGGAAAACGTCAGTATGCGTATTATCGCTGCATTGGCACTGATGCCTATCGCTTTGGCGGTGAGCGTATTTGTGATAACAAGCAAGTGCGCACAAAGAGATTGGATGATGTGGTTTGGGCGCAGGTGCTCAATGCCATTAAGCATCCCAAGCGGCTACAGAAAGAATACGAAAATCGACTCAACAGGATGGAAGGCGATGCCCATGATTTATTCGACACGACAGCGTTGATGAAACAAAAAGCGCTATTGAAAAAGGGCAAATCTCGTTTGATCGATAGCTACGCCAGCAGTATTATCGACAAAGACGACTTCGAGCCAAAAATAAAAACCCTAAAAATAAAGCTCGCACAGATCGATGAACAGATTGAGCAAAGCATTAGAACTGAAGGCGCGCAGCACGAACTGTTCCTGGTGATTAGCCGACTTGGGGTATTTGCCAAAAAAGTGGATGTTACGCTCGACGCTGTGGACTTCAACACTAAACGCGAAATCATCAGAGCGCTTGTCAAACGCGTGGAGATTTACAAAGAGGAAGTCGTCGTCGTATTCCGAATAGATCCAGAAGCGCCTGCAAATGATGCAACCAGCTGTGCATCACCGTCAGAAACTGGAGGGTCAGTTATGCACAGTTGTAACCGGCGTAAGTGGTGAACCCTGCGGAATGCCGCAGCGGCCGCCTTTCGCCACCGTCGTGCGCCGCTTGCGTCCTCGCCCATCGGTTTCTTCCACGGGGCATTCCAGCCACTGCTTGATCAGGTGCAGTACACGCCGATCAACAACGCGGCGTGCCACTGACTTCAGCAGTTCGGCATGCGGAATGCTCCCGAAGTAGTCCGAGAGGTCGGCGTCCACGACGTTCGGATGGCCGTGGAACAGCGTCTCTCCCACCTCGATCACCGCCTGTTGGGCATTGCGGCCCGGACGGTAGGCGTACTGCTCCGGTGGAAGATCGGCCTCAAAGATCGGTTCCAGCACCAGCATCGCAGCTGTCATGCAGACTCGATCCCGCAGGGTTGAGATACCCAGCGGCCGGCGCTTGCCATTGGCCTTGGGGATAAACACACGTCTGATCGGTTCCGGTCGATAGCTCTCCTCTCTGAGCGCAAGCGCCAGTTCACCTAGCCATCGTTCTCGCCCGTAGGCCTCGACATCCGTAAAGTCCTGACCATCCACACCCGGCGCCCCTTTGTTAGAGCGGCACTGGGCGTAGGCATGTGCCAGGATATCTTCCCGGTAAATCTTGTCGCACAGGGCATAGAAACGAAAGTCAGGCTCTGCCTTCGCCTTCGCGTGTAACGCCTTCTGCAGTTTCTGAACTCTTATCGGAGTTGATAGGTTACCCAATCTCCTGTCCTTTCCTACGTCCTGTGTCTGTCTTGAACCAAGGCCCCTTCCCTCCACCGGCATTACCCAGCTTCCCAGGTATTACGGGCCTCTCCGCCACCCCATATTGCCCGGCCTGTCCCTCACGGGCGTCTGGTTGGTCATCCTCTCACCACACCATGGGGCTTCCCGTGTTGCGCGCGTTTCCCTTGTGTACATGCTGTCGCCACTACCCCGGCACAGCGTCTGGCTTCATCTTTCGCTCACTTCACCAGACGTGTCAGCCTTCCCCGCATTGGCGGACAGGTCGGCCTGTGCAACGTCCTTTTCGATGCTTGCTCAGCGTTCACTCGCGTTACGGCCTGCACACTCGCTGGATCATCTAAAATGACCCGTTACATCAGAGGCTCCAGCCATTTCGTTACCTCCATGACCCCGCTCCGATTGCTTCCGGCTGGAGCGATAGCCGGGTGGGCCTCTCACCCACTGGGAAAACGCCGCCTTTGCACGGCGCACGCCAAACCCAGACATACAGCTCCAAAGAAAACGGCGACCCTAAAACCGCCGTTTTTGACATCGACTACTTTTTTAACTCTTTGCTGCTAGAGAATGTCAATCGAGTACAATGGCGCCGCAGGCGTCGCGTGAACCACCGGCACAGCCTTTCTTGAGATCACTCTCCTGGTCGCAGTAAGTGTCTTCATTGGTATGTATGATAAAGCTGCTGCCATCTTCATCCATGATGCTCAACCGGCCGGCCGACAAAGTAATGCGGTTTGTCGTATGCATCATGGTGCCCTTACCATTCTTTACCTCGATATTGATGAGGTCACCCATATGGTATGGGTGGTTGATGTCATTTGCGGGAACAGTGTCACCCGCGCTGTCTGGACGCGTCTCCCCGAACGGGCCAGGATCATGGTGACCCATGGCTGCACTGCAGGGTTCACAGAAACCCGTTTCGTGAATGTGCACCGCATGCTTGCCGTCGGACAAGCCCTCTACCTTGAGATGGATGGTAACTTCCTTAATTCCTTCGTCCGTCTTCTCTTCGCTGAGTGTCGCACTCCCCGAAATGCCAGCATCTGTACATCCTTTGATGTCGGCGGTGGCCGAGACTTTGGCTGCATAGCCGGGTAGCGACAAGCAGGCCAACGCAGCTGCTGCAAACAGGGAAAGACAGGCAGGGTTGGCAGATTTTACTGGTGTTTTTATCATCAGAGACTCCTCCTTACTATACTTATTTGGATGGGGTTTCGGAGCATACACCCGTCAAGTATATGTAACCAAACGGTGATATATGCGTAGGAATACTTGCTTAATTACTGTTTAAAACCATCACTGGCGAACGGTAACTTTGGGTCGTTCTTTCTCGTTTAGTGGATGCTCATATTACCTGCCACTTAACGGCGATTTACGGCCAGAGTAGCCGTTTGCATGGAGCAATCAGTAATCAGACTTTCTGTCACTTCCGCTCAAGTATCTGGCCTCGGCGACCTGCAGGAGTGGAGCCCAAACCGACTGGTTAGCGCCAGATATCAATACAGGAGGGAACCCTTCATCGGAATTAGTCCATGCCCCACTCAATTGGCTGTGGTAACAGTCCATCCGGATGCTGCGAGGCTACACCTGGCCGTGGTGTCGCGCTAAGGGAAAGCCACAGGCTATCGGTGTTATAAACGACCCAGTAGCTCAGCCTTTTTCTGTGTGAATTCGTCGTCGGTGAGAACGCCCTTTGCACGCAGGTCCGCAAGGCGTTCGATGGCGGAGAATATATCCGCCTCTTGCGAGGGCTGAGAACTGCTGACCGGCTCGGCCGTAGCCGCAGGGCGGTTAACGGGGTGACGCGATGCCTGCGGGCGGCCATCTATAGAGATGACCGGAAGGCTAGCCAGATTCACGGTGCCGTACTGACTGGTAAACAGGATCGATCCGCCGCTGCCCTGTTGCTGGGAGAAACCGCCAATCTGATGATCGAGGGTGTCGTAGACCCAGACATGTCCAATGGTCTCAACCGCTAGTCGACGTGCGTTGGCGAAGTAGGCATAGCGGACGTTGTTCTGGTTACCACGCGCGCTCGGGGCGCCGAGATCCCGCGGCCACCAGTGGGCAGCGGGGTCCGGCACGAAAAGGATCGACTCTCCCATGGACGCGCCGGCCACCTGGCTCTGCTGTCCACCCCCGCTTTGGCTTTGGGATTGGAAGCTTCCACTTTGCAACAGGCCGGGCTGGTTAGCAAGGACGCCGGAAATCTCCCAGCAAAGGGCATCGACACGCCCTTTCAAGGTATGGTTGAACATGTCGCCGAGCATCAGCATACCGCCCTTCATCCACTGCCCGGAACCGCCAAACTCAGGATGGTTGAACTGGGCCATGGAACCATTACCATTGAGCACAGCAAACAGCATGTGCGTCACGGCCTCGTGACTGAAGCCATGGCGTTGGGAGAGATCATTGACGATCCGCTGACCTTCTGGGGTGAGTTGTTGCATGGGGTACGGCGCTAATTTCAAGGTGCCTTGACTAGTTACTGGCCGGAGGATCAGATATCTGACCGCTTTATAGAAATTATCCGCCAGCTTTGCTCCTTAATCAAGCGTCGGAAGCTGTATGAACGCGCCCTCCAACTTAGGACAGAGCGAGGCAGACGGCGAATGCCTGTGGTTCGGGAAGAACTGCTGGAGCGGCTGGAGACCTAAGAGCTGAGGTGTTCAATAGGGCGTGCCGGAATCAACCGGGCCAAGGCAATACGAATTTATAGATCATGAAACGGGTCATGGGCAACTGAGAAATCACTTATTCAACACATCAGTCAGATGTAGAACCGGATGGCTGCCCGATCGTCAGGAGGATGTTTTGCCACCTGTGGCACAGGCTCAATGCAGTTGAAGCGTCGCATAGTCCCCCAGGGCAGTCTTGATATCCCGGAGGCTGGGTCTTGCGGCCAGCGCCGGCAAGTTAAAGGCACCGCCACAGACAAGGGAAAGCACGTCCAGCTGGATTACGCAGTATTGGATGATAGATCACGTCGACCTATCGTATGCATGATAGATTCTAAGACGCTGAGCATGCAGTTTAGTCCAACTCAGACTACAGATTTAGTACGTAGACAAACGTCTTTTCCGCCCACCATCACTTTACCGATAACTCGACCGTATCGTTCACGTTTATCCGTTTCGACAACAACGAAGCGACCTGCAACCCGCTCCGATAGATATTCCTTTGACTTTGTCCCATACGCCTGACCGCGTTCGGGTGCATCAATGCCCTGCAGGCGAATCTTATGCTGCACGTTCCCTTCGCTGAGGATAACGATGGTGTCGCCATCGGTGACACGAACAGTACGGCCCGTGAGAGTGGCCGCTGATGAAGCGGCAAATGGAATGACGAGGAGGAGAACGTTCAATACGCGCATGAGGTCAATCATGATGCCGTGTCTCGCGACGCAACACAAAGCGCTGGCGCATTGATTCTGTCATCTAACAGCCTGCGCATTTAAAGAGAAACACGGTGTTCCAGAGATTGGCAGGTCTGACACCACGCAAAATCCAAAAGCCAGCCTACCCGTCGGACAATACAGTTTATAAACTCTCCAGCAGCTCATAAAGTTTTCCACAAATGCTGTGGATAAGTGTGTGGATGAAATCGTATTAAAGAACGCTAATCCCTTTAAATATGGACTTTTTATTAAATTGGCTATTTTTTATCCAATATATTATTTTGGATTATAAACAATAAGTTATTAGCTTTTCATAAACCAGACATGAAGTCATGCACTTTTCGTACCTATATTAACGTACGATGATCCTAAAAAAATCAGTCAATCGCCCCTGCCGAATTAAGATTCACTCGGCATGATGCCCTGACCGGTCCTGTTTTTGGCCAATTACGCCAACGAAGGCATCACATCGGGCGGGTGTAATTGCCGGCC
>Ga0210064_1000334_pt1 | contig 22794 bp, 25 predicted proteins | sample Muzzi_CordC_D2_FD_185531 | JGI IMG/M metagenome (GOLD analysis project Ga0210064, IMG submission 185531) | Wetland microbial communities from San Francisco Bay, California, USA, that impact long-term carbon sequestration - Muzzi_CordC_D2 (SPAdes) | ecosystem: Environmental > Aquatic > Marine >...
GGACCCGGGTCCTGCTGGCGGATGCGCGGCAGGTGCATGCTGTGTTCGTCCTGCGAGACAAGGTGCGGGATGAGGCGCCCGGCGTCGTTGCGGCGTTGCAGCGCGCCGGCAAGCAGATCATGCTGCTGAGCGGCGACAATGCGGCGGCGGCCCGGCAGGTTGCCGCGGAGGTCGGAATCAAGGTCGTGCACGGCGATATGCGGCCCGATGACAAGCTGCGCCAGGTCCAGTCGCTGCAGCGCGAGGGCGCGGTCGTGGTTATGGTGGGCGACGGCATCAACGACGCCCCGGTGCTCGCCGCAGCCAATGTCTCGGTGGCCATGCGCAGTGCCGCTGACATCAGCCAGGCCAGCGCCGACATGATTCTCATGACCGATGAGCTCGGGGCGCTTGCCACGGGCATGCTGCTGGCGAACCGGACACTGCGCATCATTCGCCAGAACCTGGTGTGGGCGGTGACCTATAATCTGGTCGCACTGCCGGCTGCCGCGCTCGGATTCGTGGCCCCCTGGATGGCGGCCATCGGCATGTCGTCGAGCTCGCTACTGGTCGTGGTCAATGCCCTGCGGTTGACGCGGGGTCGCTAATCCGGGGTTGTCACCATGGAAATCATCTACCTGCTCATCCCCCTGTCGGTCATCCTGGTCGGCGTGATCATCTGGATTTTCCTGTGGGCGATCCGCTCCGGCCAGTTCGACGACCTCGAAGGGCCGGCATACCGCATCCTGATGGATGACGATTCGCCGAAGCTCGCGGAACCAGACGGGGAAAGTGAGGACAAACAGGTGGAAGGTGAAAGGTGAAAGGTGAAAGGTGAAAGGTGAAAGGTGAAAGGTGAAAGGTGAAAGGTGAAAGGTGAAAGGTGAAAGGTGAAAGGTGAAAGGTGAAAGGTGAAAGGTGAAAGGTGAAAGGTGAAAGGCAGGATTATCGCCGCCCCGTCTTCCTGTCAACCATTACTTCTCACTTCTCACTTTTCACTTCTCACTTTTCACTTTTCACTTCTTACTTTTCACTTCTTTTCTCACGTCTCACCCGACACACAAGTGGACTATCCGCGAGAAGCCCCGCCCCGCCAGCAGGAATGCCGCCCGCTCGCACGTGACCGGGCTGTTGCCGCAGAGAGTGATGGGGTCGCGCCTGTCGAGATAATCGTATTTCCGCGAGAGCGCGTCCGGCGGCAGGTTCAGGGCTCCCGGCATGGCACCGTGCCGGATAATTCCCGGGTGAGCGCACATCGACGAACTGTCCACCGCATGCCAGCAGATTGAAAGTGCGGACCGTCCAGGCTGCAGTTAGTGGCCCGCAGTTCCTGTTGCAGGGCCGATATCACGCATCCCTCGGCTCACAGGCCTTATCCCTGATACAGGAAAGGTCCTCGCAGGACAGTCTGCAGATATGACCCAAGCTGACCTTGAGGAAAACCAGCATTGCCGCCACAACCGCGACCCATACAGCCAGCGTCCAGCCTCCGAAATCCATCGTGCACCTCCAGACTAGTCATAGGATTACAGATTTTGGTTATATTATCATTTTCTTATTCTTTGTCAAACTCATATCATGCTGTTTTTATTCAATTTATTAATATCTGGGTTGGCGTGATCACAGATGCGTCCATAACAGTGCACAGGAAATGTGACAACGGGCAACCGCAGGTGCCGGTACCAAAGCGCCGTGGGTGGCGGCTCAGGTCGTGAGCCGTCGGTAGATATCGGAGACCTTCAGCGGCAGCTTGCGTACCTCGTCGATGACGGTGTAGTTCACAGCTCCGTACATGTGCGGGAGGTAGTCGCGAGCCTCGCTGTCGATAGTGATGCAGAAGGAATGGATGCCGTCGCGCTTCGCCTCGATCAGCGCCTGGCGGGTGTCCTCGATGCCGTAGGCACCGCGGTAGGTATCGTAGTCATCCGGCTTGCCGTCGGACAGGGTGATCAGCAGCTTGGTGCGCGCCTCGACCTCGTTCAGCAGGTAGCAGAGGTGCCGGATGGTGACGCCCATGCGGGTATAGTCCCGCGGGCGGATGCCGCTGATGCGCCCGCGCACCTCGTCGGTATAGGGCTCGTCGAAGCGCTTCACCCGGTAGACCTCGCAGCGCTTGCGGGTCATGCCGGAGAAACCGTAGATGGCATAGCGGTCGCCGAGGATCTCCAGCGATTCGCACAACAGCACCAGTGCCTCGCGCTCGGCATCGTTGATCCAGCCCTTGGTGGAACCGCTCATGTCCACCATGAACATCACCGCGATATCGCGCTCCAGCTTGTGCATCTTGGTGAACAGCCGCTCCGTCATTTCCATGCCCATGGTGGTGTCGGCCCAGGCCTCCACCAGTGCATCGATGTCCACGTTGTCGCCGTAGGGCTGCTTCTTCAGCAGCTTGTCCTCGCCGCGCAGCGCCTCGAAGGTGCGCCTCAGGTGGGCCGTCAGGCCCCGGTACTTGAGCAGCGTGTCGCGCACGAAACCGGCATCGGCCGGACTCACCTCCAGTTCGCGCAGCACCGCCCAGTTCTTGCGATAGTTCTGGCGTTCGTAGTCCCACTCATTGTAGAGAAAGGCGCCCTCCTCGTGGTAGGTTCCCTTCCAGACATCCGCCGCACTCTGTTCCCCGACGGCTTCCGCCAGGTAGGCGCCGTCACCGGCGGCATACAGGTAGTCCTCCGGGATCTCGCCGAGATCCTGAAAGATGGATGCCATCGTGCCCTTCACATTGTCCGGCGGTGCGATCGGCTTGCCGTCCAGCTGCATTTCATAGACAAAGCCGTCCGGGTTCTCGTCGGACTCGACCTTGCGCAGCTCGAACGGCAGACGCCTCTCGGCAGTGTCTTCCTGTGCTTCCCCGGCAGCGTCCTCGACCTCCTCCTCTGCATCCTCCAGTTCCTTTTCGAGGCGCAGCAGGTGCAGGCGGAAGGCCTGCCTGTCGGCATCGAGGCGCGCCTTGCGGACCCTGGCGACTGCCTCCGGCCGCAGCACCCCCTGGTACAGCGCGGTCGCTGGTGGCGGCACATCGGCCAGCTCATGCAACAGCGCCAGGCTATCCTCGACGCGCGCATCCGCACGCGCCAGTCTTCCTGCAGCAAGCCGCCAGGCGGCATCGAGTTCCACCGCGCTATCAATGCGCAAGCCTTCGATAGCGCGGTACACGCCGGGCAACGCGGTGCGAATGCGCGCATCCAGGCGCAGGGTCTCCAGCGCATGGAAACGCTGCAGCGCTGCATCGAAATCCGGGTAACGTCCCAGCGACTCGCGGACATCGATACGCCAGGTCCCGTACCAGGTTTGCGCCCACTGGTGCACCACCATGACCTTGTAGAGCTGGAAGTTGTCCTCGCGCGCTTCATAGCGCCCCACCGAGTCCGGCAGAAACAGGGTCTCGGTGTCGGTGTAGGCCTGCTCGCCGCAGGCGATCTTAAGCCGCCGCCCGCTGAGACCATGCACAAACATCTCCAGCACATTGACCACGTCGTCGAAGGCAATGCCGGTGGCCCGCGCCTTGTAGTCGCGCGCGAAGCTCTCCACGTCACGGAACGCCACGACCGCGGGGTGCAGCCCCTTTGTGTCATAGATGTCCATGCAGGCCAGCAGCCAGGCTTCGACGCCGGCGGCATCCATGAGTCGCAGGGCGGGGGCCACGTGGGAAGCAAAATTCAGCGCCATACCGGAGCTGGTACGTGCCACGACGCCTGCCCAGTGCAACACGAAGTCCTGCTGCTCGCGGCTGAACCCGGCCAGCACCCGCGAGGGTTCCTCGGCCGCGCCCAGTGAGATCATGTGAATGTCGAGCCGCTCCTCCAGCTGCGCCGCGGTCAGGGGCAGTCCGCTGGTCTGCAGGAACTCGGTCTCGTCGTACCAGCGCGCGGCGACACCGGCAGACAGCACGCGGCCGTCCGGTGTCCGCACGCCGAGGTGCAGCGGCTCTATGGTGCAACCCGGCAGGGCCTCGCGCAGCAACTGCCCCAGACCCTCGGCCTTCCAGGTATTCGCGCCGCCGTCGGTCGACAGCCACACGCCAAGGCAATTCTTCGTAATCAGCTTCGGCAGGTACTTGACGAGCCGGGCCATGTCGACCTCGCGGTCCCACATCTGCCCGCGCGGACCGTGACCGATAGCGGGAACCGGCAGGATGATCATGTCGAAGCGCACCTTGCTGCGCAGCAGGTGCTCGACATAGTCCATGACGTTTTCCTGCACATACTCGATGCCGCCGGCACCTGCCTGGGCGCGTGCCAGCGCCAGCATGAACTCGCTGGAATCCACATGGATGACAGTCGCACCCGCCTGCAGCGCCTGCGCCGAGACGAAGCCGTTGCCGCCAAACAGGTTGAGCACGCGGATGTCATCCAGGTCATAGCAACCCTCGATGCGCTGGCGTACCCACTGCCCGCAGGGTATGTCGCGCCCGTGCAGCCCGACGCGCCCGCGCGGGTCGAGCCGGCACAGTATCCGCTGGCCGGCGACGCTCACCTGCCATTCGGCATGCAACCCGCTGCGGGTCGGCTCCCAATGGCCCTGCACACCGACATCGTCGACATAGATCCAGTCGGCGTTCCAGCTTCTGTCGAGTACCGGGCCGGTCGCCAGCCGGTCAGGTGATTCCACCAGGTAGTCGCCCCAGCGCTCCAGCTTGCGCCTGCCGCCAAAATCGAGCAGTTCGTAGTCACCCAGCGGCGTTTCCACGAAGGCATCTCGGGTATCGGATTCGGACACGGTGGGAAGCTGGACCATCGAGCGAGTCTCACGCAAAGTCATGATGGTAGCAAAACCGGCCGCTGACAGGGGCGCCCGGGAAGGAAGGAAAACCCTGTATATAAAGAGGATACACCGGCAGGGCTTCATGCCGGCCCGCAAGTTCAGTGAAAACAGCGGCTGCGCTTGGTCCAATTCTTCAGACCGGGACCCGTCGGCTCCCGCTTAACCGGGCGGACCGTCCAGCATTTCCACCCGGACATCCATGCCGCTGTAGATGGCGGGCGGACCGAACTGGTGATACACCGCCACATCTGCCGCATCGCGCCCGTAGGCCACGGCAAGCCGCCCGCCACGCAGCGCGTAATCCGTCGGGTCGAAGGTGTACCAGCGGCCGCCGACGTAGGCCTCGAACCAGGCGTGCAAGTCCATCGGCTCCAGTCCGTAAAGGAACCCGACCACCATGCGTGCGGGAATGCTGATACTGCGGCACAGAGCGATGCCCAGGTGGGCAAGATCGCGACACACGCCTTCAGACTGCAGATTCACCTCGACCGCGGAGAGCGGGTATGCGCTGGACCCGGGCGAATAGCGCACCGTGCTGCGAATCCAGTCGCTGATCCTGTTCACCTGGTCGTAGCCAAGCCGCACCCCGCCCGTGATGTCCCGCGCGAGGTCGCCGAACCTGTCCGATTCGCAATAGCGGCTCGGCAGGATATAGGACAGGACCGCGTCCGGCAGATTCTGAATCTCCACGAACCAGGCACCGGGATCCTTATCCACCACGTCCGCAGTCTGCACATCGGCCGAGGTACTGACCGAGAAATACCCGGCCGGTGCCACCAGGCGCTGACACAGATTCCCGAAGATATCCGTGTACTCAACCACCGGTACGCTGGGCCTTAATGAATAGGATTCCCGCGCCACCCACTGCTGGATGCCGCTGCGGGGGCGCAGCATGAGGATCAGTGGCGTCGCGTCGCCCATTTGAAACTCGAGGTTGCAGGTCGTCCGGATCCACATAGTGTTGTCCTGGTAGTATCCAACCTGAAAAGCTGCGTGTTTCCTCAATCGTGCGGAGTCAAGAACGAGGTATCAGGCGGACTGGTGCGTAACGCGCCCTGTCCCGGGCATCGCAGTCAGAGATCAGGCAAGGCGCAACCGCGCAAGCGAGGCGCGCGCCTCACCTCCGCTGATGTCGGGAATAATAGTCAGTTCCAGCTGCGCCAGCCTCTCGATATCGACATCGTAGTCCTCGACCTCGCGGCTGCTGTCCGGCGGGCTGAAGTTATACTGCTGGCGCACGATCTCCTGCCAGGAAGCTCCGCCGCCCGGGGTCCAGCGAAGTACGAATTCCTGGGTCCGCACCAGGGCATTTTCTTCAAACACCAGCCTAATACGCCTGATCCTGTGCGGCACGTCGAACAGCAGGCGGATTGTCTGCTTCCCGGGTTGCTGCGCACGCCAGCCGGCACCGGCCTGCATACCGAGCGCCGCCTCGATCGGGTGATCTGCATCCTCCGACGTCAGCTCGGCCTGTATCAGCTGCTCCAGGTCGATCCAGTCCTGGTCATCGTCCAGTTTTCCCCGGGTTTCCTGGTGAATTACGTGTTTGCGCATACGCCACCTTCCGTTGCCTCTGTCCCTTATGACACTGCAGCCTAGCATATAACCCGGATGCCAAAGGGACAAATTCACTGCGTCGCGCCCCCGGTGCAGACGCTGACGGTTAAATCCCGCGTCTCATGCCGATGCTGCCTCATCGCGGGCAGTGAGAAGTGAGAAGTGAGAAGTGAAGCATTACTGATACCTGTCAACAGGTTCGGGAGGTCTGCCATCTGGACGCAAAAATTAAATCTGTCCCTGTATTTCCATGCGGATATAATTTTCCACTTTGAACCTGGCTGGTGAAGTAACTATGGATGCTCCCAAAAAGAACATCGAGGTGCGCGAGATGGAGCTGGAGGATCTGCCTGGCGTGTATGCGCTGGGCGAGGCCGTGTTCACGGCCGACAAGTGGCCCAGCCTGTACCGGACCTGGGATGAGTACGAGCCCGTCGGCCTGTTTCACTCGGATGGTGACTTCTGCCTGGTCGCTGAACGCGACGACATGCTGGCGGGTTTTGCACTGGGCTCGCTCATCGACAAACGCAACAGTGCCTGGAGCTATGGCTACCTCACCTGGCTGGCGGTAGACCCGGAATTGAAACGCGGCGGGATTGCCAGCAAGTTGATCAGCGCCATCACCGATGCCTTTATCCGCGCCGGGGCACGCATGATGATCGTGGACACCGACGCCCGGAACAAGCCCGCCATCAAGCTGTTTCGCAAGCACAATTTCCTGCGCGAGGACCTCCATGTCTACCTCAGCAAGAACCTGACCAGCCACCCTGACTACCGGCGTCTGCGCGGCAAGAAACAGGCTGCCAGCCGCGGAAAAAAAACCGGTGAGTAGCCAACTGGATACCATCCTCGAACGGATCGACGGGGAGCAACTTGTTGCACTGCTGACCGACGCCGTCGAACAGTACAGCCCGTCCTATGCCGAGGAACCGGCCATGCAGGTCTTTGCCGAGCGGCTCAACGAGTGCGGCGTGCGCTACATGCGCCAGCCGCTGCCGCCTGGCAGCGGTCCGGCCACGGATACGCGCGCGAACCTGATCATCGAACTCGGTCCGCAGCCTTCGGCATTGATGTGGGTTGGCCACGTCGATACCGTGCCGCTCATCGACGAGGAGGAACAGCGCCTGCACCGTGACGGCGACGTCCTGCATGGTCTCGGTACCGCGGACATGAAATCGGGGTGCGCGGCCATCGTGGAGGCGGTCATTGCCGTTGTCAAATCCGGGGTAAAACTCTCGCGCGGCCTGACCGTCGCGCTGGTGGTCGGTGAGGAAGAATACGGCGATGGTTCCGAGGCCCTGCTGGAATGGCGGACCGCACCGCTTACCGTGATCGGCGAACCCACAGGACTGGTACCCTGCGTCGACCACTACGGCTACTACGAATGCCGCCTGAAGGTGCAGGGCGCTCGCGCGCATGCCGCGCTGCCGGAAATGGGCGCCAGTGCGATCCATGCGATGCTGGCCTGGATGCAGCTGATCCTGGAATCGGGCGGCGAAACGACCCACGGCCTGGCCATCAGTCCGCGGCAGATAAGCGGCGGCGCCGGCCTGTTCATGGTGGCGCAGGAATGCGAAGCGGCCATCGACATCCACGCACCGCCGGGCGTGGAACTCAGCGCCATCGAGCGCCTGATCGAACAGGCCCGCGACGCGGCTCAGGCCACCCACCCGCGCTGCGAACTGCAGTTCGAAAAACTCTACTGGGCGACCGGGTATACCAACCCGGCTGATGACCCGCTGCTGGGTGCGGTAAAAATTGCTTTCCGGGCAACGGGACTGGACTGGTCACCGACAGCATTCCGCTCCCACTCCGACGGCAGCCTGTTTCATCAGAAAGGATCAATGCCGCTGATCTGCGGCCCCGGCCGCCTGGAAGTCGCTCATACACGCCATGAACACGTCTCGCTGCAGGAGACGCGCGATGCGGCGCGCCTGTATGCCGCAATAATCCACGCGGTGTGTATCGACTGACAGAAGACGGGACAGTGTTTGTCCCCTGATATTGCTGGGAGCCTGGCGGAGCTAGAGCAGGAGAGAGTACCCCAGGCCGAAGGCGGCGCAGGCGCCAATCACCGTCACGATACCCGCCTGGTATCTGAACAGGGCAACAAACGCCGCCGCACCGATCAGGGCGGAGAACCACTCAAACCGGCCCTCGAATCCCTGCGGCCACAGCACGTGGTAGGCAAAAAAGACCGCCAGGTTGATCACGACACCGACCACCGCTGCGGTTATGCCGGTCAGCGGCGCCGTGAACTTCACATCGTGCCGGGTAGCCTCCACCGACGGACCGCCGAGCAGGACAAACAGGAAGGACGGTAAAAAGGTAAACAGTGTCGCGACACCGGCCCCCACCGCGCCCGCCAGTGGCAGCAGTTCCGGGCCAAAAAGCGCTTTTGTCCAGCCGCCGACAAAACCGACGAATGCCACGACCATGATCAGCGGGCCGGGCGTGGTCTCTCCCAGCGCAAGGCCGTCGATCATTTGCGTACCGCTTAGCCACGCATAGTGCTCTACACCGCCCTGGTAGACATAGGGCAGGACGGCATAGGCACCGCCGAATGTAACCAGGGCCGCCTTGGTGAAGAACCAGCCCATCTGCGTGAGCGTGCCATCCAGACCATAAGCGCTCCACAGCATGAGCATGGCCGCACCCCAGACAAACATCCCGGCCAGGGCAAACGCGATCATCCTGCTCCACCTGAATTGCGCGTGCTCCGGAACCGGCGTGTCATCATCAATGAGCGCTGGGCCGTAGCTTTCCATGGACGCGCCGTGATGCCCGCCCGCCCTGAATTTTTCCGGTGCCACCCGGGAACCCGCAAATCCGATGATGCCGGCGGCAAGTACGATCCAGGGGAAAGGCACATCAAAGACAAAGATCGCCACAAACGCCAGCATGGCCATGGCGCGCAGCAGGTTGTTTTTCAGGGCCCGGGAACCGATGCGGCAGGCAGCAAACACCACGATTGCCGTAACAGCCGGCTTGATACCATATAGAATGCCCGCCACCGCCGGCACGTCGCCGTATGCCAGGTAGATCCAGGTCAGCGCGATGAGTATGAACAGCGACGGCATGACAAACAGGACACCGGCGACAATGCCGCCCCACACGCCGTGCATAAGCCAGCCGATGTAGGTCGCAAGCTGCTGCGCCTCCGGCCCGGGCAGCACCATGGTGTAATTCAGCGCGTGCAGGAAGCGGTGCTCGGAGATCCAGCGCCGTTGCCCCACCAGTTCCTGGTGCATCATGCTGATCTGGCCCGCCGGCCCGCCAAAACTGGTAAACCCCAGCTTCAGCCAGTAGAGACAGGCTTCCCGGAATGGCGCCATCGCCGGCCGCCCCGCAGCTTCTGGACTCATTGTTGACACTGATTCCGGCTTCCTGTGTTTGTAATTGCCGGCCAACAGTCTGCCGGGCAGCTTTCGCAGCAGAAAGTCTGATGCGGCGGTGGCCTATTCTGCGAAATACATCTCAGGGCTGCAATCGAATTCGGCAACCAGGCACCGGTCAGATCGATGCCCACGAGTCCGTGCTCGCGGCGGGTGAACAGGAGGCTGTGACACCGGTCATGAAAGCAGGTTTACTTCAACGCATTCAGCTTGTCCCTGAGCAGGCCAATCAGGGTTTCGGCAGGTTCCTGCAGCTCGGGGGGGATGACTTCAAACAGGTATTCGACTTCATCCAGCGCCTCGGTGATCGACTCACAGGTATTCAGCTCATCGAGTCGAGCCGCAATTCTATGCATGCTGATGTATGGGGTTACTCCGCTCATGCCGTCATTCGCCTCCTGTCTTACATACGGGTTCAGTTGCCGAGATTCAGCGGCTTGACCGGCGCCTCCATCCAGCCGTCATCGCTACTCCAGTCGTAATCGGGATTGTCGACGAACAGTTCGACTTCATTACCATCCGGATCCCGCAGATAAAGACTCTGGCTGACGGTATGGTCTGACATGCCGTCTACCGGATATCCGAGCTCGCCGAGCCTGCGGTAAAGCGTCTGCAATGCCCCGATGGAATCGCCGATTTTCCAGCCGACGTGATACAACCCGATACGCTTGCCCTGCAGCGGACCTGCGGCCGCACCCACCTGGATAAGCAGCAATTCGTGGTGGGTAGTCCCGCCGCTCAGCAGCGCGGCACGGCCATTGAAGATGGTGCCGCTGAGCCCGAGACCGACAGCCGCCGTGTAAAACCTCACTGAACGTTCAAGGTCGCGAACATAAAATACAACATGCCCCAGGGTTGTCATGCCCACCTCGCTGAGTCCGTCATCTAATAAGGGCGGCCTGTTCATTATAGACAACACCCGGTCTGCCGTCCCGACAACGTTAGCCGGCGCGATTCAGCCGTACCTCCCGACAGCAGGGTCACCAGTGCAATCACCGCGACCGGCCCTCGATGCAGGAAATGCTTTCTCCCCGGCTCTCTTATCATAGTTTTTTACTATCGTCGTTATATTAATAAACGATTTTACCTATCCACCAGCAGCCCCGATAATTCTACCCGGACACGAAACACAACATTGAATCGGCAAACCGGAAGGAGAAACAGCATGTTTGAGAATCGCACAGGTCAGCGGGTACCGCAGGTCACTTTCCATACCCGCCGCGACCACGAGTGGGTCGACGTCACCAGCGACGACATCTTCAGTGGCAGGACGGTTGTTGTGTTCGCCCTGCCCGGCGCCTTTACACCGACATGTTCATCCACGCACGTGCCTCGCTACAACCAGCTGGCGCCGGAATTCAGGCAGCACGGGGTGGACCAGGTGATCTGCATCTCGGTCAACGACCCGTTTGTCATGAACGAGTGGCGCAGCGAACAGAAGGCGCACAATGTCACCTTCCTGCCCGACGGCAACGGCGACTTCACTCGCGCCATGGGTATGCTGGTCGCAAAGAACGACCTGGGATTCGGCGACCGCTCCTGGCGATATTCCATGCTGGTGAAGAACGGCGTCATTGAAAAGATGTTCATCGAGCCGGACGTTCCGGGCGACCCCTTCGAGGTCTCGGATGCGGACACCATGCTGGCCTACATCGCCCCCAATGCCGCCAGGCCGCTGGACGTCACGCTGTTCAGCCGCGAAGGCTGTCCCTACTGCACCCGCGCCAAGGGCCTGCTGCATGCTGCCGGCATCCGGTTCGAGGAACTGGTGCTGAACCGCGACTTCAGCGAATCCACGATTCGCGCGGTCTCTGGTAGGTCCACCGTTCCGCAAGTGTTCGTCAACGGCGACCACATCGGCGGTTCGGAAAACCTGGAAGCCTGGCTCGCAAGGCAGGCACGGGACGCGGCATAAACGGCGGAACGTCCAGTAGGCGCATTAGGCGACGCAGGAGCAGTTACCGTGGAACAAAGTGACGAAGCAATCTGTAAGCAATAGATTCACTGATTACGAGATTGCTTCGCCAAGCTCGCAATGACGGTGATAGCGTCATTGATCTGAGCTTCCCTAACGGAGAAGGACATGAGCAAGCAGCATTTCGACCTGATCGCCATCGGCGGCGGTAGCGGTGGCCTGGCCGTCGCCGAGAAGGCCGCCGGGCTGGGCAGGCAGGTGGCCATCATCGAGTCACGCCGCCTTGGCGGAACCTGCGTCAACAATGGCTGCGTACCGAAGAAGGTGATGTGGTACGCGGCCAGCCTGGCCCATGCCGTGGACACCGCCGTGGACTTCGGTATTCCCGCCCGGCGCGGCAAAACCGACTGGCAGGCGCTGGTGGCTGGACGCGAGCGTTACATCAGCAATATCAACAGCTACTGGGACAGCTACGTGGAAGACAGCGGCATTACCCGTATCGCGGGACATGCCAGGTTAACCGCCCCTGGCAGCGTGGAGGTCAACGGCTTGCAGTACACGGCTGACCACATCGTGCTGGCCACAGGCAGTCATGCAATCGTCCCGCCGGTGGCCGGGGCGGAACTGGGCATCACTTCGGATGGCTTCTTGGCCCTGCAGGCACTGCCGGACGGGTGGCCGTCATCGGTGGCGGTTATATCGGCGTGGAATTGAGCGGTGTGCTGCGGGCGCTGGGCTCGGACGTGACCCTTATTGCGCTCGAGGACCGGATCCTGGAACGCTTCGACCCCATGATCAGCAGCGCACTGGAAAGCGAAATGTGCAGCCAGGGCATTGGCGTGCAGACCGGCTTCCAGGTGGCTGCACTGTCCGGACAGCGCGGGGAAATCACCGTAATGTCCGCAGGAGACAGGATACTTTCCGGTTTTGACACCGTCATCTGGGCGGTCGGGCGCCGCCCCGATACCCGGGACCTCGGCCTTGCGGCGGCGGGTGTCGCGGTATTGCCGGACGGCAGCGTTCCAGTGGATGCATACCAGGACACCCGCGTACCCGGCATCCATGCCATTGGTGACATTACCGGCCGGATGCCGCTGACACCGGTCGCGGTCGCCGCCGGACGGCGCCTGGCCGAACGCCTGTTCGGTGGCAAGGCCGACAGCAGGGTCGACTACGACAACGTCCCCAGCGTGGTGTTTTCGCACCCGCCGGTCGGCAGCATCGGCCTGACCGAAGACCAGGCACGCCAACGTTACGGTCGGGAAGTCACGGTTTATTCCAGCGAGTTCACACCCATGCGGCATGCCCTGTCGGCACCGGGATCATGCACGGCGATGAAACTGGTCTGCGCCGGCAGGACGGAAAAGATCATCGGCATCCACATCATTGGCGACAATGCCGACGAGATGCTGCAGGGCTTCGCCGTGGCGGTGAAAATGGGCGCGACGAAAGCCGACCTCGACAACACCGTTGCCATCCATCCGACCAGCGCCGAGGAACTGGTGACGCTGAAAACCCCGGGTGTGAGGCATGCCGTGCGTCAAGACACGGATACCGGCATTGACTGGCAGGAGGCATGCTAGCGGCATCACACAGAGACCGGGATATTGCGCTTAACCACGCCAGGGACTGGCCAGCCCCACAGGGAGGGATGAAAGACCCGGCCCTGCTGAGGCTGCCTGTCTAAAGTATCATGGATTTCAGTCGTTTCAACGGAGGTTAACCACGATTACAATCGGCAACATATAAGGACCGGGTTTGCGCCTTCAAAACAAGATTCTGTTATTCCTTGTCCCATTGACCATGTTGCCGTTGCTTGTGCTTGGCTGGTCAGCCTATACCCTGCTGCTGGAAGACGCTCGCAGCCGCACACAGAACCAGGCCACAACCCTGCTGGAGCAGATCGAACATCACACCGAGACACGCATGCAGACCGCACGCGCCAATGCAAGCCTGTTTGCCAGCAACAAGCTGGTAAAGCGGTATGTCACAGAGGACCTGCCCGCGGACGAAAAAGCCGCACTTGAAGCCGAGGTGCTTGAACTGCTGTTCAACTATCAGCTCGCTTATCCGGAATATTACGAAATTCGCATAGTATCCCCCGATGGCACGGAACAGGTACGGTCCGTCATCGGTGACGTTGACAATCTGACCGAAGACGAGTCATCAAGCCCGTATTTCCAGGGCATCCGTAACAACCCCGGGGTTATCTATACTACCTTCTTCATGAACCCGGACAACGGCAAGCCAGCACTGCTTGCGAGCAAACCGTTACTGTTCTATGACGAAAACCAGAAGCGGACAGCAACCGACAGCAATCTATACGGCTACCTGATAATGACCATTAACCCGGACTTTCTTGACGAGCTCGCGAGTAGCGAGAAAATCGGCGAAAGTGGCGAGGTATTCTTCACTGACTCCTCCGGCATCATACTATATCATCGATCCGGCTCCAGTATCGGCAGGCAACTTCCTTCCAGGCTGTTTGACCAACTCAGCAATGCCGCTGACAGCAACACTACAATTGATAGCATGCAAGGAAAGAATCTGGCTCACTTCCAGGCAACAAAACTGCACGACCAGCTCTATGCTTTCGCGGTTTATGGAGAAAACGAATTTCATAACCACCGGGTCGATCTGGGTCGTTCTGTAACACTCATAACCTGCATTACAATTCTTACCCTGATCGCTTTTCTGATGGGCATACTCAGACGGCTGCTTATCAAGCCTATACGGCAGTTAAGTCTGGCTGCAAGGGCAATGGGACGCGGACAGGTACTGGTGCCGATCAATGTCCGCTCGGATGATGAAATCGGCGACCTTGCCAGCACCTTCAAGCAAATGGGAAGGAACCTGGCCCGCTACAACGAACAGGTCCATTATATTGCCTACCACGACAGCCTGACCGGCCTGCCGAACCGCCTGATGTTCAAGGACTACCTCAAGCGCGCAATTGCAGAAGCAATGCGGTCTCGTCAGGAACTGGCCTTGATTTTTCTTGACCTGGACAACTTCAAGCGTATCAACGACACCCTTGGCCACCAGTTCGGCGACAAGCTGCTGCAAAACTTTGCAGACCGGATTAATGGCTGCCTGCGCAAGGGTGACGTTGTATCGCATGTAACTCAAGACAGTTCTTCAAGAATTATTGCACGACTCGCCGGAGATGAATTCATTATCCTGTTACCCAGGACAACCGGTGTCTCACACACAAACAAGATTGCGAAACGGATACTAGACACCCTGTCCGAACCGTTCATTATTGACAAGCAGGAGCTGTTTATCAGTACAAGTATTGGTATCGCGCTGTTTCCTGACGATGGCCGATCCGTAGATGATTTGATGAAAAACGCAGACATTGCGATGTATCATGCCAAGAAATCAGGCCGAAATAATTTTCAGTACTTCTCCCGTAAGATGAATGAAGCCTCTCTTTTCAAACTGAAAATAGAAGGCAAGCTGCGACACGCCGTCGAGAACGGCGAACTGATACTGAACTACCAGCCACAAGTGGACCTGGCAACCGGCCAGGTATCCGGCGCAGAATCGTTGCTGCGCTGGAACGATCCCGAACTGGGGCAGGTTTCACCTGAAGTATTTATCCCTATTGCCGAGGAATACGGCCTTATCATTCCGATCAGTGAATGGCTGATTCACGAAACCTGTCGCCAGGGTAAAGAATGGCTGAACAAATACAATCAACCGATCACCATGGCGATCAATATTTCTGCCGTGCATCTCAACGGACACGATCTGGAAGGATTGATTGCCAACACTCTGAAGCAGAGTAGCTATGATCCGCACCACCTTGAAGTGGAACTGACCGAATCCAGCATCCTCAGTGACCCGGACCAGGCTATTCGCACCCTGATAAATATACAGAGGATGGGCCTGCAAACCTCGCTGGATGATTTCGGTACCGGTTATTCATCACTGAACTACCTGATGAGACTGCCGCTCAACAAGCTGAAAATAGATCGCAGCTTTATACAGAATCTGGAAAAGGACAGCCGCAGTATCGCCATCGTTTCAGCCATTATTGCAATGGCCCATAGCCTGAACCTGGAAGTGATCGCTGAAGGAGTGGAAGTTGAGTCACACATCCGGCTGCTGCGGAAGATGAAGTGCGACATTCTACAGGGCTATTACATTGCCAAACCGATGTCAGCCACTGATTTCGAGCAACTGTTCGTGAATAGCCGCAAACTCATCGCCTGAACAGTAAAGCGAAGGTATTGTTAACACCGGCACGGTAATTCTGTAATTTTCAGCCGTTATCGAAAGCTGCCGCATGAACACCAGAGTCACCTTATGTTTCCAGGTAATACCTCCCATATCCGTAACAGGACTCTCATGTGTTCGAGTTCATCATAAACGAGTCGCAATTTCCTGCACTTCAACGATATCATGTAACGGGTATAGACCGGGCCCGCCGTATGGCAGAAATGCTGAACTCCACGGACATGGGCGACATGCAAAAAATGCCGCAGGAGGTCGCGGAAAAAATACGGCTATTCCGGATCTCAACCCAGGTGAAGGGCCCGATCCAGCACAATTATGCAATCGGTTGAAGACGGGTAGATCTTTCGAGCGCCGGAAGCTCCGGCAAGTGCAGGGTTCCTGGCCCGCCCCGGTGCAGAAACCGGGAACCTTTATCCTGCTTGCTGCGTCCTTGCAGCTTGAGGGGCAATCCGGCAACCAGACTCATGCAACACAGCAACGATTTTGAGGCACAGTTAACCGGCGTACTCGACCGCCTGTATGCGGCCGCGCTGCACCTGACAAAGAACCGGGCAAATGCGGAAGACCTGGTTTCCGAGGCGGTCACCCGGGCATTGAAGAACCGCGACAGTCTCAGGGACCCGGCCAGTTTCCGCGGCTGGATATTCCGCATCCTGACCAATACCTTTATTTCCAACTGCCGCAAGAACCGGAACTGCCCGGAAATCATCCCTGGCGACACTGCAGGCGACAGCGAGGCCGACTTCTGGCTGTTCGACCGCCTGCACCAGCCGCTGCTGTTGTTCTGGGGAGCCAACCCGGAACAGGAATTCCTCAACAATGTCCTGCGCGAGGACCTGGCGAAAGCGCTGGACAAGCTCCCGGAGGAATACCGGATCGTCGTGCTGCTGTCCGACGTGGAGGGATTCAGCTATCCGGAAATCGCCGCGATCCTCGATATCCCGCTGGGCACGGTCCGTTCCCGGCTGGCGCGTGCCCGTTCGCGACTACAAAAATCACTATGGCAACAGGCCATCGACACCGGCTTCGTCACGGACCCGGCCGAGCGACTACGGAGTGAATCGCCATGAGCGACCCGAATATTATCAACTGTGAACAGGCCCTCCGGCACCTGTTCGAGTACCTCGACAGGGAACTGGACGGGGACCTGCAGGCACAGATGCAACATCACATGGAGAGTTGCCGTAGCTGCTTCTCGCGGTTAGAGTTCGAGCAGACCCTGAAAGCGCACGTTCGAAACACCGGTACCGAGCATGCGCCGGACTCGCTGCGTGACAGGGTAGGCAACTTGCTGAAGGAGTTCGAAAACAAATCCCAGGGAAGCTCTTAATGCATGTATCTCGTCATTGCGAGCGCGATGTGCAGGGATGTACGAGTATCGCGGAAAGCATGGAGGCTGGGAGCGCCCAGCGAAGCAATCTTTGTGGTTCATGATTAATTGGCTGGAGATTGTTTCGTCACTTTGTTCCTCGCTATGACGAATTAATCAGAGGCCCCCAGGGGGAGAGAAACACAGATGGTCGCAATCACCAGCATGGCGAGGGAACACATCCTGGAGGCCGTGCAGCTCATGTACGCGGATGTCGCCAATAACCCTGGGAAGGCGTTTCATTTCCCGACCGGGCGGGATACCTGCCTATTCCTGGGATACCCCGCGCTGCTGCTGGACGCGGTTCCGGCAACGGCGCTGGAATCCTTCGCCGGCGTTGGTTACCCGTTTGCGGCCGACTTTATCCATCAGGGCGATGCCGTACTCGACATCGGCTCCGGCTCGGGTACCGACACCCTGATCGCCGCCAACCTGACGGGCAGCACGGGCAAGGTCTACGGCCTGGACATGACCCGTGCCATGCGCGAGAAGCTGGAGCGCAACATCGAAGCGATGGGCATCGATCATGTCGAGGTGCTGGCCGGCAATGCCGAGGAGATCCCCCTGCCCGATGCCAGCATCGACATCATCACCAGCAACGGCGTCATCAACCTGGTGCCCGACAAGCCGGCAGCCATACGTGAAATGTTCCGCGTGCTGCGCCCGGGCGGGCGCGTCCAGATAGCCGACATCGTCATCGGGGTGAACGAGGAAACCCTGGCCGAGGCCCGCGACAATCCCCGGCTCTGGTCCGAGTGCATCGTCGGCGCGGTAACGGAGTCGGCTTACTTCGACATGTTCGCGGCCGCCGGGTTTGACCGCCCTGCCACCCTGAACAACTTTGACTACTTCTCGAAGAGCCAGGTAAAGGAAACCCGCGATATCGCGGCCAGCTTCCAGGCCCACGGCATCCTGTTGACAACCCGCAAGCCCACGGACTGATACACCGACTGTCAACCGCGCAGCCCGGATAGCGCTGCGCGGAATCCGGAGGTGACGACAGATTTCCCCGGGTTTATTCGCTTCGCTCACCCTGCGGGTCTGCAGCCGGTCCACATCGGAGTATTTCACAACCAATGCTGCTACGCAGCCTGGATGCAGCGGAGCGGAACCCGGGAATGGCAATAGACTTCCCCGCACACCAGACCGCAGTCGAGGCGTGCGACCGCCCTGGCACGACATGCCGCAGCGCATCCCCATCGAGCACGCCGATACCAGACCGGAACAAAGGAAAACAAGTCAAATATTCACACAATTAACGGCGGCGAAACGGGAACCGATTTCCACCTGCCCGCGTCCTTGCAGCAGGCACACACAAAAGGGAGACTCGAATGAATATCGTCAATGACATCGTTACCCGCTACTGGGCCGCAACCACCATCCTGCTGGCCGGTGTCGTTTCCGGCTGCAGCTACTGCCTGCCGGCGGTCATCGGCCTGAACATCATCCAGGTCATTCACTTCATCTATAGGGAAAAGAGCCTGACGGCATTCCCGGTACAGGTACGCGCCAGCTACCTCGGCCTGCTGTTTCTTGCCCAGGCGCCGTACCTGTTCTGGATCTTCTGGTGGCAACTGATAGGCACCGCCGCGATGGTGCTGTACCAGTACTGCTTCCTGGCGCGCTGCCTGTCGCTGATGCCATGGAACAAGCGCGAGCCATACTCCATGGCCCTGGTGAAGCGCACCTTCTTCTCTGTCCCGGTCGCAGGCAACATCCTGCAGGGACTGTCGGCCGAACCCACTGCCTGAAAAAAACCATCCGTAACGGGAGACATCGACATGAAACGACTGACTGCATTTTTCTATGGACTGGCCTGTTACACGGTCTTTTTCATTACCTTTCTGTACGCAATTGGCTGGGTCGGCGACCTGTTCCTGCCGGTCACCATCGACTCGGAACCCCTGGTACCGACCGGCTACGCCCTGCTGGTCAACATCGCCCTGCTGAGCCTGTTCGCGGTGCAGCACAGCGTGATGGCACGGCCGGCCTTCAAGCGCTGGTGGACGCAATACGTGCCGAAGCAGGTCGAGCGCAGCACTTACGTACTGTTCTCCAGCCTGGCATTGATTGCCATGTTCGTGTTCTGGCAACCGCTGGGCGGCAGCGTCTGGCAGGTGGAGAACCCGGCGGGCGTCGCCATCCTCTACGGCCTGTTCGGCTGCGGCTGGCTGCTGGTGCTGGTGACGACCTTCCTCATCAACCACTTCGACCTGTTCGGCCTGCGCCAGGTTTGGCTGTACCTGCAGGGCCGCGAATATACGCCGCTGAAATTCAGGACGCCCGGTGCCTACAGGTTCGTGCGCCATCCCCTGTACCTCGGCTGGTCCTTTGCCTTCTGGGCGACGCCGGTGATGACCACGGGACACCTGTTCTTCGCCCTGGTCACCGCGGCCTACATCCTGCTGGCGATCCACTGGGAGGAGCGCGACCTGCTCAGCGCACTCGGCGAGGACTATGCCGCATACCGCAAGAGTGTACCGATGCTGCTACCGGGACTGCGCAAGGGTTCGGGATCGCGGGAGGCGGCACTGCAGGGTTGAGACCACAAGCCTGACGATGCCGGGGCACACGCTGCCAGACAGCGGCAGGCATGCCCCGGCACCTTGTGTGCAAAACCCCGTCACGGACTATCGACGGAGATCACCTTCCACGCGCCATCGGGCTGCCGGCAACGGGCTGAATCAGGGGGACACCCCGAACAAGGCCCCGACGCCGGCTGTCAGGGCCATGGCCAGCACGCCCCAGAACGTAACCCGAGCCGCGGCGACAGGAACCGAAGCACCGCCGGCGCGGGCAGCCATCGAGCCCAGTAGCGCCAGGAGCAGGAGCGAGCCACCCGAGACAGCCCACAGGAGCATGCTTACCGGGAACAACAGGACAACCAGAAGTGGCAGGAATGCACCTACGGCAAACGTCGCGGCCGACGCCAGTGCTGCCTGTACCGGTCGCGTGGTGGATATATGGGATATGCCTAGCTCGTCACGCGCATGTGCGCCGAGGGCGTCATGCTCCATCAATTGGGTAGCGACCCGGGAGGCCAGGCCCGCCTCGAGACCACGCCCGACATAGATGGCCGTCAGTTCCGCGTGCTCGTGTACGGGGTAGACATCCAGCTCTCTGCGCTCCCGGTCCAGGTCGGCGCGTTCGGTATCAGCTTGCGAACTCACCGAAACATACTCGCCAGCGGCCATGGACATGGCGCCCGCCACCAGGCCGGCAACGCCCGCAATCAGAATACTTTCGGAACTCGCGCCGGCCGCCGCGACGCCCAGAATGAGGCTGGCCGTGGAAACAATGCCGTCGTTCGCCCCAAGCACCGCTGCACGCAGCCAGCCGATGCGGTGCATTCTGTGTGTTTCAGTATGTCTCATAGCATGGCACCCGCTCTGGTGATATTAAAATAGGGGCCGGATACCTTTTCTTACCGGAAGTCGCAAGAACAGAAATTGTATCGAGGAACCTTTTGTTACTGATAAGGTGCCGGGCTCAAGAATATCGACAAGCCAGCCAGTCCTGGTCAGCAGAGCTGTTATGTTACGCCCGGCGCAGGCCGTCAGTAAAAAATCTGCACTGCCAACCGTGGCAATTTCTGTCGCCGCCCTGATGTTCACCGGCACCAATCCCGCATACTTCGCGACCGGTGTTTCCATTCTCCTCGTCGGCACGCTCATCCTCGGCCTGGGCGGTACACTAGGAAGCGGTTTTTCCGGCATCATCATCGCACCCAGAAGCGGGCTGGCGCCCTGTTCGCCGGTCTCGTCACGGCGGTCATCGCAATGCTGAGCCCTGCCGGCGACAGCAACGCTGTCATGCCGACCATCGTCATGACGGTCATGGTCACAACCGCCGGCGCAGGCGCCATCCTGGTGCTTCTCGGCCTGCTGAAACTGGGCCTCCTGGTGCGCTACATCCCCTACCCCGTGATGGGCGGCTTTTTTGCCAGCATCGGATTCCTGTTCGTGAAAGGCGGCATTGCCGTGGCGTCCGGTGTTGCGCCGGAACCCGGCAACCTGGTGCGCCTGTTGTCGCCGCCGCTGCTGTCTCTCACGCTGCCGGCGCTGGCATTCGCCATCATCCTGTTCCTGGCGCAGCGGCGCCTGAATCACTGTGCGATCTTCCCCTCCCTGCTGCTGGCCAGTTTCTCGATCTTCTATGTCGTCTTCGCGCTGACCGGCCAGCGCTGTTCCGGTAGCGTTAGGGAGGGCATGGTCGCCTGTCGCGGCAGGAACACCCTGGCAGGCTCCAGCTGCCGGATCAAATAGAAAAATGACTCAGACCGTACGGACCTTCCGGGCCAGTTCAGCCAGCATTTCCAGGCAACTTTCTCCGCTTAACAGCCTGGGTTCAAAGCTCTGCGTGGCGGAATACTTCAACAGGGTTGGCCGGGTAACCGAGGATTCCGGCACATATCCCATTGACCAGTCCGAAAATAACCGGCGGGAAAGAAGGCGATAGTCGACAAGCAGGGGATTCTGGTGCCGCCTGTCCCTGACAATTCTGGCGTAGGTTTAATTGACGGCTTCACGCGACCCTTCCAGGCACTGCACGACGCTGTTGTTGCAGAACAGCAGGACGCCGGTGACGCCGTCCCTTTCATTCCTGACGCGTGACACCTCAAGAATATCCATGAAATCCGTACTGACCGTCATTTCACTGGTGTAGGTCAGGCTCACTAGAAACATATCAAGACCTTTGACGAGAGTCGCTTGTAAAAGCGTATTTTAAAGTGCCCTGGCCACTCCGCAACAGGCGCACCGGAAGCGGGTTGAAATATCGAACGGCCGCGGAACACGGATGCGCATTTCAGCCGCCTGCCTGCGGATGCAGGACCGTTCCGCGTACCGGGATAACGGAGTGGATCGGGGTTATGGATGCACAATACCCGCGCGTGTCTCCGATGCCAGGTCGAACCAGCCGTAGGCGGCGACAATCATGAAACAGGCCGCGGGTGTGATATAGGAGGCCGCTGCGCCAAAATGGTCGATCAGCGCGCCCTGAACCAGCGGCATCAGGGCACCGCCGAGAATCGCCATCACCAGGCCGGCCGCTCCGAACTTCGTGTCCTCTCCCAACCCGTGAAGCGCAATTCCGTAGATAGTCGGAAACATGAGCGACAGGCACGCCGATAGCATGACGATCGCCCAAACGCCGGAGAGCCCGGAGTTAAAGACTGCATAGCTGCACAGGGCGATGCCGGCAAGCGCCATGGTCATGAGCAAGCGAGCCGGGCGCACGTATCCCAGGGCCCAGGTCATGATGAACCGCGAGACCAGGAAGACGAGCAGGCTGTACTGCAGATACTGCCCGGCATTGGCCTCGTCCCCGCCAATCGCGTCCTGCACATACTGGATCGTGAACGTCCAGGTGCAGGTCTGTGCCGCGACGTTGAAGAATTGCGCGATGACGCCAAACTTGTAGTGCCGGTTTTTCAGCAAGCGTCCGAGTGTTGCGCCGAAATGGACCTCAACGTGACCGTGCTCCGCCACTTCACGCGTCGTAGGCATCCGCGTCAGCGCAATGCCGACCCAGATCAGCACCAGCACGAAGGCCATGCTGACATACGGGGTCAT
>Ga0210064_1000335_pt1 | contig 22670 bp, 20 predicted proteins | sample Muzzi_CordC_D2_FD_185531 | JGI IMG/M metagenome (GOLD analysis project Ga0210064, IMG submission 185531) | Wetland microbial communities from San Francisco Bay, California, USA, that impact long-term carbon sequestration - Muzzi_CordC_D2 (SPAdes) | ecosystem: Environmental > Aquatic > Marine >...
TACAGCAGGGTACCACACAGGACCAGAAGGTTTATATCGAAACGCTAGGGTCATTGCCGGATTTGATGGAGAGGGAGGTAATCAGGCCGCCCACGATTATCATTGTCGGCGAGGTTGTTAAGCTACACACCAAACTGCATTGGTTCCATGACAGCTAACTATAAGTATGTCATAAGGAAATGATGATGCAATCACTCCTATGTTCGTAATAATCTTTTTAATAGTTTAATTCACTGATGAAAATATGCATGAATCCTGAGCTGGAACAATCCGTGTTCAGGATTGTTGGCATAAGTCTGTTTGCAGTTTATGCGCTGATACTTTCATATACCGAAAAGCTTCCACACGAGAGCATCAATCAATTATTCGCCTACGGTACTGTCTATTTTTCAATATCATGTGTTGTTTGTTTGATTGTTGCCAAAGGTTTTGGTTGCGCGGTAACTCGCAGAATCTTTGGAATAATGTTGGATATTGTATCGATCACGATATGTTTACAATTCTTTGGCAGTTATGGATTGCCATTATTTGTCGTATACCTATGGGTGACAATAGGAAACGGATTCAGATTCGGTGTCAGGTATCTATTAATGTGTTCGGTGCTTTCATTAATAGGATTTCTGTGTGTTTCTGTTATAAGTCCATACTGGGCGCACAAGGCTGAGATGATCTGGATTGGTGTAATTGTATTGTCCGTTGTCCCTGCATATATATATCTTCTTTTAAAAAGACTTCAGTCTGAGAAAGACAAGGCAGAGGAAGCAAACAGAGAAAAATCAAGATTTCTTGCGAATATCAGTCATGAAATAAGGACACCACTAAATGTGGTTGTGGGCTTCAGTGACATGCTTGACAAGCAGGATGGCGAGATAAACAAGAACCGTCTTGTGAAAGGTATAAGAGATTCCGCAAACAGTTTGTTGGCGCTGGTCGATGGAGTGCTGGACTTTTCAAGAATAGAGTCAGGGCATATCAGTCTTGAGCACAAGCCGGTTAACCTGAAAGATCTGACCAGTTCCTTGAACGGGATGTTTTCCCTGCAGGCGGAGAGTAAAGGAATATCTTTGACCTGCTGGATTGCTCCCGATGTACCCCCGGTGATTGCAGGTGATATAAGCCGTCTGCGACAAATCCTCATAAACCTGGTAGGCAATGCAATAAAATTCACTCATAAAGGAAAGGTGGAACTCCTTGTAGATACTGCGCAACAGAGGCTGGGGAAAAGATACATACGGTTTACCATTGCGGATACCGGTATTGGTATCAAGGATGAAATGATACCTGTAATTTTCGATCGTTTTCGACAGGCCGATGATACCGCACAAAGGCAATATGGTGGGACCGGACTGGGGACAGCTATCGCAAAGCACCTGGTGGAGTTGATGGGAGGAGCCATCGGTCTGGATAGCCGCTACGGGAAGGGGAGCAGGTTCTGGTTTACATTGCCCTGCGTGTTACCTGCAGATAACGGGCTAACGCATGATAGTGAATCGCAACATAAACTGGGACCATTGTTACTTGACGCAGGTATGCAGTACCGGGTGCTTGTTGTCGATGACAGCGAGATAAACCGGCAGGTAATCAAGGGCATGCTCGACTGGATGGGTGTTGAGACAGTCTTTGCAGAATCCGGAACGGTTGCGCTGGACCGACTCAGGCGTGAACGGCTGAACCTTGTGATTCTGGATATTCAAATGCCCGTTATGTCGGGACTGGATGTCATAAGGAAATACCATCAGACTACCGGCATTCCTGACAGAATACCTGTGGTAATCGTAACCGGTGATGCGACCGTGGATATACAGGAAGAATGCCGGCGACTCGGTGTAAAGGAGTTCCTGGCCAAGCCAGTCGAACTGGAGAAGCTGCACCACATCATTTCCGGATATGTTTGTCTGCAGATGAATAAAACAGCAAGCGGCTGAGAACGGTGTCAGACAGATCTGGAATCTGTCTGTTCCTACCGGGTATTACCAGGAATATTCGGGTTATGCGTAGCCCGGAGTCCACTATATAATCCTACTCTTTCTCTGTTAGCAGACCTTATGATTACGAAAACACGTTTTGCGCCCAGTCCGACCGGGTATTTGCATGTGGGTGGTGCCCGTACAGCATTGTTTTCGTGGCTACATGCGCGTAAGCACGGAGGCAAGTTTGTTCTACGCATCGAAGACACTGATTTACAGCGATCTACGGGGGAATCCATCAATGCCATACTTGAAGCCATGACATGGCTTGGACTGGAATATGATGAAGGGCCTTTTTACCAGACCCAGCGCTTTCACCGATACAATGAGGTTATCCAGCAATTGCTGGATGGCGATCTGGCCTATCGCTGTGATTGTTCGAAAGATCGTCTTGAGTCGCTGCGTGAGAAACAAATGCAGAACAGACAGAAACCCCGCTATGACGGATACTGCAGGGAACGGTATGTAGGTTCCGACGTACCACATGTTATCCGGTTCCGGAATCCTGCAAGCGGATGCGTAATCGTGGAAGACCTGATTCGTGGCCGGCTCGTGTTCCAGAATGATGAAATGGATGATCTGATAATCCGCCGTACAGACGGGTCACCTACCTACAATCTCAGCGTGGTTGTGGATGATGTTGACATGGGTATTACTACAGTTATACGTGGTGATGATCATATCAATAATACGCCTCGACAAATCAACATCCTGAGAGCGCTTGGCAGGGAAATTCCCCAGTATGGACATGTTCCAATGATTCTCGGAGGTGATGGATCGCGGCTTTCCAAACGTCATGGTGCATTGAGTGTGATGGAATATCGCCACCAGGGGGTCCTGCCGGAGGCTTTGTTGAACTATCTGGTGCGCCTGGGATGGTCGCATGGTGACCAGGAAGTATTTACTCTGGATGAGATGATTGAGTTGTTTGAGATAACGGATGTGAACCGGGCTGCATCTGCATTCAATCCAGAAAAACTGCTGTGGCTGAATCAGCATTACATAAAAAACGACAAGCCTGCACGTATCGCACATCTGTTGAGTCCGCACATGGGTGAACTAGGAATCGATCCCGTTCTTGGTCCACCATTGACAGATGTGGTTATTGCCCAGCAGGAGAGAGCCAGGACGCTGGTCGAAATGGCGGAGATCAGTGCATTTTTCTACAGGGATTTCGATGCCTACGATGAGGCAGCTGCCAAAAAACACTTGAGACCGGCGTCACTGGAGGTTCTGGAAACGATGGGTTATATACTTGCTGACCTGGAAGACTGGACGCCGGAAAACCTGCACGCGGCGGTTATGGGCGCCGCGGAATCCCTTGAACTGAAGCTTGGCAAGGTAGCTCAGCCACTGCGTGTCGCGATTGTAGGCCGTGCGGCGTCTCCCGGTATTGATGTGACATTGCACCTGGTTGGAAAAGAGGCCTGTCTGCGCCGTATTAACATGGCCATTGAATACATTCAACAACGTGCAGGTGGTAACTGACGATGAATGACAACAGGGAAACAGTTGCGAGCAATTTTGTTCGGCATATGGTTGAGGAAGACCTTCGGACCTGCAAGTATGAAGGCAGGATCGTTACACGTTTTCCACCGGAGCCGAACGGCTATTTGCACATTGGCCATGCGAAGTCAATCTGTCTCAACTTCGGTATTGCGGAAGATTACGATGGTTTATGCAATCTTCGTTTTGATGACACCAATCCCCACAAGGAGAATATCGAATTCGTCGAATCGATCAAGGAAGATGTGCGCTGGCTGGGTTATGACTGGGGTGACCGTCTGTTCTATGCGTCCGATTATTTCGAGAAGTTGTATATGTTCGCCATCGAGTTGATCGAAAATGGCAAGGCCTATGTCTGCGACCTGACGGCGGAGCAGATTCGCGAGTATCGTGGCACATTGACGAAGCCGGGGAAAAACAGTCCCTACCGTGAGCGTTCAGTGGAGGAAAACCTGAATCTGTTTGCGGGGATGCGTCAGGGCAAATACGAGGATGGAGCAAGGGTATTGCGTGCCAGGATTGATATGGCTTCACCCAACATGAATTTGCGTGATCCCGCCCTGTATCGCATCCGTCATGGTGTTATACATCATCAGACCGGGGAGGAGTGGTGCATCTACCCGATGTATGATTACACGCATCCCGTTTCCGATGCACTCGAGGGCATAACCCATTCCATCTGCACCCTGGAGTTTGAAGATCATCGCCCCCTTTATGACTGGGTGCTGGATAATGTATCCGTCCCCTGTCACCCACAGCAAATCGAGTTTTCACGGCTGAATCTGGAATATACCGTCATGAGCAAGCGCAAGCTCACCGAACTCGTTGAGGAAGGCTATGTTGAAGGCTGGGATGATCCGCGCATGCCGACGATCGCAGGAATACGCCGGAGAGGATATACCCCGGCATCGATCCGGGACTTCTGTGACAGGATCGGAGTCAGCAAATCGGAAAATACGGTCGAAATGGGGATGCTCGAGTACAGTATCCGTGAAGACCTCAATACCCATGCCCCGCGGCGGATGGCCGTGCTTCATCCGTTAAAGGTGGTGCTCACCAACTATCCCGAGGATCAGGTAGAAGAACTGCTGGCGCCGAATCATCCCCAGGATGAGGCAATGGGTACGCGGACACTGCCGTTTGGTCGAGAGTTATACATCGATCGAGATGATTTCAGGGAAGAAGCACCTAAAAAATTCAAACGCCTCCTGCCGGGTGGCGAGGTCCGGCTACGATACGCCTATGTTATCCGCTGTGACGAGGTGATCAAGGATGTGCATGACGAGGTCATCGAATTGCATTGCACCTGTGATCTGGCAACGCTTGGAGCCAATCCCGAAGGCCGCAAAGTCAAGGGAGTGATTCACTGGGTATCCGCGCAAAACGGGATCGAGACGGAAGTGCGCCTCTATGACCGTCTGTTCAGCCACCCAACTCCGGATGCAGCCAGGGACGGCAGGGATTACAAGGATCACCTGAATCCGGATTCCCTTCGCACAGTGACCCAGTGCATGATCGAGCCAAGTCTGGCCGATGCAATCCCCGGTGAACGATTTCAGTTCGAGCGGGAGGGCTATTTTTGTGTCGATTCGGTACTTGCTGCAGAGGCAACTCCGATTTTCAATCGTACTGTAACGTTGCGTGATTCATGGGCGAAGCTCGAACAGCAGTAAAGATTCGCAATTGCTTTCATTGTCGCATCAATGGCTTACAATGGCCGGATGTGGGATAATTTACCATTACTATCTTGACAGCAACTGGCGCCTCACGTAAATTGCGCGCTTCGTTTTAGGGGCCATAGCTCAGCTGGGAGAGCACTTGCATGGCATGCAAGGGGTCGGCGGTTCGATCCCGCCTGGCTCCACCAAAAAATGAGGGCTGGTGGCCGTCCTCGATTTAGTCATTGTCCCCATCGTCTAGTCGGCCTAGGACACCGCCCTTTCACGGCGGTAACAGGGGTTCGAATCCCCTTGGGGACGCCATTATAATCAACAGGTTAGTATGTTCACGCTGCAACAGGTGAAGTAAATCGTGAAAAATTATCTGGCACTTCCCAGTGCCACTTTTCGATGGTTCCAGACGGTGCACCAAAAAATCACCTGCCGATTCCGCTCTATCCGGTGTTGACTTCCAAAATGTTCTGATCCCGGTGATTGTTGTCCCGCTGGTTCGCGGACAGATAACAGCCGGCGACCTGCAGGCGGGAATTACCCGCCCTCCCGACTGGATACAGTCTCAGCCGATAATCCATCCTGAGGTACTTCTCCGGGCTCAAATCCCGGTGGTCACGGATTGCCACAATTACCGGGTATCGGTTGTGCAATAAACCGCAATCTACCCCATCCCTCTCTTGAATGACAGTTATTCTCTACTATGGTTAGATACAGCGATATACCTCAAGAGCTTTCATTTTATAATTACAATGCAGCGATTTACAGGTGGAAATGATAATGATAACTGCCACGGATAAAAAATCTCTCTCGCAATCCAGTAATACCCCGTTATGGATCAGAATGGCCAACATCTTTATACCGATATTACTATTGTTGATGGTTGTTATGGTTCTCAGGGATGTCTACGGCGCATCGCTGAAGGCGCGAATGGACGGACTCACTCTTGTAGAACTTTCACGGTTACTGGCCAATGGTTTTCGTCCTGATGTCGCGTACATGGGCACATATGTAGAAGCAGTAATCAGTATTAAACGGGCAATCTACTCAATCGTGATTGCTATATCCTGGGCGACCATTACAGTGCTGTATATTTCATATCGCAACAGGCAAAAGTGAATTGCAGAAACATTGAGGGTCTGTAAACAGTGGAAGTAGTATGAGTGCTGCCACATAACCGTAGCATATGACTTTATTTCGGTATCAGTGGTTCAATGTTGCCTGTCAATTCTTTCTGTATGGTAGTGGCCGCTTATTTATAGGGCGCAGACAATGTGTACTACAACGATGCCACAGGATTCAGAAGAATACACCTAATCCTTGCGCAACCTGTCGCTTACCGCAATTGGTGTGGGATATCGCAACATGATCAGGTAGGAGGATGCTATGAAGGTGATCAGTGTCGTCGCCTGGATCAAATAGGAGGCCCGTAAACCGATGGCGCCTGCATTGAGGGCAAGCACGGCAATCATTAGTGAAAATTCACTGACCTGCCCAAGCCGGAACCCGGCCTCCAGTGAGAGATTTGCGGATTCACCGGATGAAGCGAGCAATTTGGCAAATATCATCGGCTTCAACACCAGCATTATCATGGCCATGACAGTAGCCGGTACAACAATGTCCGGTAAAATGGAGAGGTTAAAACTTGCTCCCAGCGAGAAGAAGAACATGATCAGGAAAAAGTCTCTGAGCGGTTTGAAGCTTTCCGCTATAAATCGGGCAATCGGATTGGTTGCGAGGGTTACACCACCAATAAAAGCACCAATTTCATAAGACAATCCCAGTGTGTCTGCCAGTTGTGCCATGCCCATGCACCAGCCGATGGCGGTGAGGAATACATATTCCTGTATAGTGTCAAATCGGCGCATGAGACGCACAAGTACATATCGCTCAAACAGAAATGCAATCAATATCAGTAACGGTACGGCAATTGCCAGTCTGCCGACCTGATCCCACTCCATGCCTGACCGACTGAATCCTTCAAGAAACAGCAGCATACAGATCGCGATTATGTCCTGTAAAAGGAGAATACTGATCAGAACCTGCCCGACATGCCGATGGTGGAGGGCGGTTGTCGGGAGCAGTTTCAAGCCAATGATGGTGCTCGAGAACATCATTACTGCACCAATCACCAGACTCTCGAACAGGTTGTAGGCAAAAGCCAGTGCGATCAGGGCGCCGATGGTGCCAAAGGCGAGGGAACTTGCAAGGGTCACGACGACCGCCTCACGCAACATCCTCATCAGTTGCCATGGATGAAGATTAAGTCCCAGAAGAAACAGTAGAAAAATGATTCCAATATGGCCAATCTGCTGGATTATTTCCGGTTCATCAACAAGCCTGAATCCCCAGGGTCCAGCCAGGCCTCCCAGGAGAATGTAGGCAACAAGCAGGGATTGACGTGCATACAGGGCGATTCCGGCGAATACAGCCGCACCTGTGAATATCAGGAAGATGGAAAAGGTTATCGAGTCTGCATGCATTGCCAACTGATTGTGCTATCAGTTGGTTGTGAAATAAAGCCCTGGTTTACGGCACCATACTCCCTGAGGTGCCCGTTACCCGGCAGAAATCCGCTATCCTCAGGCCATGCCACGACAGGTTACTGTTATCTGGCAGTATCGCGCTGTACAGTTTCGCCACAACCGGTAAACTGTACTCCGTCCAGCCATACAGTTACGGTCGTACCGTATGCCTTTCCACTCTTGGTGTCCTGACAGAATTGCTCATGGACAACCACGCTCATGGCGTGGCTGTCATTCACGGTCATGTAAATTGTTGAGTTGCTGGCATTGAGCAGTGTCGGTCCAAAAGCAGTATATCCATAAATGGTAGTGCCGGCGGCAGTGGTGAATACCATTTCATTTCTGTTATTGATAATTTCAAGGTGCCACTCCGGCCCGTGGCCAAGTGCCGCGAAACCAACGGCAGTATTCATTGTCCCAGCGCAGATTTCAGAGGCTTGCAACATGCAGGCCATAATCATTGCCTTAATGAGGTAATAGCCTGAAGGCGAGGGGCTCATAAACAGAGTGGATAATTGCATATTCGTCTTGTCAGGCAGTGGCTTGCCAATTCCATGCGCGGGCGCGGGTATGCCGGAATGTTCACTGAATTGTGGTAGCTTCAACAGGTACCGGTATTTGCAATGCCCACAACAGTTTCCCGGCCCCGGCGAGAATACGGTAAACAGATAACATATAATCGCGCTTTCCGTCGGCGTAATCGATGCTTGCGGTGAATAATTCATTATCCGAGTCCAGCAGATCCAGCAGTGTTCGCTGACCTATACTGAACTGCTTGCGGTAGGCATTACGGGCTTTCCTGCTTGCATCTACATGGATCTTGAGACTTTCCAGCGACGTTCTGGCTCGCTCATAGGCATTCCAGGAAAGCTGAATGCTTTCGATAACCTGCCGGCGGGTACGATTCCTCACTTGCTTGGACTCACTCAGCAGGTAAGCAGTTTCCTTGCGTCTTGCCATATCCCTGCCACCCGTGAAGTTGTAGCGGCCCCGGAGCATGAGCTGGGCATCCCGGTTGGAACCTGGAATCCCGTCGATGTCATCATTCCTTGTGCCACTGATTTCCACATGAACGCTGGGAAAGAAGGTGGATTTTGCAGCTTCGTGCTGTTCACGGGCGGCCTCGACATCGGCTTCGGCAGATTTCAGTATTGGCTGGTTATCGAGTGCCTGTGTAATGGCATCATCCAGATTATCCGGCAGGAGGTGTTCATATGAAGCTGGATCCTCGAGTGCGCCTGGCGGGTGACCTACTATGTTTTCGTAGGCAGATATTGCATCTTCAAGGTTGTTCTGCTCCGTTATCAGGTTGGTTCTTGCCAGTGCCAGCCGCCCGAGCGCCTGCTGCGTGTCCGATTTGCGCCCAACGCCGCGTTCACCCCGCTTCCTGATCTGACTGTAGTTCTTTTCGTGGGTTTTGAGGTTTTCTTCAGCGAGTATCACTATCTTCTGTGAATTGAGGACATCCAGATAGGCTTCTGCGGCGCGCAGTCCCATGATTTCGGCAGTACCGAAGGTGGAGTAGGCGCTTGCATTTACCCGGGCTTTTTGTCGATTGAATTCACTCTCGGTGCCAAAGCCATCAAACAGGAGTTGTCTTATCAGAACCTCTGCTTCAGACCGGTTTTTGGTAATGCGGCCATCACCGCTGGCGCGAGTGGTCGGGTTGTCGCTTGACTCCCACCCGTTCCCGACAGTTATGTCGGCAGAAGGGAAAAATCCGGCCCGCGCCTGTTCCATTTCCTGCATTACCGCATTGCGCTGTTCCTTTGCGATCTGGACCTCAGGATTGTAGGTTATGGTGTCCATAACTGCCTCCACCAGTGTATCGCTATTCACAGCGGTTGAAACGATTACCCCGGCACATAATATCAAGCTGCGGTATATTGGTTTGATGTCCATCGCAGATATACTGTACCAGGCCATTTGCTTCTGAATGTTTGTAATATTGATATGCCGGTACAGGGCAACAGGATTCAAAAATAAATATTCAGGTTACATCGTTAAAAAAAATTGCCAGATGCAGCCGGTTCTCAATATTCAGCTTTCTGAAAATGGCACTCAGGTGCGCCTTGACTGTGCGTTCCGATATATCGAGTTTTCTGGCAATGGTTTTGTTATTACCACCCTGGTGAACCATCCGCGCAACCTCGAGTTCCCTGGGCGTGAGGCATTCAACATTCTTGCTTGCAGGATGGTCAACAGAACCTGCCCGAGGTCGCCGGTTGCGTGCCAGGTCGTCAATTACCCGGGTTATAAGACTGCGCTGCATCCATAACTCACCGTTGAAAACGGCATTCACGGCCTTGTTGAGGAGCTCGGGTGTGATATTGCAATGACAAAAACCATGCACACCCATTTTAAAAAGTGTGACCTGGTCGATTGCTGGTCCGGATAAAGTCTCGAGGATGATGATACGGCTGTCAGGGGATACTGCAAAAAGCTCGGTAGTAAAATCTGGTTCTACCTGATGAACAAGTTCCGGGTCAAGCAGCAGAACCTGCTGCTGATCCCGGGATACGGCATCGATGGTTGCAGCCCAGTTCGCACAGCAGGTCAGAGTGAAATTATCACCCAGTACTTCAGTATAATGAGTGACGATTTCATGATCATCACAAGCGATCAGTACCTGATTAGCCGTATTTCTCTTTCTGCTGGACATAGTGGTGTGTTTTTTGCGTTTGTCTGCGACTACCTTTCCCGAAGGGTCATTTCACTTGCTCGCAGAGCCGGTTTAAGCGGGTAATCAAGTACAGTCTTCTTTCCTGTCAAGATGTCTGCAATGGTTGTCATCCCGTGGATGATCTTCAGGGGTCTGGCAACTGTCCCAGGATAACTCCGATCTCTCCTGATCCTGATCAGGTAGTTACTGTTACCGCGCTCATCGGTTAGTGTATCGGCGCTTATGTGCTCGAGTTTAGCGGTGAGACTGCCATAGACCGCATATTCATAAGCTGTGAATCTGAGCTGAACATCCTGGCTGGAACTCAGAAATGCAGTATCAGGCGGTAGGACATGGGATTCCACGATGAATGTGCCTTCCATGGAGACATTGGTGTTATGACCTATGTAAATTGATACACGGATGGCAGGGTTACCTGCTTGTCAGAGCACCCGAAGGATGAGGCTGACGAGTGGCTACCTCTCGACGACCCGGAAGTTAAGGGTTTTCTGGAAACCGCCAGTAGCCAGATATCATCATCGGATACCGAAATCACCCGGGTTATCGAGGACCTTGTCGGTGACCTGATTCAGAAAAAATTACTGCTGCGTACCGATCTACCCCGGTCCGCCCGGCAGAAAATCATACAACGATAAAAACATACGCAGTGAACCAGGTGTGCCGGGGAATCTGATGGTGGGCGAGAAGGATATCCGCTGGCAACTATGGGCAGTTATAGTGATTCCGGTTTTCCAGTCAGGTATCCCTGTATTCCATCAATATTCAGTGTCTTGATAACATCCAGTTCCTCTGCTGTTTCAATTGATTCGGCAATTACCTTTATTCCTATACTGTGTGCCGTATCGGTCAGGGCATGGATAAAGAACCGGTTGTCGCTTTCCGTGTCGATGTTGCGGATATAACTACCATCTATCTTGAGGTACTGCACTTTGATACTGGATAAATACCCGAAGGAACCGAAGCCGTGGCCGAAGTGGTCGATGCCGCACCCGCAACCAATCCCGGTCAGTTGCTTGATGACATCCCGTGCCGTCCGGAGGTCTCTCAAGACCCCGTGTTCGGTAAACTCGAAAACCATTCTTGGGGCACAGTCACAATGTTTACCAAGGCGGTTGCAGAGCCATTCCATAAAAACCGGGTCATGCAGTGACCCAGCGTTCAGGTTGATGGCGTATATGGAATTGTCCTGTTTGCTGGACTTCAGGTGTTTCAGAAACCTGTCAATGACAAGTTTGTCAAAATCCATGGCCAGCCCCAAACGCTCGGCCATGGGCATGAAAACCCCTGCCGTCATGAACCGTCCGTTCTGATCCGCGATTCTGAGCAGGATTTCCTGGTGTAGTAATTCCTGACCGGAGCAGCTGAATACCGGCTGTATATGCAGTGTGATCTCTTCGCCCTGAATAATCCGGCCAAGATAATCACGCCATTGACCTGCGCCCTGGAGTATGAATTGTTCGCTTGCGGGTGGCTCATGGCGAAACCAGGTATTCTCACCAAGTGATTGCGCGGAACGCAACGCAAAATCTGCATTGGAAAGTACACCATTGATGGTATCGCCCGGTTTCCACATTGCGAAACCAAGGTTCGCAATATTCGTGTGATCTACAAGATTGTCGATATGTAGTTGCAGGATGTCCTTGCTGAGCATGCTTGCAAGCTCATCTGCATCCTCGTTACACATATCCGCAGCAACGATCCCGAATCCGGCGCCGGAGATCCGGCATGCTTGAGACGGGATGTAGTTTTCCAGGCGTGCCTTGATGAGTTCGCCGGTTCTCATGAGTACCTGATCACCGCCCAGATAGCCTGACTTTTTATTGACCTGCTCCAGATGACAGAGCTCGAGAAGTACAACAGCGCCCCGGGTTGGTGTCTCGGCGGACTCGAGGAAATTATGCAGCAGGCGGTCAAAATATCGCCGGTTACCGAGCCCTGTGAGCGGATCACTGTACGCGTGTTCACGCAATTGCTCGGTTAATATTGATTGTGCCTTGAAACTAGCATTGATCGTCGTAGACAGCCGATTCATGGCCTCGACGACACGCCGCAGTTCCCGGGTGCGCGGGAGTGTATTCTGAACGGTGTAGGAACGTTCACAAATCGCATCTGCCTGTGTTTCCACTCTGTGCAGGGGTTTCAGTAGCTGGCGTATTGCCAGAAAACCCAATATTAAAACTAAGGCGGCTGTTGCAAAAAACAGCCAGAAAGTATCGAGCGCGGTGACCCACAATTCACGATAGGCATACCCCGGATGGCTGATGACCTCTACCGTTGCCGCCTGTTTCCAGCCCGTCATAACCAGTGCCTCGGCCGCTGGAACCTGCAGGTTAATGAGGTCCCGGAACCATTCAGGCACATCCGAGTGACTGGCAGAATTACTGCGTGCGATTAATGTATTCCCGTCCGTTGTGGTGAGGCTGATGGACTGGTAATAGCCACGATCAAAGATGGCATCCACCATGGATGCGACGACTGGAAAATCATCATTCTGCATCGGCTTCGAAAGTGATAACCCCAGCGATGTTGCGGTGTCCTGGGCATGCGCATCCAGTTGATTGTCGAGAAACTGGCGCAGATTATTTGTGCTGATGGCGGCGGTACCAAGGAAGGTAACAATAAACAGCACGAATATGCTCAGGATGAGTTGTCTGTACAAGGTCATCGGATTAGCACGTCACTGTTATTCGTCGCAGTATAGGTGTGGGCAGACTCCAATGCATCACCGGCTTTGGCCACGGTAGTGAGTTCATCATTGATACGTGCGAGTACATCCTGCCACGGCTCAAGACGTTCCGGATTTCCCACATGCCTGCTACCTCCGAGGCGCGACTTGGCCAGCCACAGACCATCGCCATTGAAACTGTAGATGGGTAGCAGGTCATCGCGTTTGTCTGAAGACAGGATCCTGGTGTCGAGATTATCCAGCACCAGCGGGTTGGCTTCAGGTGTGGGATAATAGGTTAATACCATATGTGCCTGATTAAGGTGCAACGCTTTTACATAGGTGAGTCTCATGCGTTCGGCGGGAATACCCATCTCGAGCAAGGTGAAATATTTTGCGATGGAAAAATCTTCACAATCACCGCCATTCGTAACCAGAGTCTGTAACGGGGTTGCCCAGTAATCCTCTATACCCCAATGAACGATGTCATTGGAGAATTCTAGCTGGTTGATAAAAGTATTTACCCGGTCGAGTTTTTCGGTATCGGACAACTGCGCACCCGTATTGATTAATTCCTGCCAGACAACCACACGCCGGTACGCATAATCCCCGTGCTCCAGTCCGATATTCTCAACGGCGGATTTCGTCAGGGTGAACTCACCGGCACTGCACAGCACACTCCAACACAGAAAAACCAGCAACGTGTTCATGGTAAAACGCAACCAGAGGGTTGGAGGGCGGATGTTCAATGTGGGCGCGGGCAACACATCAACACCGGCTAAACACAAGAATGCCTGTTTCCTGCGGTTTGCATTCGCTGATGTACAGCGGGGATAAACAGACTGGAGTGTCACGGATGAGCATCAATCCCGGATGATTTTTTCACGTATTTCAGAAGCTATCGGCATCATGCCGGCGGTTCTTTGAGAAATTGGATGACTGGAATTACGAGGGTAGACAGGGCGGTTTCCGTGACGTAAAGAACCCCGTCACGAGTTGGTACCTTTGTCCAATTGAATGCGACCCTGTACCTGCGTAGACTTCATAAGCACAGAGGAAACAATAAGTTATGAAAAAAATAACAGTGACTTTCGTATCCTGTCGGGATAGCGCCCAACTGGATTGCTCAGAACTGGTTGCGGATAACCCGGATATTGACCTGATTGCCAACCCCTCCAGCCTAACCCAGCAGGGGGCCTGGCTAGCACTTGCCCTGACTGACGTCGTGGTTATCGATGAGGATGTGATCCGGCAGGAGGGGTTTGAAGCAGTCCGGATGCTACTCGCCGGTTACCCACAGCTTCGATGCCTGATAACAATAAACAAATACAATGAAAACAAAATGATATGGGCGATCATGCAGGGTGCTCGGGGTGTGATGCTGCATGATGAGGTCGATTTGCTGCTCGGAAAGGCAATTCGGCGGGTCAATCAGGGGGAAATCTGGTTATCGCGCGGATTATTGGAGACTCTCAGGGATAAGTTGGCGGTGGAGGAGGGAGCGAATCACATACAGCGGAAATCAGTCGCGATCGCAGACTGGAGGCGATGGCACTGAATGCCAGAGCCCTGGTACCAGGGTGCCATGTTTATTATAAACGGGTGACAGGTACCCTTGTTCCGGTAATTAACAGGGAGTATTGGCATAGAAGTGCAGTACCGGGGAAACTGTTGTGGCGAATATTCAGATTGGTGTAGTGGGCAGCCTGCAGGGGCAGGGTGACAGTTATCCATGCCGATGGCTCCAGGGAAACACTCCAGAAAGTCAGTCTGATATGTGCGGATGATGTGATTGCCACGGGTAACGAGGCCGGAGCCGGAATTATCCTCCGGGACGGCCACCTATAGCGATCCCGATGGTGGTAACGAACCGGCGCGCTTCATCAGGTTTTGATTTCACCTTCGAAAACCCCGGTGATCCATTCATGCACATCGTCACGGGTGCAGATGAGCCGAATATCATCTACGGCACATCGGGCGATGGCAGCCTGACGGGTGGCGATTAGGATATCCGGCACCCAGGGATGATGAATCGCGGATGGTGCGGCTACGCGCGGATTTATTTTTTATGGACCGGCGAATTTCACAGGGAGATGTGATTTAATCCACCCCCATGTTCCAGCCACTCGAGCTCTTCGTCGGCCTGCGCTACACGCATGCCAAGCGTCGTACGCACTTCATCTCCTTCATCTCCCTGACATCCATGCTGGGCATCGCGCTTGGCGTGACGGCACTGATTACCGTTCTGTCGGTCATGAACGGCTTCGAGCAGGAGTTGCGTGACCGCATCCTGGGCATGGCATCCCATGCGACGGTGACGGAATCCAGTGGCCGCCTGAGCAACTGGCAGGGACTTGAACAGACAGCCATGGAGCATAAAGACGTGATCGCTGCGGCACCCTACGTGCGCGGTGAAACCATGCTGAGCGCGGGAAAACGGGTCAGCGGGGCGATTATTCGCGGTATCCTGCCGGACGAAGAAGCAACGGTGTCCGATGTGATTTCACACATCAAGACCGGGGATGTCCGGCAACTCAAGGCGGGGGAATACGGGATTATTCTCGGCAATGAACTGGCCTATGCGCTGGGTGTGGGGTATGGCGACGCGGTTACGGTGGTTGCACCCCAGATGCTGGTCGGCCCGACAGGCGTCTTGCCCCGGCTGCGGCGTTTCAAGGTGACCGGGATATTCGAAGTCGGTATGTACGAGTATGACCGGGGGGTGGCGCTGATTCACCTGCAGGATGCCGCACGCCTGTTCCGGATGGGGGATGAAGTAACCGGCGTACGCCTGAAGCTGGACGACCTGTTCAGGGCGCCGGATGTTGCCCGTGAGCTCGCAAGGCAACTGCCGGGCGATTACCGGGTGCAGGACTGGACCCGGCAGCATGGCAATTTTTTCCGGGCCATCAAGACCGAGAAACGTGTCATGTTCATAATTCTGACACTGATTGTCGCCGTTGCGGCATTCAATATTGTCTCTACCCTGGTTATGGTGGTGGCTGACAAGCGCGCCGATATAGCCATCCTGCGTACACTGGGTGCCTCGCCACTGTCGATCATGCTGATATTCGTTATTCAGGGCGCAGTTATTGGTGTGTTCGGAACCCTTCTGGGGGTGCTGGGCGGGGTGGCCCTGGCGCTGAATGTCGAAACCCTCGTCCCTGCGATTGAGTCATTGTTCCATGTCCAGTTTCTGGCGCCGGATGTCTACTACATCAGCAAAGTGCCATCGGAACTGCATTGGCGCGATGTTGAGATCATGACAGGAGTCGCCCTGTTGCTCAGTTTTCTCGCCACGCTGTATCCTGCCTGGCGTGCGGCACGGACCCACCCGGCCGAGGCATTGCGCTATGAGTGAGGTACTGTCCTGCAGGCATCTCAGTAAGGTGTACACAGAGGCTGACAGCACCCTCGAGGTGCTGCGGGATATTGATCTTACGGTCGTGGAGGGAGAACGCATTGCGGTCATGGGTGTCTCCGGCAGCGGTAAAAGCACCTTGCTGCACCTGCTGGGTGGTCTCGATGTGGCGACCGGCGGACAGGTCCGCATCACGGGTACCTCGATTAACCAGCTGAGCGCGGTACAGCTTGGGCGGTTACGTAACCAGGCACTCGGATTTGTCTACCAGTTTCATCACCTGCTGCCGGAATTCACGGCCCTGGAAAATGTGGCCATGCCCCTGCTGGTGCGTGGCTCTGCGTCGCAACAGGCTGCCGATGAGGCCAGCGCCATGCTGGAAAGAGTCGGTCTGGCGGCGCGCTTGACGCACAAGCCCGGAGAGCTGTCTGGCGGAGAGCGCCAGCGTGCCGCTATCGCGCGTGCCCTGGTAACACGTCCCTGCTGTGTGCTGGCGGATGAGCCCACCGGTAACCTGGATCGTCGCAATGCGGAGCAGGCGTTTGAACTGATGCTGGAACTCAACAACGAAATCGGAACCAGCTATGTGGTTGCCACACACGATACCTCGATAGCAGAGCGCATGGATCGTGTGCTGGTGCTGGACGACGGACGTATTGAACACTAAATGACCCGGTAAAAATTCGCATTCACAACCACAATATGTTCAGGGACGAACATGATTGCCATAACGTTTGCCTTTCTCGCCGGTATACTGGTACTCCAGTGTCTTCCCGATCTGCCATCCTGGTATGCCTATACCGCAATCCCGGTTGCCCTGTATTCCCTGCGCCTGCCCGCGACCAGGCTGCCTGCACTGCTGCTGCTGGGTTTTTTCTGGGCGGCGCTCCATGCGGAGATGATGCGTTGGCCGGCCCTGGACCCGCAGCTGGAGGGGCAGACGGTTCTGGTAGAGGGGACGATCACGGGTCTGGTCAATCAGGTCAATACTCAGGACCTGCGTTTTCCATTCCAGGTGGAACGCCTCAATGCCGGTGGAGCCTGGCAGAATTTCGGTGCAAAGGTTCGTCTCAGCTGGTATCGCACCCGGGAACGACCGGCATGCGGGCAGCACTGGCAATTCGCGGTCCGCTTGAAGAAGCCCCATGGATTTGCAAATCCGGGTGGTTTCGATTACGAGCGCTGGTTATTCCAGCAACGCATCTCCGCGACCGGATATGTAAGAAAGGACCCGCGTAACCGCCGCCACGGCCATCACGATTTATCCGGCGGTGGCGGTATGCGGCAATGGCTTGCCGAAAACTTCACTGCCATGCATTCCAGGGCACCCGGGATGGCCCTGGTGCGTGCGTTGACCATTGGGGACCGGAGTGCCGTAAGCCCTGCACAGTGGGAGGTACTCAGGGCGACAGGTACCAGCCATCTCATGGCGATTTCCGGGTTGCACATCAGCCTGGTGGCCGGCCTGGTATTCTGGGTGATGAAATACCTCTGGCCACGTGCCGGTACCCTGGCAGAGTATATCCCGGCCGGCAAGGCGGCGGCAGTGGCCGCCCTGCCGGCCGCCCTGTTATACGGGCTGCTCGCCGGTCTGGGGATTCCGACACGTCGGGCGTTGATCATGCTGGCAGTGGCAATGCTGGCCGTCGTGGCCGGCCGGTGCTCGCAGCCCGGTCATGTGCTTTGCCTGGCCGTTCTTGCCGTGCTGGCAATTGATCCACTGGCGGTACTGTCTGCCGGATGGTGGCTGTCGTTCTGGGCCGTTACCCTGATCGTGTACACCAGCTCCGGTCGCCATGGCCGGCAGGGATTGTGGCACCGGTGGACCCGCGTGCATCTCGTCCTTGCGGTCAGTCTGGTGCCGGTGCTCCTGGTATTCTTCCAGCAGGCATCGCTGGTGGCGCCCGTGGCGAATGTGCTGGCTGTTCCGTGGGTAGGCCTGCTCGTAGTGCCGGTATCCCTTGCCGGCGCCCTGTTACTTGCAGTTAACGAGACGGTCGGCAACCTGCTGCTGAACCTTGCTGCCTGGCTCATTGAAGCCCTGTGGCCGGTACTGCAGTGGCTGGGTGATCTGGATTTTGCGCTTCTGCATCAGCACCAACCGGTAACCTGGACCCTGATCCCGGCTGTGGCCGGTATCCTGCTGCTGTTTGCGCCTCGCGGTATTCCGGGCAGATGGGCGGGCCTGTTACTGCTGGTGCCGATGTTCACTGTCAGGCCACCCGTGCCGGAAGCAGGAGAGGCCTGGGTGACGCTGCTGGATGTGGGGCAGGGACTGGCTACGGTCATTCAGACCAGAAATCACACACTGGTTTACGATGCCGGCCCGCGCTACAGCCCGACTTTCGATACCGGCAGCAGGGTCGTGGTTCCGTTCTTGCGCAGCCAGGGAGTGGCGCGGATTGACAAACTGGTAGTCAGTCATGGCGATAATGACCATATCGGTGGCGTTCCTGCTCTGATGCAGGGATTCACTGTCAACGAGTTGGTCACCGGTGTTTCGGGAGAGGTGCGCCTGCAGGATGCGGCCCATTGCGAGCGGGGCGGCGACTGGCAGTGGGACGGTGTCGAGTTTTCGGTGCTGTATCCGCAAGCCGGGCGGCAGCCCGGCGGAAATAATGCATCCTGTGTGATTCGTGTAAAGTCACAGGGAGGACAGCGCCTTCTGCTGACCGGCGACATCGAAGCCGGGCCGGAACGGTACCTGCTGCTTGCATCCCGGAAACAACTACGGTCCGAGGTGCTGATTGTTCCGCATCATGGCAGTCTGACATCCTCAACCAGGGACTTTGTCAACGCGGTGGCCCCGGATTACGCGTTGTTCCCGGTGGGTTATGGCAATCGCTACCGGTTCCCCCGGGATGCGGTCGTCGAGAGATACCAGGCGGTCGGGTCCATGCTGTATGATACCGCCCGGCACGGGGCGATAACCGTGCGGCTGCCCGCAGATGACCGGGGTATTGAAATCGTGCCGTACCGCTGCGCAAACCCTCACTACTGGCGCACGCATTCCCCGGGAGCCTGTGTGGGCAAGAATGGTTTGGCTGTTGCGGTAAATACAGTATGATTTGCCAACCGGTAAATCCACGGACAAAAGGATGGTGACCTAGTGCTAGAACTGGTGAAAGCGGGCGGCTGGTTGATGCTGCCTATCATTGCCTGCTCGGTTATCGCGCTGGCAATTATTGCCGAACGTATCTGGTCCCTGCGGGTAAGCCGGGTGCTCCCCAAGAACCTGGTTGCCCAGGTGTGGCGCTGGGAAAAAATCAGACAGCTGAATGACCAGCACTTGCAGGAACTGCAATCCAGTTCTCCACTGGGCAGTATTCTGGCGGCCGGAATCTTGAGCCGGAATGAAGACCGGAATGTGATGAAGGAAAGTATCGAGGATACCGGCCGGCACGTAGTGCATGAACTGGAACGCTATCTGAACTCGCTGGGAACCATAGCGGCAATTTCCCCGCTGCTGGGATTGCTGGGTACGGTCATCGGCATGATCAAGGTGTTCGCGACTATTACCACGGAAGGCGTGGGTAACCCGGGTGCGCTGGCTGGCGGAATATCCGAGGCCCTGATTACCACGGCCGCCGGTATGTCCGTGGCCATACCGACACTCATGTTCTACCGCTACTTCAGGGGGCGGGTCAGGATGCTGGTGCTACGCATGGAGCAGGAAGCCCTGCGCATGGTGGAAGTCATGCATGTCCGGCGCGATACTCCGATGGGGGATGCCTGAACCATGAATCTGCAACCGGATAGTTACGACGAGCCGGAGATCAACCTGACGCCACTGATCGATGTGGTGTTCCTCCTGCTGATTTTTTTCATGGTCTCGACAACATTTGAACATCAGGCACGTATCCAGATTGATCTGCCCGAGGCGACCGTGGATGCCAGCAAACCGGAGGATGAATCCCTGGAGATTATCATTGATGCCCAGGGCCGTTACTTTATTGGTGAACAGCAGGTCGTCAACACCAGGCTCAAGACGCTGAAGGGCGCGATTCGGAAGTTTCTCGGTAATCGTGAGGAGCTACCCGTGATCATTCGGGCGGACGCCAGTACGCCTCACCAGGCCGTTATCCGGGCACTGGATGCCACCAGTCAACTCGGGCTGATTCATATTTCGCTGGCAACCTCGAAAATCGATGAAGAATAATCGCTTATAACGGGCGACATGAAGCGCCTGGAGTACTACTGGTATACGCGTAGTCCTTGGCCGCTCATGCTGGCGCCGCTATCTCTTTTCTACTGTCTGTTCGTCCGGGCACGCCGGCGACTGTACCAGACCGGGGTACTTCCCTCCCAGCACTTGCCGGTACCCGTTATCATCGTCGGTAACCTGACAGCTGGCGGTACCGGCAAGACTCCGCTGGTAGTCTGGCTGGCCGGGTTTTTGAAATCATCGGGATACCGGCCGGGGATCGTTGCACGCGGTTACCGGGGCAAGGCCAGGCACTGGCCGCAACGGGTACGGCCTGACAGTGATCCACAGATGGTGGGTGACGAAGCGGTACTGCTGGCAGATCTCTGTGGCTGTCCAATGGCCGTCGCGCCACTGCGTGCCGCTGCCGCGCGTGCGTTGCTGGAGCATAGCGATTGCGACCTGATTCTGGCAGATGACGGTTTGCAACACTACGCATTGCAGCGGGACGTTGAAATTGCTGTGGTTGACGGTATCCGGCGCCTGGGCAACGGCTTCTGCCTGCCGGCCGGCCCCTTGCGGGAACCCGCTGCCCGGCTGGCCGGTGTCGACCTGGTTGTGGTGAATGGCCTTGCCGGCCGGGATGAATACCCGATGAACATCAAGGCAGTTATGGCTCACAGGCTTCATGACCGCAGTCTCTGCCGGGAATTGGCAAGCTTCCGGCATCAATCTGTGCATGCCGTGGCAGGAATCGGAAATCCGGAACGCTTTTTCGAAACCCTCAGGCAGGCGGGTATCCGGGTCGAGGAGCATGCATTCCCCGATCATTATGCCTTCACTGCGAAAGATCTTGATTTTGGTGATGCGCAGCCGGTTTTCATGACGGCAAAGGACGCAGTGAAATGCCGGAAATTTCCCCTGAAAAATGCCTGGTGTGTCCCTGTTACAATTGAAATCGATGCGGCACTCGGAAACCGGGTCCTGGAACTGCTGGGTTAAGGGTTGTATACCTGCTGATGGAGGGTACCGATGGATAAAAAATTACTCGATATTCTTGCCTGTCCGGTTTGCAAGGGACCGCTGGTCTACCACAAGGAGGCAGGCGAACTGATTTGCAAGGCAGACCGTCTGGCGTATCCGGTCAAGGATGATATTCCTGTCATGCTGGAGGAGGAGGCGCGCAAGATTCCCCTGGAGGAAGAACTATGACCGGATCGCTGCCGGTTTGCCAGCATTGATCCGGGTGCGGTTCATGATGACAGCTTTCCAGGTCGTTATCCCGGCGCGTTATGCCTCCACACGGCTGCCCGGCAAACCATTGCGGGTACTCGCAGGCAAGCCCATGCTGCAGCATGTACATGAACGTGCCAGTGAGAGCGGCGCGAAGGAAATCATCGTTGCAACCGATGACCAGCGCATCGCAACGGCCGCCCGCGGTTTCGGCGCGACGGTTTGCCTGACTGCTGCGGAGCACACCTCCGGGACCGAACGCCTGGCGGAGGTTGTCAACCAGCAGGACTGGAGTGATGAAACAATTGTGGTCAATTTGCAGGGTGACGAGCCGCTGATGCCGGCAACCCTGATCGATCAGGTTGCGCTGGACCTTGCCGGCCATGCGGACGCGGATATTACAACGCTGGCCTACCCGCTGGAAGCGAGCGAAAACGAAACCGATCCACACATCGTCAAGGTGGTGCTCGACCGTGAAGGCTATGCCCTGTATTTCAGCCGTGCGCCGATCCCCTGGCATCGCGACCCGGCAGAGACCGGCGGTGGTCTGCCAGACAGCAATCCCATGCTGCACCATGTCGGCCTGTATGCCTACCGCGCCGGTTTTCTGCGGCATTTCAGCGAACTTCAACCGGCGCCGCCGGAAATCTTCGAGAAACTGGAACAATTGCGCGCCCTGTGGCACGGGAGGAAGATCCATGTCGGTATAACCCGGGAAATCCCGGGTCCGGGTGTCGATACGGAGGTGGATCTGGCTAATGTGGAAGGCCTGCTGGAAAAATATAAAAAAATATATAAAACAAAAAGATAAAATATTATTCTATAAATTATATTAATAACAGGCCTGCATGGATTGTTACGATGGCTTGTTGTACATCTGTCCTTTGGACATCCACCCATACGCAGCGGCCTGCTC
>Ga0210064_1000336_pt1 | contig 22667 bp, 17 predicted proteins | sample Muzzi_CordC_D2_FD_185531 | JGI IMG/M metagenome (GOLD analysis project Ga0210064, IMG submission 185531) | Wetland microbial communities from San Francisco Bay, California, USA, that impact long-term carbon sequestration - Muzzi_CordC_D2 (SPAdes) | ecosystem: Environmental > Aquatic > Marine >...
AGGAGGCGATTGCTCCTGTTAGCGAGAGCAGCCTGGATATGAACGGTGGATTGCATACCCTGGGTGCCCGTGAGAAGAGCGGAAGGCTTACCCAGTTCTTTCAGGGTGCGCTGGATGAGGTGTATCTCTTTGATCAGGGTTTGAGTGCGGCAGAGATCCAGGCGGTCATGCAGGGGCCGGTGGATCCCGGCCCGGACATAACCCCGCCGGTGCGCAGCAATGGTGCTCCTGGCGGTATTCTGCCGGCAGGGACGATGCAGGCGACGCTTTCGCTGAGCACGGACGAGAGTGCGACCTGCCGATATGACACGCAGCCGGGGACGGATTATGCCGTGATGCCGTTCACCTTTGCGAGTACCGGTGGCACGGTGCACGATGAGCAACTGGCGGGGTTGCAGGACGGTACGGCCTACAGCTACTACGCGCGTTGCATGGATACGCAGGGCAATGCCAACCCGGATGATCTGGAGATTGCCTTCGAGGTGGCTGTGCCGGGGGATCCGGGGCTGCCGGTATCGTTATGGAAGCTGGACGAGGGGAGTGGCACGGCAGTGGCCGATATGGTCAGTGGCAATGTGGGAACGTTGCAGGGAGGTGGTGTATGGGCTCCGGGGCAGGATGGCAGTGCCATAGCTTTTAACGGGTTAAATGGTTATGTGAGCATTGCGGACCATCCGAGTCTGGATTATTCGAGCTATGCCGGGTTGACGATGATGGCCTGGATTAGGCCGGAGCGTCTCGACCACACGGACGATCAGACGGTATTCGGGCACTGGAGTGGTGCCAAGGCTTCGCGGCCTTTTCAGCTGTTGCTAGGAACGGACAATCGCTGGCAGTGCATTACTAACAACGGGGACGGGTTTGCGGCGAGTGTATCGCAGGCCTCTGTGGGGGTATGGACTCATGTAGCGTGTCGCTGGACGCCGCAGGGGCTGGAGATATATGTGGACGGGGTGCAGGAGGCGATTGCTCCTGTTAGCGAGAGCAGCCTGGATATGAACGGTGGATTGCATACCCTGGGTGCCCGTGAGAAGAGCGGAAGGCTTACCCAGTTCTTTCAGGGTGCGCTGGATGAGGTGTATCTTTACAGTCAGGCACTAACGCAAGCCGAAATCGTTTCTGTTATGAGTGTAAGTATCCAGATTCCATGATACATGAGCAGGTTTACAAGATCATTCGCCTCATTGGAAGCTGTTCTGTCAGAAAATTCGTGGGTAATTTTCGCGACAAGTAAAGCGTCAAGCGCATGATGCAAGGCGATTTCAGTTTTATGGTAGGCCAGAAAAACATACGCTTTTCTGATTTCAGTTCCGTTTTGGCGTTGGAACCAACCATGATTTCACTGGCGATGTGTTTTTTGTCAAGGATGGTTGAAAGTCGTTACCGCAAACAACTCATGACAGGTTGTCGACACCCGGCCGCAGCTTTTCGATGACTGGGGGCTGTAGCCATTGAAACCGGCTTGCCGCAACAAACTGATTGGGATGATGAACGACCGCCAGGGACAGACCACCATCCTCGCGAACAATCGCCCGCCGACCGTCCAATGATATGCCGGCATCGGTGACAGAACCCGGGCTGATACGATACTGCCCCGGCTGTTGCATGATGCACACCAACATCAACATCAACACCAGTCGAATTCCTGCGCAAGGAACTTCGCCAATTGACGAAAGATGAACATCTGGGCTAATAAAGCCCACTTAATAATGCATTGTGAAATCAAGTGTTCACGTTCGTCCGGAAGCGGTGCTCAATTTCGCTGGACTATCCAGTGCTACATAAATCCGGCCGTTGGTGGTTTCTAAGATGCGGTCATCAACCCCGACTTTTCACGACTGATAAACCGATTATTCTCATGTTATTTTAAGTATATGGTGTTTTAAACGATATTAGGTTTGTGTATTACCAGATGACCATATTATGATGAGATCCAGATAACCGGAGCGGTATTCTGTGACCTTAAGTTGCTGAAATATCTGGTGTAGTGACCAGAATGCGACTATCGTAAATATGAGTGAAAATAATTCGTAAGATTAAAATCGATTAAACAGCTATTTCTATGCGCTGGAAATGCTGTATGGACCAGAATATATAGCTATGGCAACATCACGCTTTTTCCGGCATTCATTCCGTTTTTTCAGGCACTATATTCCGACAGAGTTTGTGCTGCTGGCCATTGTCGAAACCGCAATTCTTGTCGGTTCGTTTTACATCGGACTTGAACTGCGTTTCAGGGGTGACTACTGGCAGGAAATGCATCGCCCGATTTTTCTCAAGGCATGTCTGTACAGTTTTATCATGCAAATGAGCCTGCTTGCGTTTGGTGCATATCAGCGCCAGTCAAGGCAGTCGATCGAGCGGCTGGCACTACGTATTGGCGGCAGTCTTTTCTTTGGTTTACTAATGCTCGGTATGACCATGTACATAGCACCCATGTTTTTCTTGGGCCGTGGAGCAGTCGGACTTGCAGTCATCATCAGTTATCTCGCTTTGATGACGGTCAGAATAATTTTCAGGCGGCTTTGGAGAGAACATGATATTCGCCTGAGGGTACTAATACTGGGTGCAGGAAATGCGGCGAGCCTGATCGATTCTGCAAGGGTAGTTGGTGAGCTGGAAGGACTGAATATTATCGGATTCGTCAGGATGCCGGGTGACGCTGAAAATGAAAAGGGACTTAACCGGATTACGCCGTCTAATTCGCTGATGAATTGCGTTGAAGAAAACCGGATTGATGAAATCGTGCTTGCAGCCGATGATCGTCGAAAGGGACTGCCCGTACAGGATATCCTGGACTGTAAAATGAGTGGCGTAGAGGTGGTAGACCTGCTTACCTTTTTTGAGCGTGAAACCAGCAAGATACGTCTGGATATATTGCATCCAAGCTGGTTATACCTTTCCGATGGGTTCCGGAACAGCATGTTCCGGCGGTTAAGCAAGTGGTTGTTTGATATTACAGTCGTCCTGTTTCTTCTGCCTTTTGTGCTGCCGATTATGGCGATGGTCACAGCCGCTATTCTGGTCGAAAACAGGGGAAGGGGACCTGTTTTGTATCGGCAAACACGAGTTACAGAGAATGGTAGACTGTTCCCTATATACAAGTTTCGCAGCATGCAATCTGATGCGGAGCATGATGGGGTCGCGCGATGGGCGGTGAAAAACGATGCTAGGATAACCCGGATAGGTTCGGTCTTGCGCAAATACCGACTGGATGAATTGCCGCAGTTGTTCAATATACTCAGGGGCGATATGAGTTTTGTGGGTCCACGTCCTGAGCGTCCGGAGTTTGTAGAGAAACTGTCAAAAATAATTCCCTATTATAATGAGCGACACAGAGTAAAGCCGGGGCTGACAGGCTGGGCACAAATCTGTTATCCCTATGGAGCATCTGAAGATGATGGCCTCAATAAACTTCAATACGACCTGTATTATGTCAAGAATTACAGTATATTTCTTGATGCGCTGGTGCTGTTACAGACTGCGGAAGTTGTCCTGCTTGGGAAGGGTGCGCATTGACTGCGCATCGTGTTGCAGCATGACACGACCCATGCCATCGAGGTTTCGTAACGGATTACTGTAATTATCCTGCTTTGATGTAGTAATTTACGATCCCAGCTCCCGGCGGGTTCTGCGGCGAGCCTGAGTATTTTCCGGATCGTGTAATTCAAGAATATTCCGGCCCTGCCGTTGACTCTAATTATTCCTGTAGCTGAATTATCCCGTCCAGATTTAACCCCACGAAGTTTCAGTATATGTGACGCATTTCACGTTACATCCGTGGTCTCCGACACGAACGTTTTCACTGATTCGGCCGATGATGGTCATGTATGTCGCATGTGCTATCAATAATCAGCGCCCGGCCAAAAAAGCCCCGGTGTGATGGAGAACAGGTCATGATAATTCGTCAGTTGGGTGGATACGGATTCACGAAACTACTGCTTGTTGCGATCGTTGCAGTGCAGTTGGCTGCATGTGGTGGCAGTAGTGGAGATAGCAAGGGCGGTGGCGGTGGAACTGATGCGGCTCTAGCCAATACGGTAGAAATTAGTGGAAGCGTAGGTGATGGACCAATAATTGGTTCAACTGTAGAGGTATACAGTGCTGACGGGCGGTTGCTGGGTACCATGCAAAGCGATAGCAAGTCGTCATATAACAAAAAATTGAAAGTGAGAGGCAGGGATTTTCCCCTGATAATGAAGGCAACTGGCGGGACCGATCTGGTGACGGGAGTTACTCCGGAATTCGATTTGTATTCTGTCATGAAGTCACCATCAGAAAAAGTAGTGAACATAAACCCGTATTCTTTGTTTGTGGTGAAAATTGCGCAGGATTTGCCGGGTGGTGTTAATGACGTCAACATAGAAACAGCAAAGTCATATGTAATCGATGGGCTGGGATTTGGTCTCGACCCCGATCTGGTCGGTGATCTGATTGACGAGCCGATTACTGCGTTAACAGTTGCAAGTATTGTGAAAGGTAGCGAGGCCTTGGGTGAGATGATTCGCCGTACCAGGGATCAGGGCATGGTTACGGGGAATGCGGTAACGGGTAATGATGTAGTAGCTGCAATTGCAGCAGATATGACAGACGGTGTGCTCAATGGTGAAGGTGTAACGGGTGTTGATCCGAGAATTACTGCAATAGCCAAAGTAGTGTCCGCTCAGGTTCTGTTGGAAGCTTCAAGGAATAAGCTGAAGGTGGGTGGATTAGTGGCAACGGGCATGATCGATCAGGCGATCACCACAACACAACCCGATGTAATATCATCACAGCTAACAGGCAGTGTAAGGATTACCCAGCGCATGCTGAAACAGACAAAAGTCGCACTTATGGCTGCGCAGGTGCTGGCTATCAATGATGAGATCAGTCAAATCTCAACCATCGTAAACAGTATTCCGGATAATGCCTTACCGATTGATGTTGACGATATGCTGCCGGTCAACGCCGAGGAATCTTTGGATTACCCTGTGGCTCTATCGCCAATCGCCAGTGATGAAGAAATTATAACTATCAATAACATTATAGACACGGTTCCTGAGCCTGACCCGGTGGTTGAGCCTGACCCGGTGGTTGAGCCTGACCCGGTGGTTGAGCCTGACCCGGTGGTTGAGCCTGACCCGGTGGTTGAGCCTGACCCGGTGGTTGAGCCTGATCCGGTGGTTGAGCCTGATCCGGTGGTTGAGCCTGATCCGGTGGTTGAGCCTGATCCGGTGGTTGAGCCTGATCCGGTGGTTGAGCCTGATCCGGTGGTTGAGCCTGACCCGGTGGTTGAGCCTGACCCGGTGGTTGAGCCTGACCCGGTGGTTGAGCCTGACCCGACAGCATCGGTAATTCGTGTGAATGCCGGCGGGAATGAGTATCTGGACAGTGTTGGTAACTTGTGGTCGTCGGACTATGGTTATAACACCGGTAAGGTTGCTACTGCAGACACTATGATCAGCGGAACTTCCGCGAATGAATTGTTTCAAACGATGCGCTGGGATGATACTCCAGCGCCTGAGCTGGCATACCGTTTTGTTGTGACAGACGGTGTCTATGAGGTCAAACTTTATATGGCGGAAACCTATCACCAGGGATCTGGTTTGAGAGTTTTTGATGTGCAGATGGAAGGCACACTGGCCATTGATGACGTGGACATCTATGCAGAGTCCGGCGGGCGTGACGCTGCCCTGATCAAGACGGCCCAGGTGCCGGTACTGGATGGTGAACTGGATATCGAGTTTCTACATCAGATCGGAGATCCGGTGATATATGCTATTGAAGCAACCCGCATCGGGGATGCGGTGCCGGATACTACGCCTCCTGAGCAACCGACGGGATTGAAAGGATCTGCTGTAGGGACCAGCGATATTGATCTCGACTGGAATCCCTCCAGCGATGTTGGCGGCTCGGGTGTGGCAGGTTACCGTGTCTACCGGGATAACGTTGAAATTGCGACCACTAGCGTTACGGGCTATTCGGATTCCGGGTTATTGGCAAGCACCTTGTACAACTACACGGTAGAGGCCTTCGATGCTTCAGGGAACGTATCGCCCAAATCAGATCTGGTGAGTGTTGCAACATTGCTACATGATATTGTCAATACTGCCCCGGATATCAGTGGTTCTCCAGCGGGATCGGTAGTTGCCAATTCCAGTTACTCATTCCAGCCGATTGCCACAGATGCCGATGGGGATGAACTAATCTTCAGTATTAGCAACCAGCCGGGATGGGCTGATTTTGATGTCTCGAACGGTTTGCTCAGTGGTACCCCGGCCGATACGGATGCGGAGACCTACGGCAACATCGTGATATCTGTCTCCGATGATATTGAAACGACGAGTCTGCCGGCCTTCAGCATACGGGTTGATGCTGCCGTGCCTCAGACCGGCAGCTTCACCTTGAACTGGACAGCCCCGGCAACACGGGCAGACGGGACGCCACTGTCGCTAGCGGACATCGCCGGCTTCCGGATTTATTACGGAGATTCTGCAGGGAGTTATCCTCACAGTGTCAATATAGCTGACGGCACCGCCCAGAACGCGACCGTGACCGATGTCCCGGTTGGGACCCACTCGGTTGTCATGACCACCTATGATATGGGAGGTCGGGAAAGCGGCTATTCAGCTGCAATATCAAAGACCGCGCAGTAAACTTCCCTTGTTCAGGCAGCCCCCGGGGGCTGCCTGAATTATTCTCTGAGTTCCCTCCTTTTCTGTTAAACTCCGGCCTGTCCTGGCCGGATTTCTGTCGCCAGGTACTTCACATACACGATTTAATCAACCAGCAGTGCAGCAGCTGTGAGCCATACCCGGCCATAGGCAGAAATACGCGTGAAACTTTACCGTCCCAAGTCAATATTCCGCCTGATTCTGATCGGTTTCTCTCTGGTAGCCTTGCCACTGATAGGGGCATTGATCATTGCAACTGTCTCGGTCGACAGGCTGGTGAGCCATAGCCAGCATACTTTGGTGCAGAGCGTGCTGGTAACCCAAGGAAGCCAGCTGCTGGTAGAGGCAATTACCGCCATGGAGCGTAATGCCCGTCAATACCAGGTGCTTGGCGATACGGTTTTGTTTGAGGTCTATGAGGAAAACCATGAGAAATTTATTGAAACCACACGCACACTGGAAGCACTGGAACTGGCGGAGGGACAGCACAAATTGATTGAAGATCTTCGTGTTATTGAAGACGAAGTGTATGTGATACTTCAGACCTATCCTTATGATGCGCCGGAAACCGAAGAGGCCCTGGCTGGATTCACCGAACTCGCACAAACTGCCCAGCAGATCCTGGACGATAATCGAAACCTGATCAGTCGCGGGTTTGAACAAATACAGGGAAAGGCGGAGAGGATTCAGCAAATGCTGGTATTGGAGGCCGTTGCCCTGGTTCCTGCGGCACTTCTGCTGTCCTTTCTGTTTGCGATATTGATTACCCGGCCCATCAGACAGGTTGATCAGGCGATCCGGCAGCTTGGTGATGGACAATTCAGTGATCCCGCTGTCGTTACAGGGCCGCGCGACCTGGAACAGCTTGGTGAACGCCTCAACTGGCTGCGTAACCGATTGCTTGAACTGGAGCAGGAGAAGACCAAATTTCTGCAGCATATTTCACATGAGTTGAAAACCCCGCTAACCGCGATAAGGGAAGGTGCCGAACTGATGAATGAGCAGGTTGTCGGTGAACTTAATGACCAGCAACGTGAAATCGTCGATATTCTGCGCGACAACAGCATACAACTACAGAAGCTGATCGAGGACCTCTTGAATTTCAGCATGTTGAGATCTCGCACTTCCAAGCTTTTCCATAACCGGGTAGAACTGAAATCCGTGATTGAAGATGTCCTGGATGACCACAAAGCCGCCTTGCTGTCTCGAAATCTGGATCTGCGGCCATCCCTGGTGCCCGTCAGTGTTGACGGTGACCGGGAGAAACTGCGTATCCTGGTGGACAACCTCGTTTCTAATGCCATCAAGTATTCACCTGATGACAACCCATTGTGGATATTCCTGTCGAGCCACGACAATCAGGCAATTATAGAAGTGGCAGATTCCGGACCGGGGATCCCCGAAAACGAGCATGATCGTGTCTTCGACGCCTTCTATCAGGGTGCGCCGGCCGACAAGGGGCATGTGCGGGGTACCGGACTGGGTTTGTCCATTGCCAGGGAGTATGCCCAGGCGCATGGTGGTGATATCACTGTGATAAAATCCGACCGGACGGGCGCACGTCTGCAGGTTTTATTGCCACTGGAACAAACTTCCTGATTATGAAAAGATTCTCCGGACTGACTGTTTTCCTGCTAATGCTACTGGCGGCCTGTAGTCAATTCCAGTCATACAGCAGCACTGGCCTCGCGCCGGTAATTTCCGGGGGGCATGGTGTCAATTACTGGTTGTCGGAATTAAATGACACTCGCAAGATGTCCCCGGAGCAATTACAAGAAACGCTGAAATCCCGCGAGCAGGAATTTCATCATGATCCCGGTACCAGTAACCGGCTGCGGCTGGTCCTGCTGCTTGCTGTCGGTAATGAGCCGGTACGGGATCCGCAGCGTGCACTGGAATTACTGGAGGAAATGAATCCTGTGCCGGATAACCCAAGTGACCGGGAGATGGTGGCTGTCCTGCAGCAATTCCTTGATGAACAGGTGGCCGCCATTCAAAAAATCGATGAGCTATCGCAACAGGTAAAGCGACAGAACACTCGTATTGAGGAGCTGGAACAGCAGCAGAAGGCGCTGACCACGATCGAGCAAAGTATCCAGGAACGGGAAAAGCCGTTGGGGATAGACAATGGCAAATGACAAGCACCGGATACTGATTGTTGACAATGATCAGAGTCTCCTGCGTCTGCTGTCCTTGCGTCTGTCGGCGGCTGGTTACGAAGTGACGGCTGTTGAAAGTGGTGAGCAGGCACTGGTGCAGTTACCTCTGTTCCAGCCGCACCTCATCATAACGGATTTGCAAATGGGCGGCATGGATGGCATGACCCTGTTCAATCAGGTACATAGCCGCAATCCTTCGCTACCGGTACTTGTTCTGACAGCGCATGGCACCATACCGGATGCAGTTGAGGCAACCAGCCGTGGCGTGTTCAGTTATTTGACCAAACCGTTTGACAGCAAGGTTCTGCTGGAGCAAGTGGCACGGGCGCTGAAAATTACCGGAGAGGCGACCACACCGCAGCCAAATACCGATGCCGCAAACTGGCGTGAAGACATAGTTACCCGTAGCCCGTTAATTGAGAACCTGCTGACCCAGGCGCGTCTGATTGCAGACAGTGATGCCAGTGTCTTGATTCATGGTCAAAGCGGAACAGGCAAGGAACTGTTCGCGCAAGCTATCCACAGGGCCAGCCCGCGCGCGGCCAATGAGTTTATTGCCCTCAACTGCAGTGCGATTCCGGAAGCCTTGTTCGAATCCGAACTGTTTGGGCACACCAGGGGTTCATTTACCGGTGCGACCCGCGATCATCCGGGTATGTTTCGTGCTGCGGAGGGTGGCACCCTGTTTCTGGATGAGATCGGCGACATGCCTCCCGGTTTTCAGGTCAAACTGTTACGGGCACTTCAGGAGCGGATTATCCGCCCGGTAGGTTCAACAGCATCCGTGCCGATTGATGTGCGGATTATCTCGGCAACTCATCAGGATCTGGAACAGGCGATGCAGGAGGAACGGTTTCGGGAAGATCTGTATTACCGTCTGAATGTCGTTATACTGGAACTGCCAACTTTATCCGAAAGACGCGAAGATATTTCCATACTGGCAAATCATTTCCTGCAGAAATTTCCGGATGCGGAAAAACGGGGTGTAACCGGATTTTCTACCGATGCAATGGATGAATTGCAGTCTGCTCCATGGCCGGGGAATGTCCGTCAGCTATATAATGTCGTAGAGCAGACGGTAGCGTTATCTACCACCCCCCTCATTCCGGCTAGTCTCGTACAGCGCGCCCTACGCAGAGATTCAGGAGCAATACCTTCTTTTGTGGAGGCTCGTAGCCAATTCGAGCGTGATTATCTCGCCCAGTTACTGCAAATCACCAACGGTAACGTGACCAAAGCCGCGCGCATTGCCAAACGCAACCGCACTGAATTCTACAAACTCCTGCATAAGCATCACCTCAAGCCTAATCAATTCAAGGTCGCGCGGCCTGTGTAGGGCATTCCAGGTCACACGTCATGACTTAAGATCGCACGGATTGTGAATGCATGCTGTGTTCGTGCCCATGAACAATCTGTGCATTGGTAATGGTAATCATTGTTGAACAGCCAGTCTGGTTTTGTCGCCAATTGAAGACGGCGTATCGTTGAAATTTAGTAACTAACTGAATAAAAATAACATAATGTGTATCCGTGTGACTACACGCGCTTGTAGCTAGTGATTATTTTAACTGGTCGATACCGCTATTGGCGGTTCCTGGCTGACTTCCTTATATAATTAACATCTAATAAACAGATAGTTAAACTTATTTACCCAGAGTCGTCGGGTGGCAGTAACAGATAAAAAGAACGCTCTCGCAGAAGCTCTGCAAGCGACGCTCTCGCAAGCCAAATACCTGATTTCTCCTGTCCAGGTGGCGAGAACCGCCTGCCATTAGCAGGACGTTATATATCCCAGTTATTTAAAGATAAATTCTGGCACGCGCGCATTCCCTGATATACGCAAACACAACTCAGTGCTACGAATCCAGCTATGTATGGTTGATCCGTTATCTGGCATGGTGCTTGCATAATCCTGTTCCCAACTTGGTTGCTTGAGAGCCTGCAAGTCTGGCCATCTCAAAGCTTCCGCATTTCCCCTTGTAATTCCCCGGGCACATCGTGCCTGACAGGAAATTGCGGTGGAGATAGTTCCACGCCAGCGCTACACAGTGACTCGAGACCATGCATGGTCGCATGCCTGACTGGTGCGCAGCCGGAAGCAACCGCTGCCGAAGATTAATTTGCATACGAGGTGCTTGATTATGAAAAGTCAGTTAATCCAAACCGGGTTTGCCCGGGCTCTGGCCATAACCATTGTGACATTACAACTGGTCGCCTGTGGTGGCGGTGGTGGTAGTGGCAGTAGTGCAGGTAGTGAAAATGTTACGTCTGCTGCCAGCACCGGCGGTACCGCTTCGAAAAATACGGTCACCGCAGCCAGCGACAGTGGAGGCAGCAGTAGTAGTTCCGCTCCGGTAGTTAGCACCGGGAACTTCATGCTGGAGTGGACTGCTCCAGTAAGCCGCACCGACGGGACACCTTTATCCCTGGCGGATATCAGTGGCTTTCGTATCTATTACGGAAAGTCTGCCGGTAACTATGAGTACGTCGTCAATGTGAGTGACGGTACTGCACAGGCGGCCACGGTAAAGAATGTTCCCGTGGGTACCTATCAGGTTGTCATGACTACCTACGATAACAACGGTCGCGAAAGCCGGTATTCGGGGAAAGTGTCGAAGACCGTTCTGTAATTTCCGTAGTACCGTATCACTGCGTAATCCACTTTTTTAACCAATCGCTATCAAGGTAAATGATGCTACCAAAACCGATTCAATCCGAAATTATCAAACTTCTGGTAACTGTCTTCGTAGTGTTGCAGCTTGTCGCCTGTGGTGGTGGAGGTGGTGGCAGCGGTGATGCCGGCAACAGCAATGATGCTGTTAGCGCGGCTGGTGGTAGTAGTAGTGATGCTGCGGCTGTTCCCGTCGAAGAGGCATCAAGCGTAGTGAAAACTGTACGGGTAAAGGGCAGTATCGGTGATGGACCGGTTACCGGAGCTAAAGTTACGATCTACAACAATAACGGTCAGCAGATTGGTACAGTGGTCAGTGATAACACCGCTTATTTCAATTCCACAGTCAAGGCGCGGGGAAACGACTACCCCTTGCTGCTGAAAGTGAATGGTGGTTATGACCTGGTTACGGGCATGACCCCGGACTTCCAGATGTACTCGGTCATGCTGCACCCCTCTATCAAGGAAGTGAATATCAATCCCTTTGCGACCCTGATTGTGAAGATTGCGCAATTCATGCCGGGTGGATTGAATGCAGACAATGTAGATTCTGCCATGACCTACGTCACCGGCAAGCTGGGTTTCGGGCTGGACCCGAATGTCATCGCAGATCCGATCGCCACCCCCATCACCGACTCGAACGTGGCCAATATCATCAAGGCCAGTGAGGCCCTGGGTGAGACAGTGCGTCGCACCCGCGACGCATTGGCTGCTGCGGGGAAGTCGGTTTCGGGAGACGATGTGATCGGCGCGATCGCTGCCGACATGGCGGATGGGATCCTTGACGGTAAAGGTGCCAAGGGTACGAAGGCAAAGATTGCGGCCGTTGCCAGCGTGGTTTCCGCACAGGTGCTGGTGGAGGCCCTGGGCAACCGTCTGAAAGTCGGGGGTGTGGTTGCTACCGGTGTCATGGACCAGGCTATTGCCAGTGTACGTCCCGGCGCCAGATCATCACAGTTGACTGGCAGCGTTCGCATTACAGCGGGGATGCGGGAACAGACACGCATTGCACTGATTGCCGCACAGGTGGTGGATACCAGTAGCCAGATCAGGGAACTTGAAACCATCGTCAGTGGCATTACGACCTATGCCTTGCCAGCTGATATAACGGCCGACCTGCCGGCGACTGCATCCGCTTCCCTGGATGATGCCGTGACCAGCGTAGCGTCTGCGGGTACCGCGATTACGGCGTCCATCAATCAGGTGGTGCGTAGCGACGGCGCGAGTGGTAGCAGTGGATCGGGTGCTACAAGCGGTACCACCGCTCCCGCTAATACTGCCCCTGTGATCAGCGGAACACCGGCTGGTTCGGTGGTGGTGAATGTAAGTTACGTTTTCCAGCCGGTGGCCACGGATTCCGATGGCGACAAGCTGACTTTCAGCATCAGTAACAAACCGGTCTGGGCGAGTTTCAGCGCGACGAGCGGGCAGTTGAGTGGTACACCGGACGCCCGTAATACGGGAACCTATCAGGACATCAGGATATCCGTTACCGACGGCACGGATACCACGAGTCTTGCGCCTTTCAGCATCCGTGTCGATGCGGCCAGTGGTGATTCCCGCATTACATCAGGTCTGGTGGCGTACTACCCGTTTACGGAGGGAGCCGGAAAGGTGGTGGCGGACCAGTCAGAGAAGGGCACTCCCATGGACCTTGCAATCACCGGGTCTGTGGACTGGCTTGCCAGCGGAAACGGCGTGCGGCTGAGCGGTGGCCGTGTCGGGACCACGGGTGCGGCGACGAAGGTGATTGACGCACTGCGCGCCAGCAACACGAGCACCTTCGAGGTGTGGGTGCTACCTGAGAACGTCACGCAGTCAGGACCAGCACGCATGATCTCGGTGGGCGGCGACACGAAACAGCAGAATTTCATGCTTGGGCAGGAGAGGGATGAAATCCAGGCACGGTTGCTGCACACCGGCAAGGATGCGGCCGCAAACCCACGGCTAACGACCAGCAGCGGGGTTCTGGGTGCCTCACTGGTTCATTTGGTACATACTTATGATGGCGCGGTGGAACGACTGTATGTCAACGGCGTGCAGCATAACGAGACAGTGGCCGTCGGAGGTAGCTACAGCAACTGGGATACTGCGGATCTGTTTAGTATCGGGAACGAGGCAAGTTTAAATCGTCCCTATGCCGGTGTCATTCGTCTGGTGGCCGTTTACGATCGCGCCCTCGGCACAGCAGAGATCCTGCAAAACTTCACTGCCGGTCCGGGGGTGGCGGGTAGTGGCGGGACTTCAGGTTCGGGCGGTACTACGGGCGGTACTACAAATTCGGGCGGTAGCGGAACGACGGATCCCGTCAATACCGCCCCGGTCATCGGTGGTACCCCGGCGGACTCGGTAATGGTCAACGACAGTTATGTCTTCAAGCCAACCGCCACGGATGCCGACGGAGATGCGCTGACCTTCAGCATTACCAACAAGCCAGCCTGGGCAAGTTTCAGCAAGACGAGTGGGCGGTTGAGTGGCACACCGGCTGCAGGTGACGCGGGGACCTACGGCATCATCGTGATATCCGCCACCGACGGGATCGATACGGTGAGTCTGCCGGCCTTCAGCATCCGGGTCGATGCCGCCCCGGCGGCACAGGCCGGCAGCTTCACCTTGAACTGGGCAGCCCCGGCAACACGGACAGACGGAACGCCACTGTCCCTGGCGGACATCGACGGTTATCGGATTTATTACGGGGATTCTGCGGGGAGTTATCCAAACAGTGTCAACATTGCTGACGGCACCGCCCAGACCGCGACGGTGACCGGTGTCCCGGCAGGTACTCATTACGTCGTCATGACCACTTATGATGTGGGTGGTCGGGAAAGCGGCTATTCACCTGAGATATCGAAGGTGGCGCAATGAATTATTTCAGAGTTCATAAATAGATAATCGTATAGAAAGGGGAGGTCAGTGATGACAGGGAACAAGTACCGGGTGCTGCTCGTTGATGATGATAAAAGCCTGCTGCGCCTGTTATCCCTGCGTCTGTCGGCGGCTGGCTACCAGGTGACGGCCGTGGAGAGTGGCGAGCAGGCATTACTGCAAATACCCCTGTTCCATCCCCACCTGGTCATTACAGACCTGAAGATGGGTGGTATGGATGGTATGACGCTGTTCAACCGGATACACCGCCGTAACCCTGCATTGCCGGTGCTGATCCTGACCGCCCATGGCACCATACCGGATGCCTTCGAGGCGGCCAGTCGCGGGGTGTCCGCTTATCTGACCAAGCCGTTCGACAGCAAGGTGCTGCTGGAGCATGTCGCGCGGGCACTGGAAGTTGCCGGAGACCAGCTTGCCGGATAGGCGGTAACGGCCATCCGCAATCGGGTGGATCACTATACTGGCAAATCAATTCCCGGAGAATTACTATTCTGACCGGGTCAATCACCATGCAGTCATCGATGCCAATCGTTTCCCTCGCCATGACCGGTGCCTCTGGTGCATGTTACGGGTTGCGCCTGCTGGAATGTCTGCTGGAGGCGGGAGGGGTCGTGTACCTGATGATCTCGACACCCGGCCAGGTGGTGATCAGCATGGAAACAGAAATCCGTTTGCCGGGCCGTCCCGACCGGATCGGGGAGATACTGTGCGAACGTTATGCTGCACAGCCGGGACAGTTGCAGGTATTCGGTCGCGAGGAGTGGACCGCACCGGTTGCCAGTGGCAGCAGTGCCCCTGATGCGATGGTGATCTGTCCATGTACCATGGGTACCCTGTCCGCCGTTGCCAGTGGTGCCAGCAGCAACCTGATTGAGCGCGCGGCCGACGTCATGCTCAAGGAAGGCCGCAAACTGGTGATCGTGCCGCGCGAGACTCCGTTCTCGGCGATTCATCTGGAAAATATGCTACGACTCGCACGCCTGGGGGTGACCGTGCTACCTGCCAGCCCCGGTTTCTATCACCGGCCGGCCGGTATCGATGACCTGGTCGATTTTGTCGTGGCGCGGATTCTGGACCAGTTGGAAGTTAAACACCGGCTGTTGCCGCACTGGGGCGAGGCGGATACCCGGGATTGATCGTCGCGGATGCTGCCGGAAAACACGCAGCAAATTACAGCAGGGAGTCTTCAAAATACAGCGGATCCGGATGGGCGCCATTCGTGCCTTTACTATTCGGATTTCATGCCTGGTTCCCAGGCCAGCAGGACGGCGCCATCCCAGCCCGGCATGGGGTTCGCCGATGGATCGCGCTGTACAGTCTTGATTGCAGCGTCTTGAGCCAGTGCCTTGCGCAGTGTTATCAGGGGCCCATTGAAATCCTCACCGGTCACGAGAGAGGTAATCAGGGGCAGGGACTGGTCGAGGGTCAGATAGGACACGGTGCCAATTCCGAGTCGGGTTTCCTCCGGGCTGATTTCCACATTGGCCCTCCACAGCCGGAGAACGGTCAACTTGTTCGTATTTTCCTGACGGTAGACCATCAGCAGTTCATGATGCTGGCCGTCGTGTACCTGGGGCAGGATGGGCAGGCTGGCGACGTCCGGATCCGGTGCAAGCCAGTTCATGACGCTCAATGATCCAAATCCGGGTGGTCGATGCCAGCCGTGGCTGGTGAGGATGTCCTTGAGGCGGTTTAATGAGCCGGCCCACTGGATGTTCAGCGGTTGTTCATTCAGCCCTTCCAGGTCGATCCGGTAAACCGGCAAGCTTCGCCAGAACTCCGTCTGCCACTCCGCCAGTTTGACCGTTTTCGGGGTGATCTGCGGTGCGTACTGTACAAGATCATGCCGGAACCGGTGCTGTACCTGCCAGGTTCCGGCCAGCAGCAGAATAACGGATATGACCGCCAGCAGACGTTTCAGGGGTAGTCTGGGCGCCGGATGTCGGTCGTAGGCAATACCGATCAGGGTGACCCAGAACAACCCCAGGCTGGCGCCTCCAAGGATGTCAGAGAACCAGTGTACACCCAGGTAAAGTCTGGAAAAGGCAATTGCTGTGACCACGAGTCCCGCAATCGAATAGGGCAGCCAGCGGTGCTTGTAGGGGAGTTCGCGAGCAATCAGCAGTGCCAGGAAGCCGTAGACCGCCAGGCTCATGCTGGTATGGGCACTCGGGAAGGAGAAACCGCTCTGGAATTCGGTCGGTCGGGCGACTTTTGCCGAATATTTCAGAGCATAGGTCAGGACGCCGGTACAGGCATATACTGCCAGCCAGTGCCAGGCTGCCTTGGTGCACCCCTTCCAGACCAGCCACAGACTGCCTGCCAGTAACACACAGGCGAGCAGCAGTTGCCCTCCCAGTTGGGTGGTAAAAACCATCGCCTGATACACCCAGGGGGTCCGCAGGTTTTGCAGGAAATGATAGATATAATTATCCACATCACCCAGAAAATGCCCGTGCAGAACCCGAAAGGAGATCAGTAGCAGCAACCACAAGGCGATGAAGAACAGGCCGGAGAGAACGGCCAGGCCGCGCGCTTCCGGATGTTCGGGGTCAAGCAGGGAGCCCGCCAGGGGTTTGATCCGCGGGTGGTTACGGCTCCATGACAGGGTGGCTTCCAGTATGGCGGAGGTGCGTGGTGCCAGCCACCGGCCAGCACCACTAATCAGCCAGACACTGAACCAGGTGATACCCGCTACCAGGATCAGCAGGGCAACCAGCCGTCCAGCCACTTCTGCGGCCAGTCCCAGTGAGGCACCGAATACCACGCCGGGCAGAATATAGGCCGGTGCCCATAACAGGGATGCAATGACATCCACTGCCAGAAAACGGGTCACTTGCATGTCCATCATACCGGCAATCGCCGGTACGATCGGTCGCAATGGCCCGATAAACCGGGCCAGGAAAACCCCTGTCCCTCCGTGGTGGCAAAAGAAGTCGATCCCCCGGTTTACCAGCACCGGATAGCGTCTGAATGGCCAGATGACCCGCAGGCGCTGGTGGTAATGGTGGCCCAGGAGGAAGCTGATCGTATCACCGGCGATGGCACCCGCCGATGTCCAGACCAGGGTAGGCAGCAGGTCAAGGGCGTCCGTGGAAACCAGTGCGCCAATGCCAAACAACAGAAAGGCGCCGGGGAGAATCAGACCTACGACAACAATGGATTCAAGCAGGGCGATGAGGAAGATCAGCAGGCCGGAAAGCTGCGGGTGCAGCGAAATCCAGGTGATCAGGTTCTGCAGTAAGTCATCCATAGCAGGCGCAGGCCCGGAGCTTGTCCATGCGTGAATAGCTTTTTAATTTAGTGACTTGAATACCTGTTCCGCGGCTTCCAGGGTGGTATCGATCACTGCATCGGTATGTGCCGAGCTCACAAAGCCGGCCTCAAAGGCGGAGGGGGCCAGATAGACACCGATCTTCAACATACCGTGGAAAAAGTTCCGGAAGGCATGGATATCGCAAGTCATGACCTGATCGTAGCGGGTGATGCAGTCAGTGGCCGAAAAGAAGCAACCGAACATTCCGCCAACCTGGTTCGTGGTGAAGGGGACGCCGGCTTCGCTGGCGTGCTGTTGCAGGCCATCCACCAGCCGTTTTGCACTACGTTCCAGTTGTGCATGGAATCCGTCCACAGAAACCAGCTCCAGCGTGGCCAGACCGGCGGCAAGGGCAATGGGGTTGCCGGATAGCGTTCCGGCCTGATACACAGGCCCAAGGGGTGCGATCTGTTCCATGATGTCCCGGCGGCCACCAAAGGCCCCGACCGGCAGGCCGCCGCCAATAACCTTGCCCAGGGTGGTGAGGTCCGGTGTGACTCCATAATGTGCTTGCGCGCCACCGGCGGCTACGCGGAAACCGGTCATGACTTCATCAAAGATCAGCACACTGCCATGCTGGTCACAGCAGCCGCGCAAGCCCTCTAGAAACCCGGGAACCGGCGGGATGCAGTTCATGTTGCCAGCAACCGGCTCGACGATTATCGCAGCAATTTCGTCACCAATCGCGTCAAATGCCTGCGTGACGGTGTCAATGTCATTGTAAGTCAGTGTCGTCGTATAGGCCGCGACAGCCGCCGGAACGCCGGGCGATGTCGGGACGCCGAGCGTCAGAGTGCCGGAACCGGCCTTGACCAGCAAGGCATCCGAATGTCCGTGGTAGCAGCCCTCGAACTTGATGATCCGGTCCCGCCCGGTGAATCCACGCGCCAGCCTTATCGCACTCATGGTGGCCTCGGTACCCGAGTTCACCATGCGGACCATGTCCATGGAGGGCATCATGGCGCACAGTTTGTCCGCCATCCGGGTTTCGATTTCTGTGGGTGCCCCGTACCCGAGGCCGTGGGAGATGGCTTCCTGTACCGCCTGTATTACCGCAGGGTGGGCATGACCGGCAATCATCGGGCCCCAGGAGCCGACATAATCGAGATAGCGGTTGCCATCGACATCAAACAGGTAGGGTCCTTCCCCGGCCGTGAAGAAAACCGGCTCTCCGCCAACGCCGCGAAAAGCACGTACCGGTGAATTTACGCCCCCCGGGATGTGCTCGCAGGCGGCCAGGAAGTTGTCATGAGATCGCGTCATGGTGCAGACCTGTTGGGTTCTGAATTATGGATATGCTTATATTCGCACAACAGCCGGATTGTCTCACCTCTCGTGTTCCCCCTCGAAAAGTGCCGCATATTTCCGCGCAGCCGCCGTGACGTCCGGCTGGCCAAACACGCCGTGGATTACTGCCAGCAGGGTGGCCCCGGCAGTAACGAGTTCACCGCCGTTTTCCGGCATAATCCCCCCGATAGCCGCGATCGGCAGTTCGATTGCCTGGCGTGCCTGGTGCAGCAGTGACGGTTGGGCGGGTACCGCATCCGGTTTGGTTTTCGACGCAAAGAACCGGCCAAAGGCTACGTAGTCGGCGCCCTCGCGAGCTGCCTGCAGGGCGAGTTCCAGCCGGTTGTAACAGGAGATTCCGATAATGGCCTGTGGGCCAAGCCGGCTGCGTGCCTGCCGGATGGAGGCGTCATGCCGTCCCAGGTGGATCCCGTGTGCGCCAACGGAGCGGGCCAGTTCAACATCATCATTGATGATCAGGGGTACATCCCGTTGGGCACACAGTGTTACCAGTGATTGCGCGTCCCGGTAGCGCGCTTCCCGGGTGCCGAGTTTTCCACGGTACTGGACCAGTACCGCACCGCCGGCAATCGCCTGTGCCACTCGATCGAGTAATGTACTCTCGGGGATCAGCTGATTGTCGGTTATGACATACAGCCCGACGGGCAACTTATTCACCGTTGGCCCAGTAGAAACGATTCGGCAGGTGTTGCCCGAGCCCCGGGCGATAGCCATGCTGCAGGGTGTTCCAGGTAAAACGCTGGGCTTCGTGGACGGCTGCGAAGGGTTCCAGACCCTGTGCCAGCAATCCGGCAATACTGGCGGCCAGGGTGCAGCCGGATCCGTGGTAGGTGTGAGGCAAGCGGTCCCAGGTGAAGCTCTCCAGACATTGATGTCCGTTATAGAGCTTGTTGATGACATGGGGTGTGTTTTCATGGGTTCCGGTGATCAGTACATACTCGACGCCGTGATCCAGCAACGCCAGGGCGCAGGCATCCAGGGTATCCGCCTCCGGTGCCAGTGCACGGGCTTCGGGGCTATTGGGTGTCAGGACCGTGATGATTGGCAACAGCAGGGTTTGCATTGCCTGGATCAGTTCGTGGCCTCCCAGCGCCGTTCCGCGTCCGGAAGCCAGTATCGGGTCGAAGACGACCGGTATTTCCGGGTAATCCGACAGAATGGTGTGAATTACCTCAATATTTTCTATACTGCCCGGCATCCCGATCTTGAATATGCTGACTGGCATATCCTCCAGGATCGAGCGGGCCTGGGCGATCACATCGGCGGGATCCACTGCAGTGAAACCGGACACATCCTGTGTGTCCTGGATCGTCAGGGCGGTAATGACCGGTGCGGTATGGCATCCCTGGCTGGCGAGTGATTCGATATCTGCCTGGATACCGGCCCCGCCACTGGGGTCGTGGCCGGCGAAAACCAGTACAACGGGTGGGGTATTGCGGTCAGTAACCATACAACTGGCACGTGGTTTTCCGGTTCATGTCTGGCCAAAAGTCAAAGATGTAACCAGACGGCTGTGGTTCCCTGCATTGGCAAGCTGGACCTGCCATTCTACCTGTTTTATGGCAGCACGTGCCGGTACAATGCGCAACGAATTCGGGGCACCGGATACAGCCAGACGAGGTGATCAGCGATGAGTGTATACAAGGCCTACATGTGCGTGGTGTGCGGGTTTATCTATAGCGAGGAGTCCGGTCTGCCCGAAGAGGGTTTCCCTCCTGGCACCCGCTGGGGAGACATCCCGGTGAACTGGGTGTGCCCGGAATGCGGCGCTGCCAAGGAAGAGTTTGAAATGATCGAGATCTGAAATCCACCACATTCCGGAAATTTGTCTAAACTGGTACATAAACGTTCCGGTGAATGTATGCCAGCCGGTTTTTCCCCGGGGTAGCGGGAGTTACACATAGATCAGTCCCATGCAGACCATTTCCGAAAAACTGACCGAAATGGCGGGGGCCGCGGAGGCCTTCTGCGGGTTGATTGATAATCATGATTTTATGGAGGAGTACTGGCTTGATGATTTGATCAGGGTACTGCCCCGTCTGCATTCCGCGGTTACCTCGTTAAACAGTCTCGAGGACGAAAATATGCCGGCACTTGAGGTCGATCTGGATGTGCGCTTTGACCTTTACAGCCGACTGCGTCAACAGCTTGGCAAACGCGACGGCTACTGGCTTGAATTTGATGTATCCCCGGATCAGCTGCACATGTCGGGCAGCCTCGCGGATGATCTGACCGATATCTATTTCGATTTGCAGCATGGGCTGGATCTGCTGGAAGAGGCCTGGCCGCAACGTGCGGAACAATTCTGGCAATCCACATACCGTATGCACTGGGGACAGCATCTGGTGGATGCCGAACGCCACCTATACGCACTCAAGGTCCGGAACCAGCTGCGTTCGGCCTAGAATCATTATTACCCGGGAATTGGCTGGCCGACCTGCCGGAGCCAATTTGCATCCCGGCAGCCGGCATGGTATCGGATTACCGGAAATTCCGCTGGAAATAGCGTATATTCATGCGGCTGGAATTCGTCAGCGTTCCGGTTGTTGCGTCATTTCGCCGACAGGAGAAATCTGGCAACATGTCGACCCAGCTGGCTTGAGCGGGTAACAGGATTCCCGCGCTTCGCCAGCCGCGACCGGTTGATCAGAAATATGTCGGCAAAGGGAATAACCAATCAGGCAGGTGTGCATGAAGATGATGAACAGAATTGACAGGGTGCAGGGCTTTACCTTGATCGAGGTGATGGTTGTCGTGGTCATCCTCGGGATACTGGCCGCGATCCTGGTACCCAAGGTGATGGACCGGCCGGACCAGGCGCGCATCACCAAGGCACGCCAGGATATCCGGGCACTGGAAGCCGCACTGAATCTCTACAAGCTGGATAATTATGTGTATCCGACCACGGACCAGGGCCTGGAAGCCCTGGTTGAGAAACCGGCATCACCGGAACCTCCGAACTGGAAGGACGGCGGTTATGTTGACCGCCTGCCGATGGACCCCTGGAAGCAGCCCTATCAATTCCTGAGCCCTGGCACGCATGGCACCATTGATATCTACTCACTGGGGGTGGACCAGCAGCCCAGTGATGATGATATCGGCAACTGGGACCTGCTCTGACAGACAGGGCGATGACTGCCCGAGCCCCGTTACAGTCCGGGTTTACCCTGCTCGAACTGATGGTGGTGCTGGTGCTGGTCGGCATCATCTTCAGTTTTGCCGTTCTCTCAATCGGCGGGGATGACCTGGCCGAGGCAATGGAGCGCGAGACCCGCCGCCTGGTGACACTGATCGGCATGGCCAGCGACGAGGCCGTATTACGCAGCGAGGAGGTCGCGATACATTTCAGTGATGATGGCTATACCTTCATGGTCCTGCAGGGGGATGGCTGGCAGGCAGTGGAAAATGACGCATTGCTTAAACCCCGGACCCTGCCTGCCGGGGTTATGCTGCGGCTCGAAGTGGAGGGTGATCCACCGCTTCTGCGAGAGAAGGACAACGACGAAAAGGAGGATGCAAAGGAAGCGGAAGAGCGTCTTACGCCCCAGGTTTATATTCTTTCAAGTGGCGAGATGACCCCCTTTGCGATCACCCTGGAGGCTGACCAGAGCCGCTTCCGTTACCACCTGACCGCCTCCCTCATGGGTGAACTGGAATGGGAACAGGAGGAGTCA
>Ga0210064_1000337_pt1 | contig 22623 bp, 20 predicted proteins | sample Muzzi_CordC_D2_FD_185531 | JGI IMG/M metagenome (GOLD analysis project Ga0210064, IMG submission 185531) | Wetland microbial communities from San Francisco Bay, California, USA, that impact long-term carbon sequestration - Muzzi_CordC_D2 (SPAdes) | ecosystem: Environmental > Aquatic > Marine >...
TCCGATCTGGTTGAACCTAGAGTTACTGGTACTGTTGACGTTCAGTATACGGTCAAAGACTCCGTATCTAATTTAGGAATATCCGGTGTCAAGGTTTGGATAACTGCTGATATTAGTAATTCTCAGAATCCCTTCTGGTTGGGTTACACTGACTTTGCAGGTGTGATACGGGATGCACAAGGCAACTATCCAAGACTAGACACAGGGGTTATGTACGTCTGGAAACACTCGGCTGGTTACATAGATGATCAAAACCCGCATACTATAGATACATCTGCTGCCACCGTATTTGAAGGTACGATGACAGCTGTACCAGCTGACGTAGATGACACTACTCCTGTTGTAGCTGCACAGCCATCGTATGCTTATGCTACGCCTGATGATTTTCAGAAGTATTGGTTCTGGGACTTTGGTGACGGAGAAGAGTATGAGCAACTTTGGCCGTTGTTAAGGATGGCTTCTAGTAGAGTTACATCAGCACTATCAGCTAGTGATCAGCTAGACTGTTCTCGCAGCGGATGGGGCGACGACTACTTGAAAGAGTTGTCAATTATAATCGCCGGAGTTATGTTTAACAGTCCTGCTGTTCGCTTGTCGAATGATCAGCGTGAAATCTATTCGCAATATGTCATACAAGCTCTTGATGGTTTAACGACTGGTGTGGTACAGATCTGCGATGGAGCTACTGGTAAAGGCTATCCGGCCTATGAAACAGCACGCTACGGATTGACTGAACGCAACTACGCTCGTATTGTATCCGAAGAGAGCTACTAATGACTTATGGAGTAGTGTACAAAGCTACCAGAAAGAAAGGCATATTCGCATATCCTAAACAGGTCGTCAAGGAAGTAGAAAGTACGCTTGATGGAACAGTAAAGCGAACGCTAATCAAAACGTTTGATAAGGTGGTCGCTAATTGGGAATCAGATGTATCATTTGCTGCTAGAAAGTTCTTGCGAAGCGAAGCTATATGGGTTAATGTCTATCCAACAGGTGCGGATAAGGAGGTGTGGCACTACGTAAACAGAGGTACTAGGAGACATATTATAGAAGCGAAAAATTATGTGCCACGAGGCCAATCAAGACCTAGACTGGTATTTGAATGGGGCGGTTACGGTTCGTATTCCCCCAAAACATTACCTGGTGGTAAATATGGTATGAGAGGTGGCGCATATGGTCCGCTTTGGTTTTTTGGATCTGTTGATCATCCCGGCAACGAGCCGCGTGAGTTCTCCAAAGTAATTGGAAGAGCGTATCAAAAACAATTTAATCGTGAGATCAAAAACGCCATTGCGCGTGGTAAAAGAAAAGCAAGGAGATTTTGACATGCCCATGAGAAGTCTGTATCATCAATCGAAGAAGAGCGTTACCGCTCAACAACTGGAGGAGCAGAAGAAACAGTTAGAAGCTGCTCTGAAGGCTGCTGCCAAGAAGGCCACGGCTACCACAAAGGCTGCCGCGAAACCGGCCGATACTAAGAAGGAGAGTAAGTAATGAGCGAAACTGGTTTACAAAGTAATGTGTACACTACACAGGCCGGGAACGTCTACTTGAAGCAAGCTGGAACGTTTGGTCGCTATGTGTGGGGTGGACGTCGTATGCGCATGGATGAAATCCAAGAAGCGCTTGGCGACGTGAGTACCACTACGAGGTTCGATCCTCGTGGCGGTGTACAACGTGATATGCTGCTATCGGACATCCCTGGCGTAGTTAGCACTACGTTGGTAATGAAGCATGAGCAACTGAACCGCATGAAAGCGGAACTGGCAGCCGGCTTCTGGAATGTAGATAAGCGTATGCACGTTCAAGGGCGCGACCGTGATGCTCCTGACAAGTGGGCGGAAATACGCCGCTTGATGTGGGGCAAGGCTACGCAACGAACTGATCCTGGTACCAGTTGGGAAGCTGAGGAAGAAGGAATGATTCAGCTGCCATGGTCGGCTCTTGATGCGTATGACATCAACCCGGTTGTGTATGCTGAAGGTTCGTCCACTGTAGCCCATCAGATCGTTGATGTTCGAGCTGCCGTTATGGGTTCTGCGAATCCGAGTGACAACTTGCTATATGCTGTCAGTGGTAATCCTACGGTCGGAGATCCTGTTCTGCTAGTCAACGCTAACGGTGGAGCAGTTACCAGTTGGGTGGAAAGGGCGCTTACTGGTGAAACCGCTGTGCCTGTTGCAGTTCTGGGTCTAGGAGACTTCGTGTTCATCTCGCTCGGAACCAAGATTATGCGCAGCGATGATCGTGGTGTCACCCTGACAGACATTACGCTAACAGACTGGGCAACGAACAATCTGCTACAGATGGACGCTTTGGATCAGGGCTTCATCTTAGGCTGTGGACAGAACGGTCGTATCTTTGCCTCGTTCGATGGCGCACGCACTTGGGAAATTTTGGTAGGAGCAGGCGGTCCAACTACCGAGAACTTGCTTCGCATACACATCTCGCGCAACAATCCACAAGTGGCCTGGGCATGTGGTGAGAATAACGCTCTTATCAAAACTGAGAATGGCGGCTTCTCCTGGTTCTCGATTACCGGGCCTGCTGCCGCTGAGGACTTGTTAGGTCTGCATGTCGAAGACCCTGATTCTCTACTGGTACTTTCTGCTGAAGGTATTGTATATGAGACTTCAGACGGCGGAGATACGTGGATTCAACAGGGCGGATTGCCTGGCGTTACTGCTTCTGCATTCGCACGTGGTAACATCGTCGGTACTCCAGCCGATGTTTACTATCTGTTCCTAAGCGATACTACCAATGGCGAGTTCGTCTTTCGTAATACCGAAGCTGGTGCTGACGGCTATTGGTATCAGGTCGAACAGGCTACCGTTGGTGAGGAATTATATGGTATTGCTGCTGCCGATGTCAACGTTGCCTCAATCGTTGGCGGTACAGCAGATACCAGTAGCCTGGTAGCACTGGTTGCCTAGCTTATTCATCACGGTAGATGGCACAGAGCTTCTCATTAACAGGGTTGAACGGGCTGCTATTGATACATTCGTAGCAGCCCACCCTGAACCTCAGCCGCCTAGTATCAAGGTTGAGGTTTGGGGTGGTATATTAGAAGATATACCAGACTATGAAGATTTGACATACAAACAGGAAGTCCGAACCTTTCGTTTGGGCTTAGGTCAAGATCAGATGTCTATAATCTTCCCGGCTATAAGGATTGTCGGAAACCCTCCTGTGCCATCTCAGGAGTTACTAACACTTCTCAAAAAAGAAAAGCTTACTGACTACGAGTTAATGCAGTATGTCATTTTAGCTGATAAAAACGATTTGGAGTATATCGTAGATGAAGTGTTATACTTATCTACTGTCACTATACGCGGTGTAATTGAGGCACAGAAAGCATTTAACGTTCGGTGGATGGATAAGGACGTTACAAAGTGGAAGGTAGCTCAGCTACCTGCTGATTATACTCCACTGTTTCGTGATCGACAAGTGGCTAAGTATTGCGATTATAATTGGAACAGTTTCTGCGAATTAACTGGGCCAGAACAGTCTGCGTGTGTCGCCTACTACTTAGCGGACAGGATGTTGGAATACTTATCAAGTAAATGGAGTTAGTGATATGGCCAAGAAGGAATTATTAGAAAATCAAGTTAGAATCGCGTCGTCCAAGATTGTATTGGACTGTCGCCCTGTTGCTTCAGGTGTCCTTCAAACGTTGTTATCTGAATTAGCAACTCTTGAAGGTGTTGACATTACTGATCCTGGAACAATACTGCTTGTAGGTGGGAGCCAACAAGCACAGGCAATACAAGCTTCTGAAAAGCTGTTCACGTATTGTACTGGATGGGGAGTTTCTAATGAGCCTCCGCAAAAACTATCAGAAGTGGCTCAACTTATGGGGGTACGTCCAGATCAACCCAATCTGAAAAGAGCAGCGTGGATACGCTACGACTTAGGAGCTACTCAGCAAGAACTAGGAGATGTAGTAGGTATAGTCATGGGACTTACTTTCACTCCGTCTGATAACGGTAAAGAGGAATAGAGTATGGTAGGCGGTTTAGGTCTAAGCGCTGATGAGCAACTAGCTCTTCAAGTAATCGTAGAAGGCACAGGTCGATTCATGTCTGATATGAATCGAATCGACAGAAGAATAGAAGGCACTACTGGCGGCTGGATGGGTATGTCAGGCATTGTTAGTGGTGCTTTAGCTACTGCTTTTGGTATCGCATTAGTAAAAGCTATAGACGCTGCCGCCGAAGCGATGAAGCGCTTAGTTGCAGCAGGTCTGAACTATACTAAAGACGCTATAGATGATGCTCTTGACTTTGAACTGGCTATCACTAAATTAGACATCGCTGCACGTGATGCTAATGTTACTATGGAAGATTTGGAAGGAGCGTCATTTGCTTTAGGTAAAGACATAAATATAGTCGGTGTAGATGCCTACGAAGCTGCTGAAGGGTTAAGGACGCTATACCTAGCTGGTATTGATACTGATACGATCTTTGGTGAGGGCGGTTTAGAAAGTACTCTTGACGGAGTTAGTAGAACTACTGGTGCTTTCAAAAGTTCTGCCGACCTCGCTGCTGCATCGACTCTGGATCTGGACCGCGCCGCTAATCTAGCAGTAGTAACCGTAACAACTTTTGGCGAAGAAGCACAAAATTTTGCTAGCGACGCTGAGTTCTTAGACTACGCATTTAATCTAATCGTACAGGTTGCAGATAGTACCACAGCTGAAATTTCAGACTTCGAAGGAGCACTAAAGAATGTAGGCCCGACAGCATCAGGTCTGGGGTATCCTATAAGCGAAATATCTAAAGCTATTGGTATCCTATCTGATCGTGGTATACGTGGTGCTGAAGCTGGTACTGCCCTGCGGCGTATGCTTGCTAATCTTAACCGTGATACAGCTAAGGTGCGCGAAGCTAATGAAGCATTAGGTGTAAGTCTATTTGACAGCGAAGGAAAGCTACGTAGTCTTGAAGATGTAATGATGGACTACTCTGCTGCACTCAATACTGATCCTAATAGTGTTGTAGCGTCTACCATATACGTTAAAGACGCAACAGCAGAACAGACACGCCAGTACCAAGAAGCAATTGATGTACTGGATTCTATGAATGAGAAGATAGCTGACCACAATGCTGGGTTGAAGATCGTTTCCGATACAACATTAGAGAAGTATATAGCACAGCAAGGTAATGCTAATAGAGTTATTGCAGAATACAATGAGCTAGGAGTAATTGCTAAAGAGGTAACTAATCAACTTACAGAGGAGGAGCGTGCTAACTACGTTCAAACGTTAGCAGGTGTGTACGGTCAGAACGCATTCAACGCTCTAATAGGAGATGGCACAAATCAATTTGCTGCTCTTTCCGAAGAAATGGCCACAGCTACTAATCTTGGCGACCGTGTCACAGCTATGGCTGAGACTGGTCGAGGAGAGTGGGAGCGACTCACCAGTGTACTAGACACCGTGAAAATTCAATATGGTAGTCTATTCCTTGACGCATTAAAAGATGGAATAATTATACTACGTGAATGGCTAGTAGCTAATGATGAATGGATTCAAAATGGATTAGAACGTCTAGGTGAAGTCATTGGTGAATTAGCTGAGTGGGCGTTGCCTAAATTTTTAGAGTTCCTAGAAAAGCTTCCTGAATATGTTGATACCGCTAAAGAAGTATGGAATAATCTAACAAATGCCTTGCAGACAGGCGGCAACTGGATAGAGAAAAACTTACTTCCTATACTTGATAAATTTGGTGAGTGGTTTGATATTATCAAACCGCTAATAGCTGGTGTAGCAGATACCGAAATTAACGCTCGTATGCTACCTGCATTTGAATCTGTCAAACAAGTGCTTGGCGACGATGTGATGCCACTTTTCGAGAGGATTGCAGACTTCTGGGATGAGAATTTACCAAAAGCTGCTGAACATTTTGGGAAGATATGGGAATCCTTTATAAAGCCAGCATTAGAAACGCTAGGTAAATTTGTAGCTACTGTTCTGATACCTGTAATCGGAAAATTAGTTAAGATCATAGGCACATGGTTGATAGGTTCGCTAGAAGGCTGGGCGAAGATCTACTTCGAGAGAATAGCTCCGCTAGTAGAAGATCTATTCGAGTGGTTAGGAGAGAATCTAGTACCAGCAATACAAGATTTAGTCGAATGGTTAGCAGAGAATCTGATACCAGCGTTAGAAGATTTCGCTAATTGGATTAACGAAGAAGGACTACCTGCGCTATTTGAATTTTATGATACTGTTGTCGTAAAGGTGATAGAGGCTATATCTGATCTAGTAGCGTGGATAAAAGATGACCTGATACCAGCTGTACAAGATTTCGCAACATGGCTAACTGAAGAAGCTATACCAGCATTAACCGATTTTTGGGAAATGTTAAGCGATAAAATCAGTACGGCTATCGAAACAGTTACTAACTGGATTGAAGAGCATCTAGTACCGATATTCGAATCTCTGACATCTACTGTTAATGAAGATGTAATACCAGCTGTTGATTCACTTCATAAGTGGATCGACGAATTCATAGTTCCTATATTTGAAAAGCTATCAGAGCTTGTTACTGAAGTATCTGATGTTGTCAAATTACTAGCTGAATCTGCGATAGATGCCTACATCATACCAGCATTTGAGCGATTTCAAGAGCTAATAAATGAAAAGATAGTACCTGCGCTCACTGACGTATGGCATTGGGTTGAAGAAAAAGTAGGAGCTGCTCTCGAATGGTTAGAAGAGAACGTGCTACCTCCTGTAACAAATGCTTTTGCTGGAGCGCATGCTGTCCTGTTTGATAAGCTAATCCCGTCCTTGAAGGACGCATGGCACTGGATTGAAGAAAAAGTAGGTGCTGCACTTCAATGGTTAGATACTGAAGTAGTACAGCCTGCAATAGAAACGCTTCAGAAACTATGGGCTAAGTTCAATGACGATATACTTCCTGTCTTAAAAGAAGTTAAGGATGCTATCGAAACTGGAGTAGGTTATTTCCTAAACTGGTTTATAGACGAAGTGGTAACTAAAGCTAATGAAGTATTAAGAGGTCTTGAAAAAGTCTTAACAGATGTTAAGAATGGACTTCAATTTGTTATAGATAAGCTACGGTCGTTCAAAGAATCGTTTGCTGGATTTACTGTACCTGAAATTCTACAAGGACACTCGCCCCCTCCGTTGTACTATTCGCTAAAATACATTGAAGGTGCTATGGATGATATTAGTAACAAAGCTGCTCCAAGGTTCACTAAAGCGATGAAAGCTCTACCCGCTCCTGCTTTTGCTATGGGCACTACTTTCAATAGTAATGTTATACAGAATAATCAACAGTATAACTTAGAGACTAATACTTTAGTATCGGCTAGTGATCTAGCTCTCGAATTCCAAGAAATGCAAGTAGCGAGAAGGTAGTATGACAAAGACTTACCCTTTAGAAAGAGACGAGATACTAGTACCAACTTATAATGGGTATAGATTATACCCCATTATGATGTTGCTCGGCATGAACTATAGTTCAATGGCTGGACGTAGAGGTTTAGGTATGGCGCAAGTCAGATTCTTAACTGACTCAAGTCCATACCAACACGGTGAATCTGTTCAGGGTATTAGATGGAATACTCGCCAAATACAGATACTTGTCAACGACCAGCAAAAGTCGTTGATAGACTACTGGCAAAAAAGGGATCTTTACCTTGACCTTTTACGTCCAAGCAGATCAACCATCACTAAAGATAAACTCATAAAGCCATTTATCTATAGAAAGTGGCTGCCTGGTGGCAAGTTGTATCGTGGTACAGATATGATTGTAACTAACGGTTTATCTTATGTGACTACTCCTACTGGTCACTTTATCAGCAACGGTGGCTTAGAAGCAGGAGATCAAATAACGATAGGCGGTGTAAATTATACCATAGCCATCGCTGCGAACGATTCTGAGCTATACCTGGCCAGTAGCTATGCCGGCTCTACATCGTCAAATGCGTCCTGGAGATACTTGTCAAAACAAGTGTATAGAGAGATAACTTTTATACTTGGATCAGGTTTGGAGTTTGATGAGAGGGGATCAGATCAGATACTACCATATGGCTTCCAGGAAGTATTGCGTCTTGTCTGCCACGACCCTTTGTGGAGAGGACGAGAGCAACAACGTATATGGACACTACCAGAAACTTATGGAGACCTGATATTCGATGGTGAAGGGGCTTGGTTTGGAACATCTGGTATCAGCGGCAGATGGGAATTTGAAACTACATATCTTTCTGAATCAGCAGAAATTCAATATACAGGACATGAAGTAGCTAGACCTATCATTACCATACGCGGTCCGGCACACTATCCTAGAATATCCAATGAACAACTAGGTATTACTCTAAGCCTAGAATACGTTGTGAGTATTGGAGAAGAGGTAGTAATAGATATTGATAACTTATCTGTAACTACTAATCAAGGAAACAATCTCTTACCATATCTTCGCGGCAATTTATCAGGATTCGCTCTAGTCCCTGAACCAGCTGCTCCTGACGGAGTTAATACTATTGTAATTACTATGGGGGACGCCGACACTAACACCTATGCCTCTGTCAAGTGGCAAAATGTGTACATAGGAATATAAGGAGATAAGATGACACAAAATTCCATTCCTCAAACTGGTCATATTGATGACAATGTATCCCCTGATGCCGGCCCTTATTCTGCTGTAGAATGGTCTGCTGTATGGTCTAGTATATTAACATCAGGCGTTAATCAAGGCCCAATAGGCATTATTGGAGACGATTCGCTAGCAGTAACAAATCCTAGCGGCACTACTATTAACGTTGCTGCTGGAGACGCTATGGTAGGAGGAAGAAATTTTCGGAACGATGCCTCCCTTAGCTTCAGTGTAGCCTCTCCTTCAGCTAACCCCAGAATAGACGTAGTGGTAGTAGTTCAAAATGAGTCAAATAGCTCTATAACCGCTGGAATAGCTTCAGGTAATGACTTGTCATTTCCAACATCGCTAACTGACTATCAGGGAAGCGCATCTGTACCACCATACTCAGCCAGAGTAGCAATTCTGAAAGGCACAGAAGCAGCTAGCCCTTCTGCTCCTACACTCGATCAGAACGCAGCCTTGCTGTACATGATACCGTTAGCACAGTATCAAATAAGCACAGGTGGTACTATATCGGCGCTTACTAATCTAAGAGAGTTTACTGTAAGCGCAGGTGGCGGTAACGCTTATGTAGATACTGTTATCGAATATCCTAGTGGTGGCCCTATGGATCAGATAGGATATAATGGCAGGGTTCGTATAGTGCCAATGCGTTTGTATTTCAACTTCGTTGGTAGTACTTCAATGAACATCTCATTTGAAAATGAAGATGACCCTCTGCTAGGATATGATGAATATGCGACGTTCTTCTTTTGGACGGTTAATCCTCAACAAACATACTCAACTTTTGATGGTAAAGTAAACGGTTTAGGCTTCACTATATATAAATCTCCAGGTGAATCGTTTATACGCATATACGGTTATAGAGCAGGCTATGTAGACAATGCTGGAACTGCACAGGCTCCTCCAACTAATGAAACAGTTGTAATAGACTGTATGTTAGTCCAGTTGCTAGATCAAGCACCATTATCGTTCAAGAGTATAGCAGGATAATGACATACACTGGTGAGGTTAGTTACAGATTAGATCTAGTTGATCACGATGACAACGTGGTCACTACGTTCGCTGGTTTTGGATATGGTACTCCTAATCGCGGTGGGTTGCACAGCTTCTCCTATCGTAAGAGGCTCAACTCGTCTGGTGCTATAGCAGTACGTATATGGGGCGAAGACCAGCGAATAGAAGAATTCCTACGGCTTGATATAGGATTCGATTATCGTTGGCGAATTTACAGAACTGATCCTCTATGGGACAATAAGGAGCGTAAGGACTTTGTAGCGTTTCATCGTGGAGAAGAAGATGATCAGTTTAACTCTGGAGAATTCCTATATACCAGCTTCGGTACTGGATTAAATGACTTCATCTACTCCGAAGGCATTGATTGGTATTCTGGTAGTCCACAGTCTAGTAAATCAGGTGATATTGCTACAGTAGCCTACGAGTTCGTCAACGAGAACATCGGTCCCGCAGCTGGTAATGATAGCGATGGTAGACCGCGTGTTAGGCCACGTTTGGTGGCATTATATCCTGCCCTGTGCGGTAAGAGCTGGACTGGTGGTAGAGCGTATTTACAACTAGGAGATGTGTTAGAAGAGCTGGCAGAATTAGCGCCAGGTGACTTTCTAATAAAAGAAGAAGATAATCCATCAGGGCCAGGAGGAGCATATCAGTTCTATTGGAGCTGGAAGTCTCCTAGATGGGGAAAAGACAGAACTATCGGTAATACAGAAGGAAACAAACCGCTAGTGTTCAGTGCTGATCATAGGAATATTCAAGACTACAAAAGCAACTACTCGCATTTAGACGAAATAAATGTAGTAACTGTTGTAGGACAAGGTGTAGGAGAATCTCGCAGGAGAGCTATGGCTGCTAGGGATTCTACTTTATCACGTTCTCCTTGGGCTAGAAGAGCTGTTGTACGTGACTTGAAAAGTGCCACAGATGATGAGCTACAATTTAGAGCAGACGAGCATCTGGTAGCTGGTTCTCCGAAGCAGAAAATGAAATTTGACCTGCGACAAGACGTCAATACACGGTATGGTAGAGACTGGGACATAGGAGACTTGGTTCACGTAGTACACAAAGAACGACAGGCTAAGATGAAGATTATAGGTGTGACAGTAACACTACAGAAAGAAGGCTACGAAAAGATCACACCTGAGTTTATCACTGAATGGAGTCAGTTCGCCTAATGACTAAAGAAGGAGATCGTCTACGAAATGTAGAAACGCGCGAAAGTGCTGGTATGATAGAAGTACCAGGAGATCCAAATACTGGCGCTGGTACAGCTGGTGCTCCTGGCATGTTTGCTATCCGTCCCACCAGTGGATTGTTGTATTACAACTCTGATGGTGAACCTGATGGATGGGTAGAACTTGGAATAGCTACTGGCGGTGGTGAAGCTAACACTGGCACCAATATAGGAACCGGCGCTGGAGTATATGCAGGAAAAGTAACTACTGTACTTCAGTTCCGTAGTCTTATTGGTACTGCTCCCATCGTTGCTACTCAAAATGCTAATGACATCACTTTTGATTTAGACATCAATAGCCTAACTACGATTACTACTCCTACTACTGGCGACGAGCTGATCATCGAGCGCGCCGGGACACAATACAAGATTGACTTCACCACTTTCGCTAGTGGTAGTTTAAATTCTGTATCAAACATTGGCACAGGTGCTGGAGTCTACAAGCAAGTAGTTTCCGGTGATGTGGAGCTTCGTAGTCTAATTGGCACCGCTCCTGTTGTTGCTACTCAAAACGCCAATGACATCACTTTCGACTTAGATGTCGCTGGTCTTACTACTATAACCAGCCCGACTACCGCAGACTATCTAATAATAGAAAGGTCTGGCACGCAATACAAGATTGATTTTACTACCTTTACTGGTAGCGGCGAGGCCAATACAGGTACAAATCTTGGCGCAGGGTCGCAGGTCTACAAAGGAATGTCGGGAACTGTATTACAGTTTCGTAGTATCATAGTTTCATCTCCAATAACTATCGCTCAAAACGCAGATGATCTTACTTTTGATTTTGATATTACCGGACAATCAGATGCTCCATCATCACCTCCGCCAGCCGGCGACTACTTTATAGGTCAAGCTACTGTAGGTGGAGCGTTTTACCGAGTACCATTTTCAGATTTAGGAGAAGTAAATCTAGTCGAAAGCGCGTCTAGTGTAGGAACCGGTGTTGGATTATATTATGCACTAACGGTTAAGACGTTGCAGTTCAGGTCTATTGTCGGCGGTGAAGGTATAGCTGCTAGTTTATCTCTTGCTGCTACTGACGTAGACATAGACTTAGATATAAATGCCATAACTACTACAGGTACTCCTGATACCGCTGATTACATAGCTTACCACGATGTAGGTGTAGGTATTAAAAAATCTACTGTATCAGATCTTGCTTCTGTTTTAGGTAGTGGCTTTATAACAGGTGCTACTAGCTTAACTACAACCAATCATGTATATGAAGGAGAAGTTAGTCAGGTACTGAGATTCAGAGGATTAGCTCTAGCTGATTCATCTATACCTATTACAATTACTCAAGGAGCGACTGCTTTAACGTTTGATTTCAGTATTGCTAATACTGCTACTGCTCCAGGATCACCAGATAGCGCTGATATACTAGTAGTAGAGAAATCATCAGACGGCTCTCACTACAAGCTACCACTATCAGAATTTGCTACAGTATCGCCACACGGTGGTGATTGGATTCGTACTACGGATACTGCCTTAACTACAAGTTCATTTTATGATATAGTATGGGAAACTGAGAATCGTGATACAGATGGTATATGGAGTAGTGGTGCTAATCTTACTATACAAACTGCTGGTACTTATATAATAAAATTAGAGTGTGCGTTCGCTTCTAACGCTACACCCTATGCGTGTCAAGCTCTTATAGACTACGAAGGAGCTTATATAGCATCTCAAAAAATACAAACAGCAGCTAATGAGGTTCTGCGAATACAATCAGTAGGGGTACAAGACTGTTCGATAGGAGATGTGATCAAAGGAACAGCTAGGCATACAGCTGGATCTAACAGAAACTTAATAGAAGCCAAAATACAAATTCATAAACTGTCAGATTAATTAGGACGTAACAAGGGAGAAAGTGATGTCCAATAAAGATAGTGAAACAATGAACACCTATTCACAAACAGAATTAGAAGAAAAACTTGCTAGGCTACAAGAAGCCCGTAAGGTAATGGTCGAAAAAGCTAATCGTGAAATAGCACAACTAGATGGCGCGATTGCTTTTTTGGTTCAATTACTAGCAGGTGAGCTAGACAAGGAAAGCGACAACTAATGGACGGGTATAACAAAGTATTCTTCCACATGAGTAGTCAAGGTATTCGTACAGGATGGGGCGATCTTGTGCGAGCCTGCGATGCTGCTGGCATACCCGTTTCTGTAATGTCAGTAGGAGGAGAAGGAATTGGTGACATAGTAGCACAATGGGATGCTGGAAGCACAGTCCCCCATGTGCCAGTATTTCGTCCAAACGGAAACGATGTTCCACCTTACGGTGCTAATATCGAAACCGCTGCTCCCGAGTGGTGGGCGTGGATGAAAAGCCAGTTCTCTAAGGAGATATATCGTTACCATGATAGAATTGTTATTAAACATGGTAATGAGCTAGACAAGAATCAGTCAGACTGGTTAGGCCAGTTCTTTACCAGAGTTGCTAAATTAGCCATGTCAGACCCAGATGGGCCATTTATAACCGCCCCTTTCGGATTCTCCGCTGGCGAGCCTGAACAAGCAGATTGGATAACTCCTGGCATGAAGGAGTATCTATACTTAGCACATTCGTTTCCGTACTACGTCTACATATGCCTACATGAGTACTCCTTAGACGCATCTAACATATTCGCAGATTCTCCATACAACGTTGGTCGGTTTCTGATGCTGTTTAGCATCTGCGATGAGTTAGGGCTGCGACGACCTAACATAGTATTACATGAGGTTGGATGGGAACTAGGTGATATTCCTGACACTCCGACTGCGATGGCGCAGCTGAACTCCCTTGCTGAATTGTATGCTTACTATCCTGAGATAAAAGGTGCCGGTATATGGACTACTCAACCTTATAACAACACTGGCATAGAAAAGAAAGTAAGCGCATTGATACCCCTCGTCAAAGAAATGACACTCAATAATCGTTATCCTGTAGGAGAGACAGTGCCACCAGAACCAAAGCATAAAGTTGTCGTCTACAAGCTGGCCCAGGAGCATACCAGGGAACAGTGGCAAGAGATTGCCGATATAGCTCATGACGACTATAAAAGGACACAAACTGCTAGTCATAATGATGCAGAGACGATGTACCTGGAGGGTAACGAAGAATCGTATATTGTAGTAATCGATCCAGAGTTAGCAAGTCAACAACATGCTATACAGTATTTTGCTGAACGGGGCTACATGTATCAGACTAAGTATATATTCACTGAACCCCCAACTCAGCCAGAGACGTTTAAATATAGCGTTTGGCCTACTGTAGAACATCGTATTACACAATATTTTGGCGAGCATCCTGAGAATTACAACAAGTACGGCTTTCCAGGACACGAAGGTATAGACCTTGCTGCTCCTTTAGGCTCCGCTATTTACGCTCCAGAAGGCGGCGTAGTGATAAAGGTGTCTGATAAGACATCGAGTGGTAATCTAAGCAATTATGGTCAGCATGTGATTATAGACCATGAGAATGGATACTACACCACACTAGGTCATCTGAGATATGATACGCTAGTACAAGTTGGTGATCGCGTAGACGCCAGCCAGATCATTGGTTACTCAGGTAATACTGGTAATAGTTATGGAGCACATCTGCACCTCACGCTCAAAAAAGACGGATACGTGCATCCTGGTTGGGAGTGTTGTCCTGGCTACAAAGACCCGCTACCTCATTTACAGTCTGCACAAATTCCGCCAGGACAAGGTGAGCTAATATACCTTGTACCGTACCTTCGTCCAGCTGACTTGAGAGGTAGACTATACGAGGTAGAGACAAAGATAGACGGAGTGAGCCATGGTCAACAGCGACACCAAAGTCAACGAGACGCTGATAGTAGTATATTCTACCATACTAAAGGTGGTGACGGGCCTTCTCATCCGGCTGAATGGGAGCAGCTAGACATACAGGACGGTCACATCAGGCGATATATTGACACATCAATGGGTGGCGGTAGATATTACACATTAACGAAGCAAGGCACAGACGAACCTTTCGTGGATTGGCTACTTACTAGCATGAGGATCAATCAGGTGTTTGTCAGCTACCCCTTAGTAACTATTCACAATAAAGATACCTGCAACATGGTTAGCGGTCCAGATGCCACCACTGACTATCTGAAGCTTGCCAGGAAACATGATACGTTCGAGTGCTACAACGGCATCATACTACAGGACGTGATAGAGATTCACTGGTCGAAATCTCCTACTTTTGAAAGAGTCGAGGAGAAATACTTCTACTCTAAAGACCCCCGAGCAGAAGGTTTAGTTGGTTGGGGAAGTTTAGTAAGTGGGAAAGTTGCGAGGGTGAGTGAACTACACGATCCTGGTCAGCGTCCTGATAACTTTAGAGAAACAGGATGCTTTAGCTAGTGTGTCAGCTATTCCGCAAGGGGTAGTAGTCACTTTCTCCATTGGTAGTGGTGAATGTGCGCAGACATCCACCACTACCTTTTTTACTAATAGCTAGTTACGATCTCGACCGCCACCAAACTCGAAGCCGTCAGGGTAACGCTCCTTATGTAGCTTCTCAATGTTGTACTTCAACACGTCGTCAACTGGTATCCAATACACATTGCTAATAGCAGTCAATGCGTTCCAGATACTCAGCATCGCAGTTGAAACACGGTCGTTAACAGCTCTCATAGCGTCCATATCGTAACCAGCTTTAGCAGCTGTGGTAGCAAGATACCAGTGGACATCCCCCAACTCGTCTATAAGATCAGGCACGCTGATATCCTGCTTGTGAAATACCATCTTCTTTATCAGATCAATTAGTTCACCAGCTTCTCCTACTAGGCCCATGATCGTAAAGTGTAATGGAGTAATCTCATGAGTGTCTATCAGCTTAAACTCTCTTACTAGCAGAGAGACGCTCATAGTGATGTTGAAGCAAGCCTGCAACAGTACTTGCTCCTCCAACTCCAGCGACAAGTCATCTTGGCGCATAGTCTCCAGTGCCAAGGCTTGATACTCGTTCCAGTTGTTTAATTTCATTGAATCACTCCTAAACATTCAAGATAGTGTAGAGGTTCATATGTTAGAACATCTACTCCAATAACGTATCGCTTGTAGCCGTCGTGCCAGAATACTCCATTCTGATATGTTTCGTTACCAAATGTGTCATGTTGCCTGAGACATAATCCAGCATGGAAACAAAAATCCATACCATAAGTTTCAATCGGTCCCGCTACTAATCCCCAATTATCGCTGTATGGATTTATAACATATCCGTTACCAGTAACGGTAGGTGTGTCGTCTGCTTGACCATTCCATGCTACGGGCTGCCAGTAGTAGTCTGATGACAGTAGCATTTGCTCTATCTTTACTCTTGGAAGTGAATAAAAATCCACTGATCGGAAGGGAGGAACATCCTCGGTCAATTCAAACGGCCAGTAGCTTGTCACCGACCAGCACACTTCATCTACTTCAGGCAGGCCGCCGCAGCCGTTCCACCCACACTCTGTAGGAGCTGCTTCTACAGTACCACTTAAATATAGTATAGCCAATACTAGAACAGCTAGTATTACCAATAATACTACGAATAATCTTCTACCTTTTGCACTCATAATATAGTCTCCTTTACCATCGTCTACTGGTTGTCTGGTTGATCTTGTCTTTCTGGTGAATCATATGCTTGTGTCAACACATTATGACATCTAGGACATTTAGCACTACAATAACCGTGTGCCCAATCCTCTTCTGATTCTTCAGTAGTAAAAGTCTCACCACATTCCTCAGGTTCATAGTGGTCACCATACCACTGTGGTAGACCATAGTAGTGTCCGCAGTACCAGTCAACTTTTACCATGTGCTTGTGTCCCATTCCATCTTCTGATATTCTTCTTCTCCTTCTGGATCAATAGCTGCCCATCTATCTCGTATCGACCCATCTACCTTCCACACTAAGTCTGAGGAGTAATCATATGCTTCTTTCAACATAGCGTGTGCGACTTCGTTCATCATATCAGGAGCTTCATCTGGCTTACACTCAAACATAATCTCATCGTGCACCAGAAGCACTATTGGTACACCTACTCGGTCCAGTTTCACACCAGCTTTGAGAACTAAATCGCTAGCGATTGACTGGATAGGATAGTTGACAGCCTGCCTACCAACTCGGGCCCGGTTATCATCTGCTATTCCTGGGAACCGTCGCTTACGTCCGAACGCTGTTTGCACGTAGCCGTTCTTATACGCGAATCGTTTGATTTCCAGCTTCCACGCCGCAGCACCGAATAGCTTCTCATCATACCCATCGTGAATAGCTTTAGCGTCTCTATAAGTTAGAAGATCAGGAAACGTAGAGTACAGGCCGGCAGCAGTAGCGTCATAAGCATAGCCAAAATTGACTATCTTGGACACACTACGTGGTTTGACAATCTGAGCCGACCAGACTATATTTGGCGTAATGTCTACAATGTGTTCTGCCATAGCAGAATGTAAATCAATGCCGTTGTTATAGCAGTAGAGTAAGTATTGATCTTGCGATTCCACAGCTAACACTCTAAGCTCTGCTTGCGACTGGTCTATTTTGCACAGCACAAGTCCCGGGCCTGCCACAAAACCGGCGCGGATAATACGTCCCCATCTATCAGTTGGTCTAGGGATAACTTGCAGCGCAGGATCAGTTGAGGACAGCCGGCCCGTTACTGCTATATGTAGATTGAAAGTAGTATGTGCACGATGCGTTGTAGGGTGTGGCCAAGTCTGCAAAGGCTTAATGTAAGCGTTGTTCATCTTACTGATACGTGAGTATTTGAGCTTCGCTTCCAGAAACGGGTGTGTCCAAGCATCATTATTGGTCTTGGTTCGCATTACCTCGATTATCTTCTTAATAGCATCTTTGCTTGTAGACCCTACCTTGAATGTCTTGCCACTGACTTTTGGAAAGTTGAACTTCTCGTACATTACAGGCTGTACTTGCTGCCATGAGTTTGGATTCAAGTCTGGTTTACCAGCTAATCTACGCATCTCCAGTGTCAACTCTGCCAAGGCGATGGTAACAGTGGCAACCTGAGACTCAAAATACTCAATATCAACTGTTAAACCACGCTCTTCTAAGTGTCCAAGAAGATTACTGGCGCTCATTAGCGGGTCTAGGAATGGCTGTTCGTATAGCTCCTCAGCTTGTAGTCTTTTAAGGAACACATGGTACAGCCCAAGAGTACACGCTAAGTCATACGCTAAATACTTAGTCAGGACAGGATATGGTACTTTATCGTACCACTTGACTTTCTTTATACCAGTCTTTTTGTAGACAAACTTATCTACTTCCTGGTCATAATCAGGAACGCCAAGGAAATCACGTGATAATGTTTTGAGGTCGTGGTACGTGTTCTCGTCTAGCGCATAATGAGCGAGCATGGTATCGAAGTTTATTGGTATATCAATCTCTTCTTTTTCACGTAAGAACAGTTGGTCAAACTTGCCGTTATGGGCGATAACTGTTGTACTTGGATGCCACAGTAGATCTACCAGTTCCTTTTTAACCTGCTTATCTCTTGCCACTTCAGGGGTTAAGCAGTAGCCATACTCCGTACTGTCGGTAAATCCAATAGCAGTCAGCCATCCGCTTGAGCATCGTATCTGATCGAACGTGATTGCTGTGGCCGATTCTATATCTACAGCTATTGGGCCAGGTTTGATACTCCTAATTGCTTCTAGTGCTTGCTCTGGTAGAACACACAGTCGCACTTCAGGTGCTTCTTTGGCTAGTTTCGGAAACGGGTATCGCCGGCCGAATAGCATGTTATCCAAGTCCTGTACGAACGTTGGAGCCATTTGCTTTGACCGTAGCACATACGCCGGATTGAATGAGAAGTACACACGGTTGCCGATGGATGGTACAATGATACTACTGCCACGTAGCGTAGTAATCTTAGCTGTACTATGTTTACCAGCTAACAGCATAGCTGACTGTGCTGCCAGATTACCGAGTGCCATAATTTTGACATCCGGGTTGCGTCTTGACAACTCTCCTAGCTCAGCTTTCAATCTGCCACTACAGCACTCCATAGCAGTCTTGTCAACCTTATCGCCGTAGGCTGGAAGGCACATCACGGCATTAGTGCGATAGCTGCGCTCCCAATCACCTTCTACCGCTTTTACTCCCAACTCCAAGACTTGACCAGACTGTCCACATAAGGGTATTCCCTTACGCGCTTCTTCAGCGCCAGGATGTTCTGCGACATAAATTGCTTGGATGCTGTCCAGATCATCAGATTCCACATAGCCGTCTACTACTGGTCTGGCAATCAGTGGACACTCTAAGCATTTAGCTTGAGGGTAGCGTTCAGTCTTTAGTTGAATTAAGTCAACTATCTTCTTTGGAATTCTGTCCGTCATTTCTACTCCTTTCTAAGCGAGAGAGCAGATCAAATATGCTTTGAAGCGTATCAATATCGAGCACAACGTACTCAGGCTTAGCTTCTACACCGAGGACACGTATTATCATACTTTCCTCTTTGATGTCAAATTTGACCTCGCACTTATCGCCTAGTTCTGTTAGTGCGTCAGTGTGAATAGTGGCTATCATATCAATCCCTTACTTCGTAGCTCTTTACTTACTTCTATTAAGATAGAACGACCTCTATCATCAAAAGACATAAGTATTAGAACAATGACTATGAGCATACGTTCATTCGCCTCAAAATCTTCCAGCATGTAGCAGCTCCTGTACTATGTTGAAGAAGGCAGTTATCTCCTTGTCATCGCTGATAGTGAACGACTTCACTACTCCATCAAACTTGAAAGTAACCTCGCCACTTTCGAGGTCTATATTGACTTTCATATCATCAGGCAAATCCATATCATTTCGCCCACGAACTCTAACTGTTGCCATTTGTCTGCTCCTTTTCTCTTACTTCTTCATCTATACTAGCTGATTGCCCATTATGACTTGATCTTCTCATACTGCTAGGCATTGGGCCTTTCCTATCAATACGTTCTGGCAAATCTAATCCTAACTTGAACGCTAGACCTAGGTCTACACCATACATCCAACGATTCTTAACAGTCTTGTTGCCTGCAAAGTATTCCACTTGCTTTAACTGCTGTCGTATAGCACGTGAATCCAAAGTTGGTAGTTGCTGTCTGCGTCTTTGAGCCAACCACCAGCCGTGTGTCGTGTTGATTTGGAAGTATAGCACATTGGATTCATCGTCATAGTGGTATTGGAAGTTTGGCTTGTAACCTGGAGAGGTAACACCATTAGCTACAGATTCTACAAATTCGTCTACCAGTAGACCGTCACGTCCTGTCTTGGTATTGAACACATTGTCTAATGTCTGCAACAGTATCTCAGGCTCAGGTCTAGGCAATCCTACCGTATCAGCAAACAAGTAGATTCCTAGCAGCACAACCATCTGATTGTTACGTATACGGTCAGGTAGATCGATAGTAAATGCTTTGTGGTGATCCTTTTTCACCTGGTTTAACAGCTTCTCCATATCGCCAGATTCTATCATCTGTAAGCATCTCTGGATATAGTAGCCACCGAACCCTGAGAAGCGTGGTAGCTCTTTGTTGAACTGCTTATATGCTACATTAGCAATAGTGTCATGAGCGATGCGTTTTGGCAACATCTCGACCAGCACAATACGTTGTCGTATAGCTGCATCTCGTGTTAGATAATCCTCTCCGTCCACTGTGAACGGTGCTGACAATGGATGGTCGATAGTCGTCTGGTCGCTACGTCCACGCGGGTCGTGTCCTGTATCGTATGCTAATCTAATGTAGTGCATAAAATACTCGACCGACTCATGGCGAAACTCGGAGAACGCTATAGGTATAGCATTACTACTGCCCAGGAGCGCAAGCTTCACAAACTTGGTTGTATTAGCGTCATAGCTTTTAGGCATCTTGTGGCCGAATAGCGGCAGGAGTACTCGTTGTAGCACAGTCGTCTTACCACTACCTCTAATACCTGCTACATTCAAAACAGGGAAACGAATGTCCTGCGTTTCAATCCAAGGCTTCAAGCTACTAGCAGCGAACCATCCTAGCAGCGGCCACATTACTTCAGGTTCGTTGAGCTTTGGCAACAAGTCACCTATCAGTGTCAGCTCTGCTTGAGTAGCATGGGGCTTAATCTGCATCATAGGATGCTCTCTACCAGTAGGCAGCCATACGACATTACCTTCGTATCCTTCGTGATAGTTGTCGGCGGTCAACACGCCGCTATTAGTGACAAACGTCCACCGACCATCTATCTTGTGCAACCCCTGAATTGGAGTAGCAGCAAGTTGAGGCACATTTTCAAGTCGCGCTCTTTCCATTATCAATGGAAGTAGTTCTTTGACTTCTCTATCACCACCGATCCAAGTCCATCCGGCATCTACCAGATTCTTATTTAACTCGCGCACACTGTCAAATGCACTCTTTGGGAACTCTACTTCATGTGACTCGCCTTGTTGCGTATCCACATCTGCTACGATAAAATCTTCTGTGCGAACACGTTGTGTACGCTCATCTTTGGGAGTAGTGTCGCGCAGTATTACTTTCGGTTTTATAATGAAGGTGGAGATAACTTTGTCATAGCGTGCGTGTCCATACATATACACTTTATCTTCTTCATTTTCGAATAGTCCACGAGCGCCGGCCGTTGTATCTCCAGCTTCATTCGATTGTATTACTGGCTGGTCTGTTGAAACGCTTCGGAGTAGACCTGACTCTTTAGCGTTCTCAATAGTAGTTGTTAGATATTGCTCACCATCTTCACGTGCCTTATCCCCTACTGGTTGACTAGCGAATATGAGCTTTATCAGACGATCTGATGCTCTAGCTGCTAGTAACTTTACTACCACCTCCCAATCGCGTTCGCTTCTAGTGTCGAACTTGCGAGTGTCGCCTGTGCGAATCAGGTGTCTAGTGTTCTTATCTAATTGGGATAATACATGGAAATCAGCTGAGTGATACACAAGTGCTGGTTCAAACGCTACTACTTTAGTTGGTACTATTTCTTCTCCGAAGTATGGAGAATCAGGGTCTTCACTTTTGCGATTCATAGTCCCTGGTACACGTAGAACACGATTAGCGTTGTGTATACTCTCCCCTTTACCTTTGGAAGTAGCGCGAAATACAATCTTGTTTAGCGTTTCTATTTCATTCACAGCAAGTAGCGGAGTTTCTAGCTTCCAATACATATGGTAGCCGTGACCACTATCAACAATGATAGTAGGCTTAAAGGCAACCTGCGGCAAATGGCGGGTCTTGTCAACTTCCGCCCACAAGAAATTAGTACCGACTACGCTAGTCTTCTTTAGGGGATCGTTTTTACTACGATAAGCTGGTGTAAACCATACGTCTCTGTCGTCAGGTATTGCTAAGCCTGATACATATGGTATAGGTGGCGAGCTGAGTCTATCAACTTGTATATACACTATTCCTTTGGAGTTTCTGTCCTGGAACAGGTCAAGAAATTGACTCATTAGCTACTCCTGAATAAGTAAAACAGTAAAAATAAAAAAAGGGTGGCGGCAGCATTGCCACCACCACCCGAGTGTCGAATCAACGGGCCGTCAGCTAGACGAGCATTTGCGCTTGTTCTTCTGTGAGAGCAGAATAGCGCCGAACCTGATTCTGTGGCGGATACTTCTCGCCAGTGGCAGGATTGATTTTATCGGATTGACGAATAACAACGCCAATCATTAGCGTCTTTCCGATCAGCTCCTCAGCTTCGATGTCCTCATCAAAATCTTCTGGCCAACCGCAGGCGACGAGGCACTCCTTGATGCGGCGAAGTGGCAGATC
>Ga0210064_1000339_pt1 | contig 22604 bp, 9 predicted proteins | sample Muzzi_CordC_D2_FD_185531 | JGI IMG/M metagenome (GOLD analysis project Ga0210064, IMG submission 185531) | Wetland microbial communities from San Francisco Bay, California, USA, that impact long-term carbon sequestration - Muzzi_CordC_D2 (SPAdes) | ecosystem: Environmental > Aquatic > Marine >...
AACGCGGGCACATCCCACTGGCTGATATAATTGCCGTCCAGGCCGTATTTCTGGATGCGCCGGTTGCCGGCATCACTGACATACACCCATCCATTACTGGTATCCACGGCGATGCCGACCGGCGCCAGGAATTCACCATCCCCGGTTCCGGATACACCCCACTCGAGCACGGTGGGGATATCATGCAGATCGGTCAGGTCGAAGCGCAGCACCTTCCTGTTGATCCTGTCCGTCACATACAGGTAGCCACTGCCGACGGCGATGTGCTCGTAACCGGGTTGGGGATCCACACCGGTTGTCCGGTAATTCCCGCCACCGGTGTCAAACGTCTCGATGAAGCCACCGTCCAGCACATAGACCGTGGCCCCCTCCACTGCAATGTCCAGCGGGTTGGCGAACTGTCCCGGCCCGGTGCCCTGCGTACCCCATGAAGTTGCAGATACCCCGTTGACATCGAATTTCTGGATCCGGTAGTTGCCCGAATCGACCACATAGGTATTGCCGCTGCCGTCGAGGGCCACGCCCCGCGGTCTGAGGAACTTGCCTTCTGCATCGCCGGCGCTGGTCCAGACGGACAGCGATTGCCCGGCACTGGAGAACTGCTCGATCCGGCTGCCAAGATCACCGACCGCCCAGAGGTCGCCATCCGGGTCCACGGCAAGCGCGGTAACAAAGGCCGCACTCCAGGATAAGCCGGTCGGTTGCAGGTCGAGGGCGAACTGCTGGATCGTCTGTGTCGACGCATCATAGACATAAACAAGGCCAGCGGGATCAACGGTGACCGCGGCCGGGAACGCGATTGCACGCTGGGCAGCCTGGAATCCGCCATCGAATCGCCGCACCTCGCCGGCGCCGGTGTCCGCCACATAAAAGACCGGACCAGTGCCGGCTGCGATATCGGCCGGGGTTGTGAATGAAACACCAAAGTCGGCATTCGACAGGATGTAATCGCCATCCGGGCTGAATACCAGGACTCTGGCACTATCCCTTTCCGCCACGGTGATGAGGCCTCCCGTCGCCGCGATGGCCGTCGGTGCGTTCAATGCGTCAGGCAACTGGGTAACGGGATCAATCCAGCCACTCCACTGCAGGACGAATTCCCCGTTGGCGGTAAACTTCTGCACCCGGTTGTTGCCGGTGTCCGTCACATAGAGATAGCCATCCTCATCGATGTCAATATCGGCGGGCGAATTGAACTGCCCTGCCTGGGTACCGAGTCCGCCCCAGGTGAGTATCTGCTCCCCGTCGGACCGGAACTTCTTGACCTGGTGCCCAAGCATGTCGGCGATGTAGACATTGCCCTGTGAATCGGTCGCCATTCCCTGGGAATTGCCGAAATACCAGGGATTTTTCAGCGTGGGCAGGCGACGCCGGAAACGGTATTTGTCACCGGTGGTCTCTGTCAGGTAGAGGACCAGATTGGTATAACCATCCCCATTGGTGTCCTGTGCGGCATCGGCCGGATAATAGGGATCGAGGCCGTGGGATATCTCCCATTCATTGTCGATCAGGTCACCATCGGCGTCCTCATCACACGGATTGCCATCCCCGTCGGCATCCAGATCGAACTGCGACGGGTTGGCGATAAAGACGCAGTTGTCCCGGTAATCCCCGATACCATCGGTGTCTGCATCGACATCATCATCACAGGCGTTGCCGACCCCGTCAGCATCGTCATCCGCCTGTGCAGGATTGTAGTAAAGCACGCAGTTGTCCGTGGCGTTGAGGATCATGTCATTATCGCTGTCCTCGTCACAGGCATCCCCGTAACCGTCCCCGTCCGCATCCTCCTGGGATGCGTTTAAGGTATAGGGGCAATTGTCCTGACCGTTGGATTGGCCATCCCCGTCCGTATCCTCAAAGTTACCGTTATCGCAGAACAGGAACGCCCCTGTCAGCATTTCAGACGGCCTGCCGGCATACGGGTCGGTCCCGGTAATGGTCACGGCCGCGAACGGGAATCCCCAGTAGTGGGTATTGAATACCCCGCTCTCGCGAATCAGGCCAACGGGATTGCCCGTTTCATATGGTTGATAGACGCTGGCCAGGGTGGCACCGGCCGTGCTGTTCGGATAAACGGAGGTTACGCTTGGATCGGTAAAACCGGGTGGCGTGGCCAGTTCGAAATAGGTCCCGATGCTCGACTGGATATAGGGAGTGAGGGGTGATTGGGGGACACTCGATCCGATACCGAAATATTTACCCAGGAAGGCAGTATCGCCGTTCTGGACATACTGCCGGCTGCTGAGGATGGCACATCCCCCGCCTTCCAGGAACGGGACCAGCGCGTCCTCGGCGGCGATGGACGGACCGGCCGTGGCCGAGGCGTCGTCACCCGTAAACCAGATAACATATTTGTAGCGGTTAAGAAACTCCGGATCCGGCTCGCTGGTACCACCTGCCGTATCCCAGACATCATAGGATGACCATGGGGTTTCATCGAGAGCAGCCGTGTAATACGGCCGCACATCGGGCGCGTTGTTATCGTCGTCCACCAGCAGTACGGTGGCTTCACAGGCATCCCCGATGCCGTCGCTGTCAGCGTCTTCCTGCCCCGGGTTGCTGACCAGTGGACAGTTGTCCGGTGCATTGTCATTGATGCCGTCAGCATCGTCATCCGCATCACAGGCGTCCCCGCTGCCGTCGCCATCACTGTCCAGCTGGTAGATATTTCTGTGTAGCGGACAGTTGTCGATCGTGCCCGGTGCCGTACCGCAGTAGCGGGCGCTCAGGTCCGCTACCGAATCGTTGTCATCATCGGTGTCACAGGGATCACCCAGCCCATCGCCGTCGGTATCGGTCTGGTCGAGGCTGGCCAGCAGCGGACAATTGTCAGCCATGTCCGGGATCAGGTCGTTATCGTCATCCGCATCCAGCTCGTTGCCGGTCCCGTCATTATCGGTATCCAGTGAATACGGGGCATCGGCGGCGTCGTCCACACAATCGTTGTCGTCATCCGGATCCGCATTGTTCCCGATACCGTCCTTGTCGGTGTCCACGGTTTCGGCCGGGTCGAATGGAAAGGCGTCCACGGCATCGGATACCCCGTCATTGTCGTCATCGGGATCGCAGATATCACCGTCGCCGTCAGCATCATTGTCGCCCTGGTCCGCACCGGCGGTGAAAGGACAGTTGTCCGAGAGATCGGCAATGCCGTCGTTGTCGTCATCTGTGTCACAGGCATCCCCGGCGCCATCGCCGTCGCTGTCTGCCTGTGAGGGGTTGGGTGTGGACAGGCAGTTATCCGCAATGGCCCGGACACCGTCGCCATCCGTGTCTTCACAGGAACTGCCGGCAAACAAGCCCAGTATCCCCGCCATCAGTTCCTGCCGGTGCATCGGGTCGGCCACCGCCTCGAACGGCAGGCCCCAGTAGGTGGTGGCGATATTGTTCACCAGCTTCAGCAGGGCCACTGTTTGTCCGTCGGCCTCCAGGACCGCAATGGACAGGGCATTGGGTGAAATGCCGGTGGCGTATGGGCTGGAAAACTGCGGCGGGAAGCTCAGATTGTACGGCCCGTACCCCGCGGCCGGTCCGGGCACGCTGCCGGCCAGCGTCGCCGGAACGACAGGACCATCTACGGCGCCAACTCCCAGGTACTGATCGAGAAAACCGGCGGAGCCTGCGTAGACGTAATCCCGGCTGCTCATGAACAGGCAACCACCAGTATCGAGAAACTCACCAAGTGCCGACTCACCCGCACTGCCCGGTCCCGCGTTCTGTGCCGCTGCATCCCCGGAGAACCAGATGATTTTGTTGTAGCGGTTCAGATAGGCGGCATCCGGTTCGAGGTTGCTCCCGCTGGTGTGGTATACGTTATAGGCCACCCCGATAGCATCCAGGGCAGCGGTGTAATAGGCGAGGACATCGGGGGCATCGTTGTCATCATCCACCAGGAGCACCTGTACATCGCAGGCGTCACCCCGGCCATCGCCGTCGCTGTCGATCTGCGTGGCATTGGCCTGGAAAGGACAGTTATCCACGTCATCGGCCAGGCCGTCGTTGTCATCATCGGGATCGGCATGGTTACCGGTACCGTCCGTGTCGTAGTCGGAGGATTCTGCACTGTCGGACGGGAAGGCGTCCTCTGGATTGAGAAATCCGTCCCCGTCGAGATCCGGATCGCAGGCATCACCCGCTCCATCCTGGTCGATATCCGCCTGGTTCGGATCATCGGTCAACGGGCAGTTGTCATCGATGTCCGGGACTCCGTCCCCGTCGTCATCATCGTCACAGGCATCACCCTGCCCGTCGCCGTTGGTGTCTAACTGGCCCGGGTTTGCAACCGCCGAACAATTATCATTGCCATCGGGAATGGTGTCGTTGTCGTCATCCGTATCGCACCTGTTCCCCTGCCCGTCGCCGTCACTATCCAGCTGGTCCGGGTTTGGCGTCAGTGGACAATTATCGGAAGCATCCGGAACACCATCACCGTCGCCGTCGGCTGCAAAGGCAAGCGGTGACAGCAGCAACAGGCACAGGCATGCCGGCAGGACGACAGATAACCCCCCCCGCCGGCCATGGGTGTGTATGCCTTGTTGTCTCACCAAGCCTCCCCGCTTGGTGTTGTTTTATCCACCATTATCACAGTGGTCCAGCGGGCCTGTAATGCTATAAGCCCAGCACCATCCGCTGCAGCACGCCGATGTCGCCGGCGTTGAGCAGGTCATCACCCTGCGGATTGCCCTGGGCGTCCAGCGGCGCCACGTCGCAGGCATCCTCGTTGGCCGAACTCGCCAGCCCCAGCACGATGCGGGTACACAGCAACAGATCCACCACATTCACGATGCCATCGCCGTTGATGTCGCCGGGTATGGCCGTAGACGGATAGTCGGTCGGATCCAGCGGGTCGGTGCCGGCAGCGATCTCCTCGGCATCCGTGAAGCCGTCACCGTCGTCGTCATCGTCCACCGTATTGTCGAGCCCGTCATTGTCCGTATCCCACGGAAGCGCATCAATTTCATTTGGTATACCATCGTTATCATTATCACTGTCACAGTCATCGCCCTGGGCATCACCGTCGTAATTAGCCTGCAAGTAATTGTAGGTATACGGACAGTTATCGGTGTCGCTATTAATTGTATCCCCGTCACAATCATGCACCACCGGCGTCATGACGATATTGCGAATAGCGACCCCGTTCGCAGGGATGGTCACTTCCCCGCCATTACCGTTTACATAACCGCACTTCTGCGCCGTCATGGCATAGGTACCTGCTCCTTCATCGATCGAGTAGTCCCCGTTCGTGGCACTATAGTCCGTTGACGTCCCCGTCGTCGTGCCCGTACCGGTAGCCTTGACTTGCGCAGACTCCACGCCGTTGCCACTCGTATCCGTGATCTGGCCCTTGACCTCGGTCGTGACCGTGCCACCTCCGTCCGTAGTCACCGCCAGGGTGTAGTCCGAGGGCACATTGTTCACCGTGGTATCCAGCTCCACCTTCACCTTGAACTCGCCGGGGTTGTTCGCCGGGATGATGTGCCACTCCGTGCCCAGCGGGTACTCGCCCGCCGGCACATCATTGACCTCCACACTGGCTGGGTTGCTTCCAGCGGGGTAGATAACGGTCAACTTGATGTCGGCCCCTGCGCCAAGGGGATTGGCCTTGACCGTCAGTGCTTCTACGCCGGCCGTGAACTTCACCCAGTCCACGTCGGCGGGGTCTCCGTCGTCGTCACGAACGTCATGAAAGCTGTGGTATTGCGGACCCGCCGGGTCGTCGATGGTAATGTCGCTCGCCTGTGTATCGACATCATCCGCCTCGAAGTCATCTTCCCGTGTCAGGGTCTCGATCCATGGCAGGGAGACCGCCCCGTCGGTGTCATCGGCGTAAAAGGTGACGGTGTATGTACCGCCCAGCGGCGCTGACAGGCTGTAGGGGTTGTAGGGGGCCTCGGGCTCATAGCGGGTGCCATTATCGGTCAGCGGTACCTTCACCGGAACCGGATCAATCCCGCCGAATCCATCCACATCCGGCGGCGTCACCAGCGCCCAGACCTCGTTGATACTGCCGGTGGTGGTGATGTCATCCGCCCACAGCGTCACCGCCATCGGATCGGCCGCTGCATTAAAACCTTCCACTCCGGCCGAACCGATCACCGGGGCATCGCCGGCGTGCACGATGTCGGTACCGAGCGAATCGGTATAGAGGATACGGCTGATGTCGGAATTCTCGGAGATATCGTCACTGTTGGTATCGATCCAAGCCAGCTGCTGCTGGCTGGTGAGCGCCGCCATGATCCGTTTTGCGTCGAGGTGGGCCACCGCTGTCGTTGCGCCGTTGGCAAAGGCGCCGGCGAAGTATCGAGTGTAGGACACGCTGCCGCCACCATCGAATCTTGCGGTGCCGCTGACGGTGCTGGCGATACGATAGAAATCGCTGCCGCCATTGGCCTCGGAGGCATCGAGCTCCACCAGGTAGATGCCGGCGTTGTCGGCATCCATCACCACCGTCAGCTTGCCCGGCAGTGGCAGCAGGTTAGCCAGCCAGGCATCGAGCTGCGTGGTCGTAAGGGTCTCACTCCCCGGGAAGTCAGGGTTGAGCCGGAAGCCGTTGCCATCGCTCTCCCCGACCAGGTACAGCAGCAGGTCGTGGGTCGCTTCACCCAGGTAGAAGGACAGGTTGGACAGGCTTGCCGTACGGTCCATGCCGCCGGTCAGGTTGTTCGCACCGGTCTCATACTCGATGTCATCGGGGCCGTAACCCTGCGCCAGCAGCGCGGCATACAACGCATCGGCCGCCACCTTGCGATCCGCCCAGCCGGTATCGCTCTCCTCGCCGCCCAGCACCAGGATTGCCTTGCGCGACGCACTGCCGACAACGACGTCAATGGTTTCCGGCCTCGAGGTGTAACCGAGCCTGTCCTTGGCGAATACGTTGACCTTGTAGAGACCCGACTGGGTAAAGCCGTCGTATTCGCCCTGGTACACGCCCGGCGAGTTCTCGTCTCCGACCAGTTCGAAGCGCTGCAGCTTGGTCACCGGGTTATTGAACGAGGTCGATGTGTAATGCGGCGGCGTAACGATCGCCCAGACCGCGTTGACGCCATCGCTGTCCGCAACCGAATTGATGTGAATCCCGGCGCTGCTGGTTCCGTTCAGCGGCTGGGCCCCCACTACCGATACGCCGCTAATGAACGGGGCACCACTGGACAGGGCGGTACCGGCACCGATCGTCATGGCCGCGGCGGCCGTGTAGTCATCGCCCTGGTTGGGATTTCCGTCAGAGCTCCCGGTACCGCCCGGGGGCGGTTCCCAAGCGTCGAGCTGTGGCGTCTGCATGTTCCTGGTCACGGCCATCATGTCCTCGGCGAACTGCTGGGCAACCTGGAGGTTGCTGCCGTTCATGACCTGGCCCCAGAAGGCGCTGGAAAACGACATTGCCCCGTCACCGGTGAAATAGGACGCCTCGCCGACGGCGCTGCTGGCAATGATGGTCCGCTTCGATCCTGCCAGCGGCGACACGAACCCCTCTGACTGGCAGGCGTCGATGATCACCGTCACCGGTATGTCTCCCAGTCCGTTGAGCATGGTGTTGAGGCCACTTGCGCTGAGCGTCTCGCCCGGCCTGACCAGGAAGGTGCCTTCCGAGGTCGTATTATCGTTACCGCCGTGATCGACCGCGTAAATGACCGCCGCATCGATTGGTGGGTCGGCAGTGACCAGATTGGTGATTGCCTGTGTCAGGTCGCCAAGGGAGGCGTCGCCGGTCTGCCCGGAGGCATTATTGTCATCGGTCAGGTACTGGATCTCGCTCGTCAGGAAGCCCTGTGCCAGCAGCGCGTTATAGGCGTAGTCCGCCATGGCCGCGCTTGCACCGCGCAAATTATTGTCGGCACTGATACCGCCACCGTTGAGAATGATCGCCCGCACATTCTCGTAGGACTCCAGCCCCTGGAAGACCTGGATACGTGCATTAAAGGTGTCAGCCACGTAGATCTTGTCTACGGGGCCGGAGGTATCTATCGCCATCCCGGCCGGGATGGTGAGCTGGCCAAACTTCGAGCCCGGTGCACCGATCATGCCGATGGCCTGGCCGTTGCCGGTGTATTTCGTAATGAAACCCGAATAGTCACTTACGTAGACAAACCCGGAGCTGTCCACAGCGACGCCTGTCGGCAGTGCATTCTGGTAACCCAGGGGCCAGTAGAGGATAAAGACGCCGTCAGCGGTGAACTTCTGGATCTGACCGTTTCCAAAGTCGGCTACATAGACATAGCCGTTGTTCTCATCCACGGCCACATCCTGGGGATAGTCTAACTGGCCGCCACCCCCTGCAGAGCCGTCCCAGGACCTGGCGGATGTGCCGTCGGAATTGTACTGCATGATCCGGTTGTTGCGGCTATCGGCCACATAGACCTTGCCGCTGGCGCCGCTCCCGCTGACTGCCAGACCCAGTGGCTGATTGAAGGAGTCCTGCCAGTCTGTGACATAGGTGCCGTCCGCATGGAGTTTAATGACCCGGTTATTGCCGCCGTCGAGTATGTAGACGTCACCCGCGTTATCGACCGCCACATCGGCAACCGAACCGAAGGGATGAACCATTCCGTCATTCCAGGATGTCCACTCGCCCGGCTGGCCCGTAGCAGGGAAATACTGAACCCGGGCGTTCGTGTCGTCCGCCACGTAGAGCGTCCCCGCACTGTCGATAGCCACGCCGTGCGGGTGGGCGAACATGCCGACCGAGCCGCCGGTACCTTGCCAGGCGGCGGTAAATTCACCGTCGTTGCGGAACTTCAGCACCCCTTCGCGCAACCTGTCCGCAACATAGATGCCCGGACGATTGGGGCCGGAGGCAATGGCCGTCGGCAAGACCAGGGCACCGTCTCCCGTAGCGCTGCCCCATGAGGCTGGTACAGCCGCCTGCCCGTCGGTCGTAAACACATATACCTGGTTGGGTGCTGCTGACCAGTAACCAACATCCAGGACATGCAACAACCCGTTGGCATCGATGGTGAGATCCATAGGAGAAATGAACGTTGTATTCCCGAGGTCCGTGCCGGCCAATGACTGTTCGACGCCAGCGCTGCTGAATTTGCGTACCTTCAGACCATCACTGTCGGCCACATAAACAAAGCCGGCAGCGTCGGCGACAATCCCCTTCGGCCAGTTGAACTGGGTGCCACCGTTTTCGGTACCATTCCAGCTGTTCACGAATACCCCGTTGTCGGTAAACCGGTACACCTGGTTTCCGGTTTCATCTACCACATACAGGTAACCCTCACCATCAACCGCACTGAATTTCGGCCCGTACGCAATGTGATTCGGCCCGTACGCGAACGGCCCCGGAAACGAGCCCTTGTGCTCCCCGTTGTCCGTGAATTTCTGGATGCGGTTGTTACCCGTATCTGCCACATAGACGAAGCCCTGGTTGTCTACGGCCACGTCAAAGGGAAATGTAAACTGGCCATCCGCATTTCCCATGGCTCCCCATTCAGCAACGAAGAAACCATCCGCGTTGAACTTCCTGATCCTGTGATTGGCTGGATCGGCAATGAAGACGAAGCCATCCGAATCCACGGCCAGACCTTCAGGAATGAAATACCACGGCTGCTGCAGACCCGGCCAGGCCCGCTCGAAACGGTAGCTTTTACCCGGCGGCTGCGACTGACCGTTTTCCAGGTCGGTACCGGCCTGGTATTCATACAGGTTGGAAGCAAAATCACCGTCGAAATCCTGGTTCGCATCCGCCGCATTCAGCGGATCTAGAACTCCGGGATGCGCCAGCTCGAAACTGTCCGGTATGCCGTCGTTGTCATCATCCGTATCGGCATTGTTGCCCACCCCATCGCCGTCCGTGTCGTATTGTTCGTTCGGATCCAGCGGGAAGGCATCGGAAGCGTCGTCCACTCCGTCACCGTCCTTGTCAAAGGCCAGCGCCGGTACCGTAATCTGGCCGTAAGCGTTCCATCCCCAGCAATGCACACCGTCATTATCCAGCGCGCAGGTGTGATAGTAGCCACCGTCGACCGCCACCGGGTTGGTGAGTGCGGGAATCGCCGATACCTGACCCTGGTTATCAAGCCCCCAGCAGTGCATGCCATTATCGTCGATCGCACAGGTGTGGTAATAGCCTGCACCGATTGCATACGGATGGGACAGTCCCGGAACGATACTCTGGTTGAAATGCGGACTCGTGCCGTAGTCATCCGGATCCGTACCGGCGCCCCAGCACACCACGCCGGTAGCATCCAGCGCGCAGGTGTGCAGATAGCCCGCACTGATGGCCACCGGGTTGGTCAGGCCCGGGACCGTGGCCGGGGCCTGGCCATAGACATTGTCACCCCAGCACTTCACGTTCCCGCTGTCCAGCGCACAGGTGTGATAACCGCCCGAACTGATTGCGACAGGATTGGTCAGGCCGGGGATCGGGTCGCCCGGGACCGGACCGGCCTGGCCGGCGTCATTCCTGCCCCAGCATTTCACGCTGTTGCCGTCCAGGGCACAGGTGTGAGAGCTGCCCGCACTGACCGCCACCGGGTTGGCCAGGCCGGGGACCGGAACACCCGGCGGGGCCTGGCCATAGTTGTTCAGCCCCCAGCAGCGCACACCGGTGTCGTCCAGGGCGCAGGCATGATCGCCGTTCGCACTGACCATCACCGGGTTCGTCAGGGCCGGCACCGTGGTCGCGCCAGATCCCGTGTTTCCCCAGCATGTCACCCCGTCGTCGTCCAGCGCGCAGTTGTGTGCACCGGCCGCACTGACCATCCAGTCGGCCACCAGCGGATTGCGGCCAGGTGGCTGGTCCAGGATATCGGGGATGGTGTCGTTATCATCGTCGGTGTCGGCGTTGTTGCCGATGCCGTCATGGTCCGTATCCACGGACTCGGACGGGTCGAAGGGTAATGCATCCTCTGCATCCGGTACCCCGTCGTTGTCATCGTCGAGGTCGCAGGCATCGCCGCGCCCGTCACTGTCATTATCGGCCAAGGTGCTGGAAATCCACGGGCAGTAATCCAGCCAGTCGGGAGTACCGTCACCATCCGTATCCTCCGGGGAGAGGTACGTCAGGGTCTGCCACATCGCAGTGTAGCGTTCCCCCGGCGTCGGGATGGCTTCGAAGGGAAAGGCCCAGAAGATTGTCTTGTAGGTGGTCGCGCCTACTGTATGGCTTTTGTATGTACCGATATACTCCAACGGATTGGGGCTGATCAGCGACTCTCCAATAAACGACCCTCCTGCCCCCGCACCCGCCCCGAATGAGAGCTTGTCGCTGTAGTCCGTGAATGGATACACCAGATCATAGCCCAGGCCGGTATATGGGCCTGCACCGATCACCTGCGTATGCCCCTGGTCCTGGACATACGAAGTCAGATCCAGTTTATCCGACATGAATGCCGAGGATCCGGGCAGTGTTCCACCGTCAGGATCATTGGAGCGCCGGTACAGGTAATCCTGGGAACTGAGGAACAACCGACCTCCGAGGCTCCCGAGATAGAAGTTGAGCTGCCCTTCCGAGCCAGCGCTCGGTCCGGCCGTACTGTTAAATGCATCTCCGGTGAACCAGGTCACCACCGGGAATAACCACATATCCAGGGAGGTGGGCTCGTTGTCGCTGTTGAGGGTATCCCAGACCAGGTAATCCACGCCCAGGTCGTCCAGCGCCGTGGCGTAATAGGAACGCACATCGGGACTGTTGTCATCATCGTCGACCAGCAGGACGTGGGGCTTGCAGTACGCCAGCATCGCCCGCATCGCCTCTTCCCGTTCGCTGGCAGATGGGATGGCCGCAAAGGAGAAACCCAGGTAGGCGGTACGATAGCTGCCCGCATTCCTGTAAATGGCGGCGCTGCCCGTGCTTCCGGCAAGCATCCGGTTTGCGATGGAAGAATTGTAGGTGATGTCGTCGCTATAGTTGTTGAGACCGGCAGCGGGATAGTCCAGGGTATAGGGACCCAACCCGCTGAATAACCCGGTGCCCGTTGCCGTGGTCTGGGCGACATCGTTCTGCACCGTGCTCACGCCCAGGTAGTCGGTCATGAATGAGGTCAGGTCGCGGTCGTAATAGTAGTCCTGGCTGCTGATGAACAGGCAACCGCTGTTGTCGAGATACTCGGCCAGCGCGGCCTCGCCGGTGCTGCCGGGGCCGGCGTAGCCGCCGTATTCGTCGCCGCTGAACCAGATGACGGTGTGGTATTGCGACAGCTTGGTCGCGTCGGGCTCGTTGTCTGAATTATTGGTATCCCAGATCTCGTAGCTGACACCCAGTGCTGTCAGTACATCCGTGTAGACGGAACGCACATCGGGCACGTTGTCGTCGTCATCCACCAGCAGGACATCGGCGCCGAAGACCGGGATAATTGGCAGCAGGAGCAGTGCTACACAGACACTGCGCAGGAAGGCATTCAGGACGGGAGGTTGTGAACCGGCGTGTTTTCTTTTACGAATCCAGTTCCCTTGGTTGCGTAAAATACTCATTCGGTTACCCCTGTCGCATGCTGTTATTCATTATTTGCTTAAACATTGTAATTTTACCAACCCGCCGGTTTGACGGTTTTGACATGTATCAACTAAAACCCGGTCGGGTTTTTCTACGTAGATACCCGTATAAAACCCGCCCAAGCCCTTCAAAACCATTGCCAAATTTTTCTACTGACCGTTCCCGTCGCCGGCCAGCGCAGCAATTTCCTGCAGGCCGATCTGCTCCAGCAGCGTGGTACGCAGGGAAGCCAGCTCCCGGTCATTTGGAGAGGCCACGATCAGATCGGAAACGCTATCCAGTGCGTCGTACCAGATGCCTTCACCGGCATACAGCGCCACCCGTTCCGTGCCGCTGCTGCCTGCAAGCCGTTCACCGAGTTCCGCGGCCGGCGCGACCCGCTCGATCACACCGCTGGAGACGATGTCCGCGGAGCGGCTGTTCTCGTCCCGGACCAGCGCCACGGACCATTCATACTCGACACCCGGGGTCAACGTGATGTTGTAGTCCTGCAGATCCAGCTGCTGGATACCGGCAACCTTCCCCTGGCCGGTATCGACTTCCAGCAGCGGGTCGATCTCGGTGTCATTGATCAGCGCGAACTTGAAACGTGCCGCGGCCGGCGTGCGTGCGTACCAGTACAGCGTCGGCTGGGCCTGCGTTGTCAGCCCGACGTGGTCCGGCGCCAGTACGGTCAGCAGGTCATCCTGCGAACCCGGCCCCCGGGTACCCCCGCCGACCCGGGCCTGCGGCGCACCGCGGCGTGGTGGCTGGTAGACCACCGCTGCGGGCTTTTCTGCCGCAGATTCCGGCTTACCCGGCTCCGCCGCAGTGGCCAGGGATGTACCCGCCAGGGAGCCAAGCAAAATCAGCATCGCGCACGGTATTTGAAACTTCACCAACGTATTCAGGTTCATGTCATACACCTCCCAATGTCGTTACGCTTTGTCCCGTAATTTTCCCAACACCTTGTACACACTCACCGGTTCCGCCTTCCCCTTGAGTTCCAGCCTACCGACCGATTCGACCCGGTAGTCTGCTCCCAGACGGCTGGCCGTGGATTCCCCCACCAGGATCCGGCAGGCGCCCTCGGATGCCTCCATTTCCGGCAGTTCCTTTCCATAGCTCTCGAGGCGGGCGGCGGTATTGACGGTATCCCCGATGGTCGTGTATTTCATGCGTTGCGCGCTGCCGAGAAAGCCGGCCACCATCTCCCCGGTACAGATACCCACGCGCATGCGCACCGTCGGGTATCCCTGTTGTTTACATTCCGCATTGAGCCGGTCGAGCTGTGCGCGCATCGCGAGCGCGCAATCGACGGCGCTGCGGGCATCCTGGCTGATTTCCGCATCGCTCTCGCGTACCAGGGGAACGCCGAAATCCGCCATGATGGCGTCCCCGTAGTAGTCATCCACGATTCCGCCGTGCTGCATGACCAGGCCGGCCATGATTTCCATGTAGCGGTTCAGCCACTCCATCAGGCGGACCGGGCCCAGCTTTTCGGACAGGGGGGTGAAGTTTTCCAGATCGGAAAACAGCACCGTGGCGGTGACTTCACTGGCGGCCAGCCGCCCGCCTTCGAGAAACTGGTCGCGCTGTTCCCAGATTTCATCCGCCACGTTCTGGGAGACATTGCGCGAGAACAGCTCCATCAGCAGTTTGCGCTGCGAGCGCTCCATCCCGCGCAGGAACACCAGCACGACACCGGCAGACAGCACCCAGGCCAGCACGGGCGGTGTCATGGGAAGCCACCAGTTGTTGGAGAACGCCAGCCAGGAAAGCGTAACGATCAGCACGGAACCGCCGGCAATCGCCAGTAAAAACAGCGACAGGGTGCGGACATAGACGGCGAGCAGCGCCCCGAGAACACCCCAGGCCGCGAGCCACAGGTATTCATGGCTGTCGGCGACCACCCGAACGGGTGGTTCCGCACCGCTGGCCATCCGCAGCAACTGGGCGGTGATGTGCCCGTGCAGGGTAATGCCGGGCATGGCCGGGGCATCCGGACCCTGCCGGCTGAACGGGGTGGCAAAGCTGTCCTTCACACTGGCCGCCGTCACCCCGAGGATCACGATGCGGTCGCGGATCAGCTCCTCCAGCCCGTCGCCCGCCTGCAATTCACCGAGCGAGAGACGCCGAAACGGGGCTTCATCCCCCCTGTAATCCAGCAGGAACTGGTAACCGCCCGCATCGGCATCCACATAGCCGCCGTCATTCGCCTCGAAGGGCGGGATGGTCGTATCCCCCAGTCGCAGCCAGGCCGGGTCCGGTGTACCGGGTTGCGGGGTAATCCCCTCGGCCTGCAGATACCCGAGGGCGAGCACCAGCGGGAGCGAGTAATAAACCTGCTGTCCGTCATCCAGGAACAGCAGGCCGCGCCGCACCACCCCGCCGGCATCCACCACCATATCGGAAAAGCCGGTACGCTCGCTGTCCTTTAGCACCTCCGGGGCCGCGATCGCGGGGACACCCGCGTTGCCCACCTTGTGAATCATGATCACATGGTCCAGCGCGGCCAGCAGGGCGTTCAGCGCCTCCCTGCCGGGAGGCACCGGCTGGTCACGGTAGATATCGACCCCGATCACCCGGGGCCGGTACGCCTGGATCTGCTCGATCACCGCCACCAGCTGCTCGTCCGACAGTGGCCAGCGGCCCATTGCCTGGATGTCGGATTCCGTGATGCCGATGAGCACGACCGGGGGTGTTCCGGTTTCCGACCCGCTGGTGGTCGTGACCAGCAGGTCATAGCCGGCCAGTTCGAGGAATTGCAGATAGCCGGCTGCCCGCAAAATCCCGATGGCGGCGATCACCGCGCCGGCGAGCAGCAGTGCCGCCAGCGACGGGCTGGCCGTAATCCGTTTCAAAACAGGCTGACTCACCGGGTCACCGTATTCATACTCCGGCCAGTAGCCACTGGCCGGATTCCCTGAATGGAGATTTAATGTGCCATATGACATGGTAAGTCTACCAGATAAGTTTGCGGCAACCGTTGCCCGGCGCGGGATGGAACATTCACTCCACCCGGGCTCCTGTTATCATGTAACAGGTTAGCAGGGCACCCGCTGGCGCTCTGTGAACAGCGACCGTTCAAAAACAGGACTTATTTACATATTGCCGAACCAGGCGCAGGAAACCCGCCATGCTGGAAAATATCACCCTCTTCTCCGGTCTCAATCCATCAGAGCTCGAGATCCTCGAGAATCACATGGTCACCCGGAACTTTCAGAAGAATACGGTCATTATCAATGAAGGCGACGAAGCCAGTTCGCTGTTCATTATCCTCAGCGGCGCGGTCAGGGTGTTTCTCAGCAACCCGGACGGCAAGGAGATCATCATCAATACCCAGCGTGCCGGTGAACATTTTGGTGAGCTGGCCCTGCTCGATGATGCGCCCCGTTCGGCCTCGGTCATGACCACCGAAAAATCCGCTATCGGCGTCATTTCCAAAACGGATTTCCGGAGCTTGCTGACCCGGCACATCGACCTGGGTCTCAAGCTCATCGTGGAACTGACGCGCCGGGTGCGCCTGCTGAGCGAGAACATCAAAACCCTGGCATTGATGGACGTCTACGGACGTGTCGCCAAGACCCTGCTTGACCTGGCGGAGGAGGACGACGGGCAGCTGGTGATCCACAACCGCCCGACCCAGCAGGAGATCGCCAACCGTATCGGCGCCTCCCGGGAAATGGTGGCGCGGATTCTCAAGGACCTGTCGACCGGTGGTTATATCACCATCACCGGGAAGCAACTCATCATCAAGGAAAAACTGCCTGACGCCTGGTAAGCGGCTCATTGCTGCGGAGCGTTGCTGCTGCATACGCGGCAAGGATCATCAGGCGCTTTTCCCGGCCGGCATTACGGTGACATCCGGATCGTGCAACCCACTACCACCCGCGGTTTCCCGCCTCACCTGTTCAGCAACCGGTGCCGTCAGACGGCTCATGAGCCGTTCGTGCAGACCATCCGCCTGCAGGGTGGTGCTGGATAACTGGATCACCAGCAACAGTACGGGCGGTACCGTCAGCAGCAGCACGGTAATCAATGGAGCAATCAGTCGAGTCATCATGGTCATTCTCCTGTCGGTAACGGCCCGGATCGCATCCGTTACCCTCTTTACCCGATTACTACTGTAGGAGATGGCCGATTTTTACGCTGTGAGATATTGCGGGGAAAAAATGTCAAAAAATGCCAATGGCGCCGCGCACTTGCCGGCCATGGCCCGGGGCGTAACGGTCGTAGTGCTCTATAATCACTGCTTATGAGACCCCTGTATTTTCTGCTCGGCTGGTGTTTCTTCGGTCTGGGAGCTGTCGGTACCGTGGTGCCGGGCCTGCCCACCACACCTTTCATGCTGCTCGCCCTGTGGGCGTTCTCGAAAAGCTCGCAGCGCTTTCATGACTGGTTGTATGCGCACCCGGTGTTCGGACCAGCGCTGCAGCGGTGGTCCGAACACCGGGTAATTCCGGGCAAGGCGAAACTGCTGGCAGTCACCACCATGGCGGTGAGCTTCGTATACCTGACCTTCTTCACCGGCATAAACACCTGGATCAAGGTGTCAATCGCACTGGTGATACTGTACGGGGCCGTGTTCATCCTCAGCAAACCCTCCCGGGTGCCGGAACAGCCGGATTGAGCCCGGGCGGGCGCTACCTGCCGGTGCAGGCGCCGTGTGAAGGCAATGAAAAAACCCCGGGCAACGGAGTTGCCCGGGGTTTCTGGATTGGTAGCGGGGGCAGGATTTGAACCTGCGACCTTCGGGTTATGAGCCCGACGAGCTGCCAGACTGCTCCACCCCGCATCGACGGCCGTGAAGTCTAGCGAGTGTGCCGCCACAATACAAGACTTGACACCTGCCTGGCGGAAATTCAGGCGCCAGCCAGGCGGATGCCCGTCAGGTCAATACGGCCGTACACAGGGCCAGCAGGCCGCCCGGGAACAACCCCAGGCCGAGGACCGCGAGGCTGTTCAGGCTCATGGCCACCTGCAGGTCGGTGTCGGCCAGCAGCGGGCCGTCCGTCTCGGGCTCGTCGAAGTACATCAGCTTGATGACGCGCAGGTAGTAAAAGGCGCCGATGAGGGAGAAAAACACGGCGACGATGGCCAGCCACACCATATCGACATGGACCACTGCCTGCAGTACCCACAGCTTGGCATAGAAACCCACGGTGGGTGGCACCCCGGCCATGGAAAACATCAGGATCAGCATCATGAAGGCAAACCATGGACTGCGCGCGTTCAGACCCTTGAAGTCATCCAGCCGGTCCGCCTCGAAACCGGCGCGGCTCAGCAGGATGATCATGCCGAAGCCGCCGATGGCCATCAGCGCATAGGTAATGGCGTAGAACATGGCGGCGGAATAGCCCTCGTCCGTACCGGCCAGCAGCCCGAGCAGCAGGAAGCCGACATGCGAGATGGTGGAATAGGCCAGCATCCGCTTGATGTTGGTCTGGGCGATGGCGATCACGTTGCCGATGGCGAGCGACAGCACCGAGAGGATGGTCAGCATCTCCCGCCAGTCCGTGGACAGACCGTCCAGGCCCTCCGTCAGCAGGCGCATGGCCATGGCGAAGGCGGCGATCTTCGGCGCGCTGCCGATGAACAGCGTCACCGGGGTCGGCGCCCCCTGGTAGACATCGGGTATCCACATGTGAAACGGCACGGCGCCGAACTTGAAGGCCAGCCCGACCACGATAAAGCACAGGGCGAAGACGAGCACCACGTCCATCTGGCCCGGCGCGGCCAGGGCGGCGGCCACGGCCGCCAGATCCAGGCTGCCGGTGGCGCCGTAGAGCATGGAAATGCCGTACAGCAACATGCCCGAGGCCAGCGCCCCCAGCACGAAATACTTCATGGCCGCCTCGCTGGCCGGCGACGAATCCCGGTCAAAGGCCACCATGGCATAGAGCGACAGCGAGAGCAGCTCCAGGCCCAGGTAGATGGTCAGCAGGCTGTGGGCCGAGACCAGCACCAGCATGCCCAGCACCGCAAACAGTCCCAGGACATAGAATTCCCCGCGGAAGATCCCGCGTGCCGCCAGGTAGCTGCGCGAATACAGGAAGACGCCGAAGGTGATCAGGAAAATACTGGTCTTGAGCAGTGCCGCCATGGGGTCGCTGACAAAGGTTCCGTGCAGCACCACGGCCACCGGGTTGTCCAGCATGTTCCAGCTGATCACGGCCGCCAGCAGCAGGGTGAGCTGTGCCAGCACATAACTCACCGTGCGCCGGTCATCACTGAGAAACACATCCACGATCAGGATGAGGCAGGCCATGCACAGCACGAAGATCTCGGTTGTCAGCGGTGCGAAATCGGTCAGTACACTATTCATCTCGGTCCTGTCATTTTACTTCCCCTCTCCCTTCAGGGAGAGGGCCAGGGAGAGGGGATCCGAACGATCAACCCTTCATGGCCCCCTCATCCTATCCTTCTCCCTGAGGGAGAAGGGACGAATTACCTGTCATCATGCCAACATGACTGACTAGTCAAATTACCCGTCTAGTTCCCCGTCCCCAGCAGAACCAGGCCGGTTTCCGGGGGCAGCTTGGAGACGATTACGTGGGCCAGCAGGTTGTCGACGCTGGCGTGCATGACCTCGATCAGGGGTGCCGGCCAGATGCCGAACAGCAGCACGGCGGCGGCCAGGCTGCCCAGAATCACGAACTCGCGCGGGTTGATATCCTGCAACTGCCGGACCTTGTCGTTGGCGATATCCCCGAAGATCACGCGCTTGACCAGCCACAGGCTGTAGGCCGCCCCCAGAATCAGTGTGGTGGCCGCCAGGAAGGCAAACCAGAAATTCGCCTTGAAGCTCGCCAGGATCACCATGAATTCACCGATAAAACCGGAGGTCCCCGGCAGGCCGGAATTGGCCATGGCAAACAACACCATGAAGGCCGCGAATACCGGCATGGTGTTCACCACCCCGCCGTAGTCACCGATCTGCCGGCTGTGCACGCGGTCGTACAGCACCCCGACGCACAGGAACAGGGCGCCGGAAATGAAGCCGTGGGAAATCATCTGCACCATGCCGCCCTCCATGCCGAGCGCGGCGCCCCGGATGCTGCCGGTGCTGTTGACCAGGGCAAACACCAGGAAGATGCCCAGGGTGACGAATCCCATGTGGGCAATCGACGAATAGGCGATCAGCTTTTTCATGTCTTCCTGCACCAGGGCGACGAAACCGATATAGACCACGGCGACCAGCGACATCAGGATGATCAGCCACACCAGCTCCTGGCTGGCATCCGGGGTAATCGGCAGGCTGAAGCGCAGGAAACCGTAGCCACCGATCTTCAGCATGATCGCCGCCAGGATCACGGAACCGCCGGTCGGCGCCTCGACATGGGCGTCCGGCAACCAGGTGTGCACCGGCCACATGGGCACCTTGACGGCGAAGGCCATCAGGAAGGCCAGGAAGATCAGGATCTGTTCCGTCATGCCGAGCGGCAACTGGTGGAAGTCGAGGATGCTGAAGCTCCCCGACTCCAGGTGCATGTAAATCAGCGCCACCAGCATGAGCACCGAGCCGAAAAAGGTGTACAGGAAGAACTTGATGGTGGCATAGACGCGCCGCGGTCCGCCCCACACCCCGATGATCAGGAACATCGGCACCAGCATGGCTTCCCAGAACACGTAGAACAGTACTGCATCGAGCGCGGCGAACACGCCATTCATCAGGCCTTCCATGATCAGGAACGCTGCCATGTACTGGCTGGTGCGCTGCCGGATGACCTCCCAGCCCGCCAGGATCACCAATACCGTGGTGAACGTCGTCAGGATGATCAGCGGCATGGAAATGCCATCCACGCCGAGGTGGTAGTTGGCATTGAACGCCGCGATCCAGGGCGCCATCTCCTGGAACTGCATGACGGCCGTGGTGGTGTCGAAGCCCGTGTACAACAGTGTGCTGAGCAGGAAGGTCAGCAGGGAGACGATCAGGGCCGTGGGGCGGATATCGGGAAAGCCGAGGGCGTCCATCACCAGCAGGGCGATGCCGCCGAGAACCGGTAGCCAGACCAGCACGCTGAGCAGCGGGAAATCCATCATGCGCCGGCTCCCGGTGACATGAAGACAAACCAGAACAGCATCAGCAACAGACCGATGATCATGCTGAAGGCGTAGTGATAGAGATAGCCGGACTGCACATGGCGCACGATTCCGGCCACCCAGCCGACCATGCGCGCGCTGCCATTGACGATCAGGCCGTCGATGATGAGGACGTCGCCGATACGCCACAGCAGCTGGCCGATGCCGCGTGCGCCACCGGCAAACACGAAGTCGTTGAAGGCATCCGCATAATACTTGTTGACCAGCAACTGGTAGATACCGTGGAAGCGCTGTTTCAGGTTGACGGCGAACTCCGGATTCTTCATATAGACGTACCAGGCCGTGGCAACACCGGCAGCGGCGAGATAGATGGCCGGGCCGCCGAGGGCATGCCACACGAAGGCCACCGCGCCATGGTAGTGCTCACCGATCCCGGCCAGCACATCGTGCTGCGGATCCACGTGAATGATGCCGTTGAAATAATCGCCGAATACCACCGGATCGATCCAGTAGCCGGCGATGACCGACGGGATGGCCAGCAGGATCAGCGGCACCGTGACCACCCAGGGTGGCTCATGCAGGTGTTCGCGGGTATGGGCATCCATGCGCGGTTTGCCGTGGAACACCAGGAAATACATGCGGAAGCTGTACAGGGCCGTGATGAAGACACCCAGCAGCACGGCCCAGTAGGCGATCCCGGCGCCCGGGGTATGCGAATGATGCACCGCCTCGATGATGGTGTCCTTGGAATAAAAGCCGGAGAAAAACGGCGTACCGATCAGCGCCAGCGAGCCGACCAGCGAGGTGGCCCAGGTGATCGGCAGGTACTTGCGCAGGCCGCCCATGTTGCGGATGTCCTGGTCGTGGTGCATGGCGATGATCACGGAACCGGCGCCCAGGAACAGCAGGGCCTTGAAGAAGGCGTGCGTCATCAGGTGGAAGATGCCGGCCGCGTAGGCCGAGGCACCCAGCGCCACCGTCATGTAGCCGAGCTGCGACAGGGTCGAGTAGGCCACCACGCGCTTGATGTCGTTCTGCACGATGCCGAGAAAACCCATGAACAGCGCGGTGATGGCGCCGATGACCAGTACGAAGCTCAACGCGGTCTGCGACAGTTCGAACAGCGGCGACATGCGCGCCACCATGAAGATGCCCGCGGTCACCATGGTGGCGGCATGGATCAGGGCCGAGATCGGCGTCGGGCCTTCCATGGAATCCGGCAGCCAGACATGCAGGGGAACCTGGGCCGACTTGCCCATGGCGCCGATAAACAGGCTGATGCAGATGACCGTCAGCAGCGACCATTCCGTGCCGGAGAAAATGGTGTAGCCGTCCGCGGCGTGTTGCGGCGCGGCGGCGAACACACTGGCGTAATCCATGCTGTTGAAGGTCGTGTAGATCGCCGCGATCCCCAGCAGGAAGCCGAAATCCCCCACCCGGTTGACCAGGAAGGCCTTCAGGTTGGCGTAGATCGCCGTCGGGCGGGTATACCAGAAACCGATCAGCAGATAGGACACCAGGCCGACCGCCTCCCAGCCGAAGAACAGCTGCAGGAAGTTATTGGACATCACCAGCATCAGCATGGAGAAGGTGAACAGCGCGATGTAGCTGAAGAAGCGCTGGTAGCCGGGATCGTCGTGCATATAGCCGATGGTGTAGATATGCACCATCAGCGACACGAAACTCACCACCGTGATCATCAGGGCCGTGAGGTTATCGATCAGGAAACCGATCTCGAAGCGCACCCCGTCCGAGACCATCCAGGTATAGACACTGGCGTTCCAGGGATCGGCCCCGTCGATGGCAAACTGCTTGAGCACCACCAGCGACAGCACGAAGGACACCGCCACGCCGAGAATCGTGACCGTGTGGGCGCCGGCGCGGCCGATCTGCCGGCCGAACAGGCCGGCGACAATGGCACCGAACAGCGGGGCCAGCGGGATGGCAAGGTATAGCGTCTCCATTACGTCAGCCCTTCAGGGTGTCCAGGTCGTCGACATTGATGGTCTGGCGGTTGCGGAACAGCACCACCAGGATGGCCAGCCCGATGGCGGATTCCGCCGCCGCCACGGTCAGGATGAAAAACACGAACACCTGCCCGGCCACATCGCCCAGGAAATAGGAAAAGGCGACGAAGTTC
>Ga0210064_1000341_pt1 | contig 22495 bp, 25 predicted proteins | sample Muzzi_CordC_D2_FD_185531 | JGI IMG/M metagenome (GOLD analysis project Ga0210064, IMG submission 185531) | Wetland microbial communities from San Francisco Bay, California, USA, that impact long-term carbon sequestration - Muzzi_CordC_D2 (SPAdes) | ecosystem: Environmental > Aquatic > Marine >...
GCCCTTGTAGACACGGCCGGCGAGGTCAAAGCGGGAACCGTGACAGGGGCAGAAAAAACCGCCGATCCAGTCCGGGCCCAGATCCGCCGGCGCGACGTCCGGTCGATAGGTTGGAGAGCAGCCCAGGTGGGTGCAGATACCGATCAGTACAAGGAATTCCGGTTTGACAGAGCGGTATTCATTGGTTGCATAGGCGGGCTGTTCCGATTCCAGCGATTCCGGGTCACGCAGCACTGGATCCAGTGTCGGCAGTGTTTCCACCATTTCCGGGGTACGGTTGACGACCCACACCGGCTTGCCACGCCACTTGATACGAATCATCTGGCCGAGTTCCAGCTTGCTGATGTCGCCCCGTACCGGGGCGCCCGCTGCGCGGGCCTTGGCGCTGGGTTGCATGGACGAAATGAAGGGCACCAAGGCAAAACCCACTCCCACTCCGCCCACAACGGTGGTGGCTGCGGTTAAAAACCGACGCCTGCCAGGATTGACATCATCACCACTCATAAGGACATTCTCCAAATATTTCAATAACCTGGAATCCGCGGCCGCAGAAAACTGGGCGCAGGATTTTATAAACTATTTCGGAATATTCTAATGTAATGTTTGAACTCCCTCAGAACCGCATAGGATGGTCTAACTGCCTGACAAGGTCAAGGGGAATATGGGAAAAACCGGATGAATCAGTGCCTTTGGGAGGCTACTGAAGAAAGCTTATCGTGGTCATCAAACCGGGTTTTCGATATCAATAAACCGATGCCTCAGCCCGAAGCGCTCTGCCAGGTGTTCAGCCAGCGCCCGGACGCCGTAACGTTCCGTGGCATGGTGGCCGGCGGAGTAATAATGAATGCCGCATTCGCGAGCAATGTGTACCGTCTGCTCGGAAATTTCACCGCTGATGAAGGCATCCAGACCCTGTGACACCGCGGCTTCTATGTAGGACTGGGCGGCGCCCGTACACCAGCCGACCCGGCAAATGGTCGCGCGGGTACCGGCGATGTGCAGCGGTGTTCTGCCCAGACACTGCCGCAGGTGCTCCGCCAGGGTATCTCCTGTCATGCCCGGCTCCAGTTCAGCGTATTGAGCAAGTTGCATCCCGGCGTCATTGCCGAAAGCACCGTCACGCTGAAAGCCAAGCACCCGGGCAAACTGGGCGTTGTTACCGAGTTCGGGGTGGGCATCCAGCGGCAAGTGCCAGGCCAGCAGACTGGTGTCCGATGCCAGCAGACGACTCAGGCGCCGGCGTTTCATTCCGGTGATACAGGCATCCTCCCCCTTCCAGAAATATCCGTGATGGACCACAATGGCGTCTGCCTGCAGGGCGATGGCCGCCTCGATCAGTTCCAGACAGGCGGTAACCCCGCTGACCAGTGTGCGTACTTCCGCCCGACCCTCGACCTGGAGACCATTCGGACAATAATCCTGAAAGCGCTCGCTGGCGAGCAACACATTGGTGTATTCAGCCAGTTCCTGCAGGGTAATCATACATTTACATCCTGTTGCCGTACTGTTGTAATGACCGCTGTAATGTAGATTGATGATGGACAGGGTATCCTACCCATGACAATTCGCAAATCTGTTTCGTTTCTCCTGCAGACCGTCACCACCGGCCTGGCGGCGGCATTCCTCTATATTCTGCTGATCCAGCCCGACTTGCTGCGCGACAATTCCAGAATAGTCGAAGTCAGGGAGGCCAACGGGATAACCGCACCGGTGACCAACCCCACGGCGGCCGGACGGACGGGCCCGGTTTCCTACTCCAGCGCCGTCGAACAGGCGGCGCCCGCGGTGGTCAACATTCAAACTGCCCAGGTCATCACCCGGCGAGGCCACCCCTTCATGGAGGACCCCGTTTTCAAGCAACTGTTCGGTGATCGCCTCGCCCAGGCTCACAAGCAGATCAAGACCAGCCTGGGATCCGGTGTATTGATCAGTTCCCAGGGCTATGTGCTGACCAATAATCATGTCATCGAGGGTGCGGATGAAATCCAGATCCTGCTTTCGGACGGTCGCAGTACCCGCGCCGTGGTGGTTGGCGTCGATACCGATACCGACCTGGCAGTACTGCATATCTCTCTCGAGAAGCTGCCGACCGTCACCATCGGCGACTCGAAAAACCTGCACGTCGGTGACGTTGCGCTGGCCATCGGCAACCCCTTCGGGGTCGGCCAGACCGTCACCTTCGGCATCATCAGCGCAACCGGCAGGGATCACCTCGGCATCAACACCTACGAGGACTTCATCCAGACAGATGCCGCCATCAACCCGGGCAACTCGGGTGGTGCGCTGATCAATGCCCACGGTGAACTCATCGGGATTAACTCCGCTATCTACAGTCGTAGCGGCGGTTCGCAGGGCATTGGTTTTGCGATCCCGGTCAACCTCGCCAAGGGCGTGATGAAGCAGATCATCGAACACGGGCGGGTGGTGCGCGGCTGGCTGGGAATCGAGGCCCAGGACCTGACGGCGGAACTGGCTGAATCCTTCGGGCTCGGCAACCGGCACGGAGTATTGATTGCCGGCGTGCTGCGTGGCGGTCCCGCCGATGAGGCCGGCATATTGCCGGGCGATATCCTGGTAGCGATCAATGAAACGCCCGTCGATGACGCCCGGGAGGCGATGAAAAACATCTCGGAACAGCGCCCCGATTCCACCATCAAGCTCAGCGGAATCCGCAAGGGCAAGCGCTTTGTAACCCATGCAAAGATAATCCAGCGCCCGACACAGCAGGAATAAATCAGGATTACCGGGCGGCTGGCAACGCGCGCCTGAGTGCGCTGAGGAACGCTGCATTTTCTTCCGGCTTGCCTACCGTGACACGCAAGCAGTCGCGCAGTGCCGGCGCGGAACCGTCAAGATTCTTGATCAGGATGCCGTGCGCCATTAATTCTGCGTAAACCGCCTGCGCCTGCCCGTGCAAGGTACGAAACAGGATGAAATTCGTTTCACTCGGATAGGCCTGCAAACCCGGCAAAGCCTGCATTCCGGCAAACAGGTCACTGCGATGCCGGCGCAGGGTGCTGGCCTGCTGCCGGAAAACTTCATAGTGTTCCAGCGCGAACACACCGCTGAGCTGATCGATGCTGCTGATATTATACGGCAGGCGCGTTTTCTCTATCTCGGCAAGCCATTCCGGCAATCCGGCCAGCACCCCGAGTCGCAGACCCGCGAAACCTATCTTGGAGAGTGTCCGCAGCAGCAGCAGATTGTCATATGCCGGGACCGCGGACAGAAAACTCTCATCGGTAAAAGGTGCATAGGCCTCGTCAACGACGACCAGGCCGGGAGCACATGACACGACGGCTTCCATTACCTCCCGGTCAAACAGATTACCGGTCGGATTATTCGGCCATGCGAGAAACACCACTGCCGGCCGGTGCCGCTCGATGGCAGCGAGCATGTCGTCGGCCTCGAGGGAAAAATCATCCCGCAGCGCCACACCCGCCCATTCCAGGCTGCACACCGTGGCGATCTGCCGGTACATCACAAAGGTCGGCTCCGGCGCCATGATGCACTGACCAGGCACGGCCACGGCCTGGATGATCATCTGGATGAGTTCATCCGAACCATTGCCCAGGATCATGCCGCAAGCCTGCGGAACATCCAGTACCGAGCGCATCTGTACTTTAAGGGCCTCCGCTGCCGGATCCGGATAGCGGTTAAGACTGACGCCCCGCAACCGATCCAGCCAGGCATCCACCAGCCAGTCCGGCCAGGGATAGGGGCTTTCCATGGCATCCAGCTTGATCAGCTCACCGGCGGCCGGCACCTGGTATGCCCGCAGTGCCCTGAGTTCCGGGCGAATGAGGCGGTCGATCCTGTCATTCAATGCAGTCATGGTATTCAGGGTGAGACTTGCCGGATCAGCGGTCTTTCTGTATCCGGACCTCGGCGGAGCGCGCATGCGCCGTCAGCCCTTCACCGTGGGCGAGGACGGCTGCGGTCCTGCCCAATTGACTCGCCCCGTGCGGAGAACACTGGATCAGGCTGGAGCGTTTCTGAAAATCATAGACGCCCAGCGGTGACGAAAACCGCGCGGTCCGGGAAGTCGGCAACACATGATTCGGGCCGGCGCAATAATCCCCGAGCACCTCGGCCGTATAGCGGCCCAGGAAAATCGCGCCGGCATGGCGAATGCGTGCCACCAGCGCCCGGGGATCCTCGACGGACAGTTCCAGATGCTCGGGGGCGACCATATTGGCGATCTCGGCCGCTTCCTCGAGGTCGCGCACCTCGATCAGCCCGCCCTGCCCCTGCAGTGAAGCGGAAATCACCCCCGCGCGCGACATCTGCGGCAACAGGCGTTCGATACTTTCCACCACCCGGTCGAGAAACGCCCCGTCCGGACTGACCAGAATCGACTGTGCATCTTCATCGTGTTCGGCTTGGGAAAACAGATCCACGGCAATCCAGTCGGGGTCTGTGCGACCGTCACAGACCACCAGGATCTCCGAAGGTCCGGCGATCATGTCGATACCGACCTGGCCGAAAACCTGGCGCTTGGCCATAGCGACATAGGCATTGCCGGGGCCCACGACCTTGTCTACCGGCGGCACGCTGGCAGTACCGTAGGCGAGCGCCGCCACCGCCTGCGCACCGCCGATGGCGAACACCCGGTCCACCCCCGCTATTCCGGCTGCCGCCAGTACCATGTCATTGAGCTCGCCGCCCGGCGTCGGCACCACCATGTACAATTCGGGAACCCCCGCCACCTTGGCGGGTATGGCATTCATCAGTACCGAGGAAGGATAGGCCGCCTTGCCCCCGGGCACATACAGTCCCGCACGGTCCAGCGGGGTGACCTGCTGACCCAGCAACGTACCGTCGGCTTCGGTGTAGGACCAGGATTCGATTACCTGACGCCCGGCATATTCGCGTATCCGGTCGGCCGCCAGTTCCAGCGCAGCGCGCTGCTCCGACGGAATGCGCTGCAGCGCCTGTTCACAGCGCGCCAGCGGGATCTCCAGCGCGGCGGCATCGGCCACTTCCCAGTGGTCCAGACGCCGGGTAAGCTCCACCAGCGCCATATCGCCGCGGATGCGCACGTCCGCGATAATGTCGCTGACCACTGTGGCGATCTGCCGGTCATACTCCGCCTCCCGGGTAAGCAACGCATCCAGCGCCTGGCGGAAGCCGGCATCGCGGCTGTTGAGTCTTGTGATTTCGGTCATGGTCTCAGTGATGCCAGGCTCGGCAAACCTTGCTCATTTTACAAGCAGGCCCCGCCGCCGACGGTCCCGCACCACCCTGTCAGCCAACTCATGCTATTCCTCAACCTGATTATCTCTGCAACTCAGCCATGGTGGAGAAGGGCGGGCTGGGGGCAGGACGTCAAGACACGCCATAAACACCTCCCTGAAGGCTCGACTGCCGCATCCCTGCGGCAGACGGTCTTGCCGCCCTGTCCCCCAGCCCACCCGGATGCATTGCTGGATGGTGTGAGGCCTGCCAAACCAGGACCGTCGACAGCAGGGATGCTGTCGGCGAGCTTACAGGGACGTATTCACAGCGTGTCCCGGTTTGGCAGGCCCCGCAACCGCCTTTCCATCGGCCTTCGCCTGAAAGCTGAGTTTCAGAGATAATCAGGTTCCTCAGTAACATTTCAGAATACTACGCCCTGCTTTCGCATGCGGCCTTCAGTTGCGCGATGAATTGCGTGATACGCTGGTGTTTCATTTTCATGGCAGCCTTGTTGACGACCAACCGTGAACTGATGTCGGCGATGTGTTCCAGTGGAGCCAGCCCATTGGCCTTGAGGGTGCTCCCGGTATCGACCAGGTCGACAATCCGGTCAGCCAGCCCGACCAGTGGCGCCAGTTCCATGGACCCGTACAGCTTGATGATCTCGACCTGTTCCCTGCGTTCCGCATAATAGCGCCGTGTACTGTTCACATACTTGGTTGCAATCCGCAGGCGCCGCCGATCGGGAGTGCCCTGCGCCGGCCCGGCAACCATCATCCGGCACTTCGCAATACCCAGATCGAGCGGTTCGTACAGGCCGCCGGCACCATGCTCCATCAGCACGTCCTTTCCGGCCACACCCAGGTCGGCGGCACCGTATTCAACATAAGTCGGTACATCCGCTGCCCGGATGATGACCAGCTTGACGTCCTCGCGGTTGGTATCCAGTATCAGCTTGCGGCTGGTATCCGGATCATCGGCCGGCTCGATGCCGGCGTGCGCCAGCAGCGGCAGGGTCTCACTGAAGATACGGCCTTTCGAGAGGGCGATGGTCAGCGACATATTCATGGAGGCAAGTTTCCGGGAGATAGTCGTGTTTTACAAGCCTGCCCCGCGAGCCGGTGGTCGCGGGCTTCAGGATGGTTTGCGGCGTATGGCGGCGCCCAGCTGCGCGAGTTTTTCTTCCAGGCATTCATAACCGCGATCCAGATGGTAGATGCGGTCGATGACGGTCTCCCCGTCGGCAACCAGACCCGCCAGCACCAAACTGGCAGAGGCACGCAGATCCGTTGCCATGACGGGCGCTCCCTTGAGCCGGTCGACACCCTTGATAATCGCCGTTTTCCCTTCCAGCTGGATGTCGGCGCCCATCCGCTGCAGTTCATGAACGTGCATGAAACGGTTCTCGAACACCGTCTCTGTTATGGTACCCGAACCTTCGGCAATGGCATTCAGCGCCGTGAACTGCGCCTGCATATCGGTCGGAAATGCCGGATACGGTGCGGTATGCACGCTGACGGCCCGGGGCCGCCGGCCCCGCATGTCCAGGGCTATCCAGTCTTCGCCGATGGAGATCTCGGCGCCACATTCGCGCAACACCTGCAGTACGGCATCCAGGGTTTCCGGACAGGTTGCCTTGGTCCTGATGTGGCCGCCGGTCATGGCAGCGGCCACCAGGAACGTCCCGGTCTCGATACGGTCCGGCAGGATCCGGTACTGTGTACCATGGAGCTGATCCACCCCTTCGATCTCGATCGTGTCCGTACCGGCACCCTCGATTCGGGCACCCATGGCATTCAGGCAATCGGCCAGATCCACGACTTCCGGTTCCCGCGCGGCATTCTCGATCAGTGTGGTGCCCCGCGCGAGGCTCGCGGCCATCATCAGGTTCTCGGTGCCGGTTACGGTCACCATATCCATCACCAGCCGGGCACCCCGCAGGCGGTCGACGCGCGCCCTGATATTACCGTTTTCCACCGTGATCTCCGCCCCCAGCGCCCGCAATCCCTTGATATGCAGGTTTACCGGCCGGGAGCCGATGGCGCACCCGCCCGGCAGTGACACCTCGGCCTGGCCAAAACGCGACAGCAGGGGTCCCAGGACAAGGATCGATGAGCGCATGGTCTTGACCAGGTCGTACGGTGCATAAAACGAGGTAATCGTGCGGGCATCCACCTCGATATCCATAGTCTCATCGACCACCAGACTCACGCCCATACGGCCCAGCAATTCCAGGGTCGTGGTAACGTCCTGCAGATGCGGCACGTTACTGATCTTTACCGGGCCATCGGCCAGCAGGGTGGCTGCCATGATCGGCAGCACGGCATTCTTGGCGCCGGAGATGCGAACCTCGCCTTCCAGTACCGCACCACCGTTGGTAATCAGTTTGTCCAGAGCTGTGTCTTCCCGCTGCGTTGTCCAGGCGCCTAACGGTTGTTCCAATCTTCCGGTGTACAGGTACGCAATGCCAGCGCATGGATCTCGCCACCCATGCGCTCACCCAGTGTGCCGTACACCAGGCGGTGCTGCTCCACCATCGACCGGTTGGCGAACTGTGCACTGACCACCACCGCCTCGAAGTGGTCACCCTCGCCCTTGATGATTACCCGGGCATCCGGGATGCCCCTGGTGATCAGGTCCTGCAATTCATTCGCCTGCATGATGGCGTGATTCCTGTGATGAAAGTCCGGAAATAAGGCGGTGACCAGGCACAACCCGTAAGATCAGGATCCCGAGAGAATCCGGTCCAGCCCGCAAACGCGGGCAATGGAACGCATCTGCTCCGGCATATTCAGGAAGCTGATGGACTTGTCCCGGCGTTCGGATTCCCGCAGCCACTCAACCAGCAGGGCCAGGCCGGCGCTGTCCGCCCGGGACACGCCGGAAAGATCGACGCGAATTGCGGTATCGGCCGAAAACCTGGAGCCGACCTCTTTCAACAGATCGGAAACGTTCCCGAAAACCAGGTCGCCTGCGAGTTTCCAGTTTCCATCTCCGGCGTCCTCCAGTCGCGGTTCAGTCATTTGCCCGTATCCCCGATTCCCCCCTTGCCTTCCACCCCGGCTCCTGTCTTGCTGGCCGTGTTGTAGAGGAACTGGCCGATCAGTTGCTCCAGCACCAGGGCCGACTGGGTCAACTGGATCCGGTCACCCGCCTGGAGGTTATCCATGGAACCACCCGGCTCCAGCGCAATGTACTGTTCCCCCAGCAGGCCCGCCGTGAAAATACTGGCCGTCGTGTCTTCCGGAAAACTGTGGTACTTCTCGGCGATGCGCAGGCTGACCACGGCTTCATAAGACTGAAAGTCATAGTCGATGCTGTCCACCCGACCGACGCGCACCCCGGAAACGGTAACCGGAGAGCGCACCTTGAGGCCGCCGATATTCTCGAAGGCGGCCGTAATCACGTAGGTATCACCACTGATGCTGTTACTGAGATTGCTGACCTGCATCGCCAGCATAAACAGGGCGACCATACCGGCTGCGACAAACAGCCCGACCCCAATTTCCATAAACCTGCTGCGAACCATTGCTAGTCTCCAAACATCAATGCTGTCAGAACAAAGTCCAGCCCGAGTACCGCCAGGGCAGTATGCACCACCGTGCGGGTGGTTGCGCGACTGACGCCCACCGAGGTCGGTACCGCGTCGTAACCTTCAAATACCGCAATCCATGCGGCGACCAGGCCGAACACCACACTCTTGATAACGCCGTTATAGATATCATCCTGCAAATCCACATTGGCCTGCATCTGCGACCAGTAGGCGCCCTCGTCCACACCCAGCAGGCCGACGCCGACGAAAAAGCCGCCGTAGACGCCGACGGCACTGAAAATGGCCGCCAGTAACGGCATGGAGAGAAAACCTGCCAGGAAGCGGGGTGCCATGACCCGCTTCATAGGATCCACTGCCATCATTTCCATGCCGGACAGTTGTTCGGTTGCCTTCATCAAGCCGATCTCGGCAGTCAGGGCAGAACCGGCGCGGCCGGCGAACAGCAGGGCGGTGACCACCGGCCCCAGTTCACGCACCAGCGCCAGCGCAACCGCAACGCCCAGTGACTCCTCGGCACCGAAATCGGACAGGGTATTGTAGCCCTGCAGGCCAAGCACCATGCCGACAAACAGACCCGACACGAGAATAATCAGCAGCGTCAGTACCCCGACCGAGTAGAGTTGTGCAATCACCAGGCGCGGGCGCAGCAACAATCCCGGCGTTCCGGCCAGCACCTGCAGCAGAAACAGGTGACCGCGCCCCAGACGTTCCAGGAAATCCAGCCCAGTCCTGCCCAGCCGCTGGAAGGGATCGAGAATCACGCGCTTCCCCCACCGATCAAGTCCTCCCGGTAATCCATCGCCGGGTAGTGAAAGGCAACCGGGCCGTCCGGTTCACCGTTCAGGAATTGCTGCGACCATCGCGAGGCGGACTCCCAGAGGGAGTCCGGCGTACCCTGGTCCACCACCTTGCCGCCCGAGAGCAGATAAATATAGTCCGCGATGGCCGCGGTTTCGCGCACATCATGGGAAACCACGATACCCGTCAGGCCAAGGGCATCATTCAGTTCCCGTATAAGCTTCACGACGATGCCCATGGAGATCGGGTCCTGTCCGGTAAACGGTTCATCGTACATGACCATCATCGGGTCCAAAGCGATGGCGCGGGCCATCGCCACCCGGCGCGCCATACCGCCGGAGAGCTCGTTCGGCATCAGTCCCGCCGCACCGCGCAATCCCACCGCCTGGAGTTTCATCAGCACCAGGTCCCGCACCAGGGCCTCGGGCAGTTTCGTATGTTCCCGGATCGGGAAAGCCACATTGTCGAAAACATCGAGGTCGGTCAGCAGCGCGCCGCTCTGGAACATCATGCCCATGCGCTGGCGCAATTGATACAGCGCACCAACCCCCAACTCCGGCACCTGCTCGCCATCGACCACGATGCTCCCGGAGTCCGGGTGCAACTGTCCGCCAATCAGCTTGAGCAGGGTCGTTTTACCGGTACCGCTGGGGCCCATGATAGCCGTGATGCTACCTCGCACAATATCGAGGTCGATACCATCGAATATCGGGCGTTCACCCCGCGCAAAATGCAGGCCACGGATTTCCACAACGGCATCCCGGTCAATGCGGCTTGTTTTCAGTCTCTCGTCTACCATAGATAAATCATCCTGTACACTGGCTACCCGGCATGCGCCCCCTGCGTCACGGCAAAGTACTTCTGTGAAGTCAGCGTCCACCCTGCGGCAACACGTATATTAAAACAGTTCTATCACTGGCAGCTTGCTGTATATTGTCTTTATTGACTACCAGACCCTGTTATAATTTTCGGTTACTAATCGGATCGACAACCGGCGGCTACCGTGATATCGACAACTACCCTGCATTCAGACAGTCATGCAGCCCGAGATGATAACCCGCACCGGCCAACCCTGCATACACACATGAACGACCGCAAACTACAGGAACTGGCACTGGCCGTGATCGACACCGAGGCGCAGGCCGTTGCCGCGCTTGCCGACCAGGTCAGGGAGCCAAGCTTCAGTCATGCCTGCCGTCTTATGCTGGACTGCAAGGGCCGCGTTGTGGTGATCGGGATGGGCAAATCCGGCCATATCGGCGGCAAAATCGCCGCCACCCTGGCCAGCACCGGAACACCGGCATTTTTCGTCCACCCGGGCGAAGCCAGTCACGGGGACCTGGGCATGATCACGGCCTCCGATGTAGTCCTGGCCCTGTCCAATTCCGGTGAAACCGGGGAGATTATCACCATTCTCCCGATTATCAAACGTCTCGATGTACCGCTGATCGCGATGACCGGGAATCCTGAATCCACCCTGTCGAAGGCGGCCACTGCCAACATCAATGTGTGTGTTGAAAAGGAGGCCTGTCCGCTGGATCTCGCCCCCACGGCCAGCACCACGGCCGCGCTGGCGATGGGAGATGCCCTGGCGATCGCGTTGCTGGAGTCGCGCGGGTTTACCGCGGAGGATTTTGCGCGCTCCCATCCCGGAGGCGCATTGGGACGCCGTCTGTTGCTGTTGATCGATGACCTGATGCATACCGGAGATGCCATCCCCAGGGTAGGTCCGGACACGCTGCTCAGCGATGCCCTGATGGTAATGACGCAAAAGGGGCTCGGCATGACTGCCGTGGTGGACACAACGGGGCACCTGGAGGGAGTATTTACCGATGGTGACCTGCGCCGTGCCATAGATCACAAGGTGGATGTCCATGAGGCGCGCGTCAGTGATGTCATGACGAGCCGTTGCAGAACCGTCCATCCCGGCATGCTGGCCGCGGAGGCCGTACAGATCATGGACAATGCCAAGATCAACGCCTTGCCCGTTGTCGATGACAACAATCAGCTGGTGGGCGCATTGAACATGCATGATCTGCTGCGGGCCGGCGTCGTATGAACATGATCCGGAATCTACCCGATGAATGACCTGCTCAGGAAAGCCGCACGCATCCGGTTGCTGATCTTCGATGTGGACGGCGTGCTCACCGATGGCAGCCTGTTCATCGGCGACGACGGCCAGGAATACAAGGCCTTCAATTCACGCGACGGACACGGAATAAAGATGCTGCTGGGTCATGGCGTCGAGGTTGCCATCATTACCGGCCGGACCTCCCGGGTGGTCCAACACCGCATGCTGAATCTTGGCGTTAACCATGTCTACCAGGGAAAGCTGGAAAAGCTGCCGGCCTTCCTCGAACTGGCAGACAAGCTGGGAATTGGCGCGGAGGAAACCGCCTATGTCGGCGATGATATCGTCGACCTGCCCGTGATGCGGCGCGTGGGGCTGGCGATCGCCGTCCAGGACGCGCACCCGCTGGTACGCAAACACAGCCACTGGCAAACACCCAGCCCCGGCGGTCGGGGGGCGGCACGGGATGTCTGTGAAATGCTCATGGAGGCCAGGGGTGTGATTGACGATGAAATGAGCAAATACCTTTGAACGGCAAGCCCACCGTGTTCTTCACCATGCTCCTGATTTGCATGGCAGTGACCGGATGGCTGGTCCAGCGACAGGCCTCACTCGGTGAGCAACGCGACCTGTCCAGCAGCGGTCCCGACCTGTTCGTCGATGACATGGATCTGAAACTGATCAGCGACACCGGCACACTGCAATACCGGGTCAAGGCGCAACGACTCGATCACTTCCCGTATGACGACCATTCGGAACTCACCCGGCCCGTGCTGGAGGTTTTCCGGGAGGATCAGGCGCTCTGGTATATTCAGTCCGAGCGCGGCCGGGTCTCGTCCGGGTATGACCGGGTGTGGTTGCTGGGTAAGGTCGAAATCAGGCGCCTTGAGGGACCGGATACCAGTCCCTTTGACATCCAGACCAGCGACCTGCTAATCAAACCGGCGGAAGAAACCGCCGAGACGCAACAGGCCAGCATCATCCAGTCCGACCGTTACCGGATGGAGGCTGTCGGGGTACACGCGGACTTGCGCGAAAACCGTGTGGAATTGAAATCCCGGGTGCGGGGCCGGATCAATGTTGCCGGCTGATCACATGCTGCGCCCGCTTGTCCTGCTCCTGTTATGCATCCCCCTGCAGGCGTGGGGCCTCACCTCCGACCGGGAGCAGCCCATCGAGGTCGAGGCGGACCGGGCGACCCTGAAGGAGAAGGAAGGAGTCAGTATTTATGAGGGTAACGTAAAGCTGACCCAGGGCACCCTCAAACTGCAGGCGGCCACCATGACCGTCTACCATACCGGCGAACAGGTCAAACAGATGATCCTCATCGGCAACCCGGCAACCTTCGTGCAGCGACCGGAAGGCAAGGAACTCGACCTGCATGCGGAAGCCGCGCGTATGGAGTACCACGCCGCGGACGAGCGCATCATCCTGCTCGGGGCGGCACGTGTCTGGCAGACGGACGGCAAGGTATTCCGCAGCGAGAAAATCATCTATAACATCAGTACCAATACCGTCAACGCCGGGGGCGCTGCTGCCGGCGACCGGGTACACATTACCCTGCAACCCCGGAACAAGCAGCAGAAATCCACGGAAGAAGCCGGCCAGTGAGTCTTCTGGATGCACAGCATCTCGGCAAGCGTTACCAGACACGTCGGGTCGTCGACGATGTCTGCCTGAGCGTAAAAACCGGCGAGGTTGCCGGCCTGCTCGGGCCCAACGGTGCCGGCAAGACCACCTGCTTCTACATGATTGTCGGTTTGATACCCTGCGGGGAAGGACGCATTCTCCTTGACGACATCGACCTCACCGGACAACCCATGCATGTCCGCGCCCGGCACGGTCTGGGTTACCTGCCGCAGGAACCGTCAGTGTTCAGAAAATTGACGGTCGCCGAAAATATCCTGTCGGTACTGGAGATCCGCAAGGGCCTGAGCCGTACGGCCCGCCGGGAATTGCTCGATTCCCTCCTGGAAGAACTGCACATCACGCATTTGCGCGGCCAGACGGGTATGAGTCTTTCCGGCGGCGAACGCCGGCGGGTCGAAATTGCCCGCGCACTGGCTGTCGATCCCCGCTTTATCCTACTCGACGAGCCGTTTGCCGGGGTCGATCCACTATCTGTCCTGGATATCCAGCAAATCATCCAGCACCTGTGTGAACGGGATATCGGCGTCCTGATCACCGATCACAATGTCAGGGAAACCCTGGGTATCTGCGACCATGCCTACATTCTCAACAAGGGCGCGGTGATCTCTGCCGGTCCACCGGAGCATATCCTTGCCGATCAGCACGTCCGTAATGTTTACCTGGGGTCCGAATTTCGTTTATAACCTTATATAAATCATCATCTTTTCAAAATGGCATGGTTTATGCCCTATAATATACAGACAGAGGCAGGTAACGCCGGTCTTCAAGAAAAACCGAACGGTATATGAAGCAATCCATTCAACTGCGTATCGGTCAGCAACTGACCATGACGCCCCAGTTGCAACAGGCCATCCGCCTGTTGCAACTCTCAACTCTTGAACTCCAGTCTGAGGTCCAGGACCTCATTGAGTCCAATCCCATGCTGGAACAGGAGGATAGTGAATCCCAGGCGTCACAGGAAGCCGGGAGCGCGGCAGAAGAGGTCAATGGAACCGAGGTGGAAACCCCGCTGACAGCCGAGAATGTCGACACCATCCCTGATGAACTCGCGGTGGACAGCAACTGGGAAGATACCTATGACACGGGTGCTACCAGTTACAGCGCAGCGAGCAGCGATGACAGCCGTGACATCCTGGACACCTACACAGTCACCAGTGACAGCCTGCACGAACACCTCTACTGGCAACTGGACATGGGGAATTTTACGGAGGTCGACCGTCTGATCGCGCATACCCTCATCGATGCCATCGATGATGACGGTTACCTGACCCAGGACATGCAGGGCATCCTCCAGCAACTCTCGAATGAACCGGGTATCGAGCCAGGCGCGATAGAGACGGAAGAAGTGGAAGCCGTGCTGCACAGCATCCAGCAATTCGATCCGGTAGGGATCGGTGCGCGCGACCTGCGTGAAAGCATGGATCTCCAGCTGCGGCAATTTGAACCGGATACCCCCTGGTTGAAAGAGGCCCGGATCCTGATCCGGGACCACCTGAAACTGCTGGGAAGCCGCGACTTCACGCAGCTGGGCCGCAGGATGGAACTCACCAAGGACGACCTGCAGCAGGTCATCCACCTGATCCAGTCACTGAACCCGCGCCCGGGTTCCAAATTCAGCAATATGGAACCGGAATATATCGTTCCGGATGTCTATGTCCGCAAGCAGAATGACAAGTGGCGCGTCGAACTGAACACCGAGTCGATTCCCAAACTGCGCATCAACCGCCTGTATGCCAACCTGATCAAGCGCGCCAACAACAGCAAGGACAACACCTATCTGAAAGACAACCTGCAGGAAGCCCGCTGGTTTCTCAAAAGCCTGCAAAGCCGCCACGAGACATTGCTCAAGGTCGCCAACAGTATCGTAGCGCGCCAGCATGCCTTCTTTGATTATGGCGAAGAAGCCATGAAACCCATGGTATTGCGCAGTATCGCGGATGAGGTGGAGATGCATGAGTCAACCATTTCCCGGGTCACCACCCGCAAGTACATGCACACTCCGCGGGGTATCTATGAATTCAAGTATTTCTTTTCCAGTCACGTCAGCACCGAGGCAGGCGGAGAATGTTCCGCCACCGCGATCCGTGCGATTATCAAGAAGCTGGTCGCCGCGGAGAACCCTGCCAAGCCGCTGAGTGACAACAAGATGGCCGGTCTCCTCGCCAAACAAGGCATCATGGTCGCACGCCGCACCATTGCCAAGTACCGCGAAGCGCTGTCTATCGCACCATCAAATGAACGTAAACGCCTGGCATAGGCCATATAATAGGAGTGTCATCATGCAACTGAATTTAACCGGACACCATGTCGATGTAACCCCTCCGCTGCGCGAGTACGTGAACAGCAAAATGGAGCGCCTGGAACGGCATTTTGACAATGTTTCGAATATCCACGTCATACTCAGCGTGGAAAAACTGCGACACAAGGCAGAAGCGACACTGCATGTCAGCGGCGGCAACCTGTTTGCCGATGCCATCGAGGAAGATATGTATGCAGCGATTGATGCACTGGCCGACAAACTCGACCGCCAGGTAAAGAAGCACAAGGAAAAAGTAACCAACCACCATCGCAACGAGGGCATGAAAAAGAACCATGTCTAGTCAGCCACTACCTTCATCACACCACCCCCGGAGGGAGACTGCTCAATGAATATCGCCGAGCTTCTCGGTCCGGACCGGGTAATCCGCTGCTCACAGATCGGCAGCAAGAAAAAACTGCTGGAACACGTCAGTGGCCTGCTGGCACAGGCTACGCAACTGCTGACCCCGAACGAGATATTCGACAGCCTGGTCAGTCGTGAAAAACTGGGTAGTACCGGCCTGGGTAAGGGAGTCGCCCTCCCCCACGGCCGCATGAGCCACCTGGACAGGCCGGTCTGCGCGTTTATCAAACTGGATGAGGCCGTGGAATTCGATGCCATGGATGGCAAGCCTGTTGATCTGGTGTTTGCATTGCTGGTCCCCGAGGAATCCACCGAAGAGCACCTGCAGGTACTTTCCACCATTGCCGAAATGTTCAGCAATCCCGCCTTTTGTATCGAGATGCGCAACTGTGACAACGATGCCTGCCTGTTCGGGCTGCTCAACCGGCGGGAAGCACAACAAAAATCTGCATGAGCGGAGCACTGACAATCGGTGCCCTGCGCCACGCACTGCGGGAAAAGCTCGGACTTGACTGGTTGGCAGGCGCCCACTGTGCGCGGCATACGGTAAAGATAACCGGGAACACCGCTGCAGAGACCTCACTGGTCGGCCATCTTAACCTGATCCACAAGCATCGCATCCAGGTCCTGGGTAAAAAGGAACTGAAATACCTGGACAGCCTGAAAAACAATTCCCGCCAGGATGCGATTGGCCAGTTGTTCTCCGGACAATCCGATCTGATTATTGTCGCAAACAGCCTGGCGGCGCCCGCCGACCTGATTGCGGCGGCGGAACTCGGCAAAATACCGGTATTATCGTCCCGCCTGCCGAGCCTGGAAACCATCCACAACCTGCAATACTTTCTCGGCAACCACCTTGCCGAAAAAATCACCCTGCACGGCGTTTTCATGGAAGTCATGGGGACCGGTGTTCTTATTACCGGCTCGTCAAGCATCGGGAAAAGCGAGGTTGCCCTGGAACTGCTGACACGCGGCCACCGCCTGATTGCCGATGACGCCCCCGAATTCGCACGGATTGCACCGGATATCCTGAACGGCACCTGCCCGGAAATGTTGCGTGATTTTCTCGAAGTCCGGGGCCTGGGCATCCTGAACGTGCGCGCCATGTTCGGTGCCAGTGCCATCAAGCTGAATCGCAACCTGCGCCTGATTGTCATGCTGCAGGACATGGATGACGCCATCAAGATGGACCGGCTGCATGGCAGCCGGCAGTTGCGACGCATCCTGGATGTGGACATCCCGGAAATCACCCTCCCCGTGGGTCCGGGCAGAAACCTGGCCGTCCTGCTGGAGACCGCGGTCCGCAATCACATTCTCAACGCTAAGGGCTATGATGCGAGCCAGGCGTTTATCGATCGACAGAAGCGCCGCCTGGAAAAGACCCTTGCATGAACCTGGTGATTATCAGCGGCCTCTCGGGTTCCGGAAAATCGGTTGCCCTGGATACCCTGGAAGACCTGGGTTACTACTGCATCGATAACCTCCCGATGGCACTGCTCGGGGCCTTCGCCCGGGAATTCAGCGAGCGGCAACTGCTGGATACCAAACGGGCCGCAGTGGGCATCGACGCCCGCAACAATCCGGGTCAGATCAGCCAGTTCCCCGGGATCATCGAGGATTGCCGCAAGCGCGGCATCGACTGCAGGATTATCTTTCTGCAGGCGGACAGCAATACCCTGTTGAAGCGCTTCAGCGAAACACGCCGCAAGCATCCCCTGTCCGGGCCCGACATCCCCCTGGCCGACGCCATGCGGGAGGAACGCGAATTGCTGACTCCCATCACCGCCATGACCGACCTGTTCATTGATACCAGCCGGACAAATATCTACCAGTTACGCGATCTGGTCCGGGAATGTATCGCGGCACAGGAAACCCCGGGGCTATCGCTGGTAATGAGGTCATTCGGCTACAAGCACGGGTTACCGGCCGATGCCGATTTTGTCTTCGATGTCCGCTGTCTGCCCAATCCCCACTGGGAGCCCGGGCTACGCAATCTGACCGGGCTCGACAGGGAAGTAATCGATTTTCTTGAGCAGGAGCCCGCGGTCCGTGAATTGGGTGATAATATCGGGTATTTCCTGGCAACCTGGGTACCTCGCTTCAGCGCGAACAATCGCAGTTACCTGACGGTGGCCATCGGTTGTACCGGCGGTCAGCACCGCTCGGTATACCTGGTCGAACATATTGCCGGCTACCTCGGCAAGCGCTTCGGAAATATTGTCATACGGCATCGGGAACTCGAATGAACGTTGGATTATTACTGATCACCCATAACCGGCTTGGCCGCCACCTGCTGCAGACGGCGATGGGCATTCTCGGAGAGACACCGGTCAATGCCGAGGCCATCGATGTTCCGGGTGACTGCAATCCCGAGGACTTGCTGACGAAAGCCGCCGCTACCTGTGCACAGCTCGACCGGGGTGACGGGGTGCTGATACTGACGGATCTTTACGGCAGCACCCCGAGCAATATCGCCACCCGCCTGCTGGATGATCACAATGTACTGATTGTATCGGGTGCCAACGTACCCATGCTGATACGCATTTTGAACTACCCATCCTGTTCGCTGGAGGAACTTGGCAACCGGGCCCTGAGTGGCGCCCGGGAAGGTGTGGTGATAACGGCCAGCCAGCCGGTTTCCTGACATGCTGCAAAAAGAAATTACCATTATCAATAAGCTCGGACTGCATGCGCGGGCAGCAGCCAAACTGGTCACCCTGGCTTCGTCATTCTCCAGCGAGGTCGATATCTGCAAGGGCCAGCAGAGCGTCAATGGAAAAAGCATCATGGGCGTCATGATGCTGGCTGCCTCGAGGGGCACCAGCCTGGTCTTGACGATCAACGGGACGGACGAGAAGGAAGCCGCCAGCTCACTGGAAGCGCTGGTACTCGATAAATTCGGCGAACCCGAGTAATACTCATCCCTTGCGGAGGATTGCAATCAGGATATGAGCCTCGTGCTGCACGGCATTGGAGTTTCCCGCGGCGTTGCCATCGGCAAGGCGCATATCATCCTGCGCGGGAGTATAGAGGTCCTGGAAAGCGCCGTACCACCCGGGTTGATCGAACAAGAAGTCGAGCGCTACCTGAGTGCCCTGGAATCCGCCCGCCTCCAGCTCATCTCGATACGCGACCGCATTCCCGGTCGGGCACGCGCGGACATTGCCATTTTCATCGACACCCATCTGTTGATGCTCAAGGATGCCACCATCACCAACACTCCGGTCGAACTGATCCGCGAGAAAGGCTGCAATGCCGAGTGGGCACTGAAACTGCAACGCGATGCCGTGATTGAGGTATTCGAACAGATGAATGACCCCTATCTGCGCAGTCGCAAGGACGATGTGGATCACGTCATCAACCGCATCCAGCGCATCCTGCAGGCAACCGCTCAGGGCGAGGTAAGCGCCGGTGACAGCCTGCAAGGGAGCATCGTCCTGACCGATGACCTTACACCGGCGGAAACGGTCATGATCGAGCATCAGGGCACCAGTGCCTTTGCAACGGAATACGGCGGCCCGCTTTCCCATTCGGCCATTCTTGCCCGCAGCGTACAACTGCCCGCCATCGTCGGTGTACGCGGGATCCAGCACTATATCCATGATGGCGACGAGATCATCCTCGACGGTCACCAGGGCGTGCTGATTGCAGATCCGGACGAGCGCCTGCTCGAACACTATCGCGAACGCCAGCGGCGCGAAATACAACGCCGTGATGAGCTGGCGCGTCTGGCGCAAACACCGGCAATCACGCTCGACAGGGTCCCGATCAGACTGATGGCCAATATCGAGCTGCCCGAGGACATCGAGGCCCTCAATCGCGAAAATACCACTGGCATCGGCCTGTACCGTACCGAGTTCCTGTTTATGAACCGGGCACAACCACCGGATGAAGAAGAGCAGTATGTCTGTTATACCGGCGTTATCGAGGCACTGAAAGGCAAGCCCCTGACCATCCGCACCCTGGACATGGGTGCCGACAAGGAGGTAGATGGCAGCAGTTCAGGGCAACGCTGCGGCAACAACCCGGCACTGGGTCTGCGGGCCATCCGCCTGTGCCTGAAAGACCTCAGCCTGTTTTGTCCCCAGTTACGTGCCATCCTGCGGGCTTCCTGCCATGGACCGGTGCGCATCATGATACCGATGCTGTCCAACACCCATGAAATCCGGCAGATCCTGGGCCTGATAGAAGAAGCCAAACGCTCATTGCAGCGTGACGGGCTGAGCTATGATCCGCAGGTTCAGGTCGGCGGCATGATCGAAATCCCGGCTGCCGCCATCTCGGCCAGGGCCTTTGCCAACCAGCTGGACTTTCTCTCCATCGGTACCAATGACCTGATTCAGTACACGCTGGCCATAGACCGCGTGGACGACGAGGTCAATTACCTGTACGACCCGCTGCACCCGGCGGTATTGAAACTGATCAGGATGGTGATCGAGGCAGGTGATTCAGCCGGCATCCCCGTCGCCATGTGCGGTGAAATGGCCGGTGATCCGGATTACACCTGCCTGCTGCTGGGTATGGGCCTCACCGAATTCAGCATGCATCACACGGCACTGCAGGAAGTCAAACGCGTCATCAACCAGAGTTCCATCGCCGAGCTGACCCCCAAGGTCGAGGCCCTGTTGCAATCAGAGGATAGCGACCGCATCCTGGCACAGCTCGAGGTCATAAACAGCAGCCTCAGTTGATTGCGCAGCGGGCAATGCGGGACCGGGCTCAGGCCCCGGCAATAGTCATCTGCTCGATGAGCACCGAACCGGTGCGCACATTGCCGCGCCGGTCCACGTCGTTACCGATCGCGGAGATCCCCGCAAACATGTCCCGCAGATTGCCTGCCACCGTGATCTCGTCGACCGGGTACTGAACCTCCCCGCCCTCCACCCAGAATCCGGCCACCCCGCGGGAATAATCACCCGTCAGGATGTTGACCCCGAAACCGATGACTTCGGTAATCAGCAGCCCCGTATCCATCGCCCGCAACAGACCCGGCAGATCCCGCTCGCCGGGATCGACGATCAGGTTGTGCACGCCGCCGGCGTTGCCCGTGGTCTCCATTCCCAGCTTGCGGGCGGAATAACTGTCGAGCACATACCCCTGCAGGACGCCGTCCGTTACCAGATCACGTGCCTGCGTGGCCACGCCCTCGTTATCATAGGGCGCACTGCCCAGTGCCTTTTTCAACCAGGGTTGCTCATGGATATGCAGGAACTCCGGAAAGATGCGCCTGCCCAGATGGTCCACCAGAAACGACGAGTTGCGGTACAGATTGTTGCCCTTGATGGCGCTGACAAAATTGCCGAACAGGCCGCGGGCGATATCGGCCTCGAAAATCACCGGTGCCTGCCGGGTGGTCAGCCGCCGGGCGCCCAGGCGCCGCACCGTCCGCTCCCCGGCCCGGTGTCCCACCGCCGCCGGCGCGTCCAGATCGGAGTAATCGCGGGCAGCAAGGTACCAGTGGTCGCGCTGCATCTCCTCACCCTGCTTGCCGATCACGGCGCAACTGAGGGTGTGGCGGCTGCTGCGGTAACCACCCAGAAAACCGTGGCTATTGCCGGCTACCCGGATGCCGGAGTAACTGGAAACCGTGCCCCCTTCGGAATTCACCAGACGCGCGTCCACGCCCAGTGCAGCCGTTTCGCACTCCCCTGCCAGTTCGATTGCCTGTCCGGCGCCGAGTTCCCAGGGATGGTACAGATCCAGATCGGGGATCATCGTGGCCATGCGGTCGGCATCCGCCAGACCGGCACAGGGGTCCTCACTGGTATAGCGTGCGATATCACAGGCGGCCTGCACGGTGGCCTGGATACTTTCGGCAGCAAAATCCGTGGTGCTGGCGGAACCCTTGCGATGCGCGAAATAGACTGTCAGCCCGAGCCCGCGATCACGATTGTATTCCAGGGTTTCGGTCTCACCCAGGCGCACGGTCACGGAGAGCCCGGTGTCGATACTGGCTGCGGCTTCCACCTGGTCGGCGCCCAGGGCACGCGCCCGGGCAATGGCATCCTGAACCAGATCTTCAAGCTGTGACTGTTCCGGCAAGCGCGGTTCCTTTAGCGGTTCGTCTGGCATGGGCAGGTTCCTGACTGAAGTGGCGGGCATTCTACCGGCCGCGTTCCTGCCGGACAAATGATTCCGCAGCCCCCGGCAGGTAATGAGTGATTGCCCTCCCGGACGACATTTTTCACCGGGATCCGGGGTTTCGGTGAAAAATGCAGGTTAGAATTGCAGCAGGAAATACCCTTTCGTCTGCCGTACGGACATCCCGATCATGCAAAATAACGAACCCGGACAACCCGCAGCACCCAGCAAATCCCGGCGCAAACGCGACATGGCGGAATTGCAGAAACTCGGTGAGGAACTGCTCGGCTTCGATGACCGGGTCCTGTTGCAGCTTGGCATTCCGGACGGCCTGCTGGATGCCATCCGCGCGGCCAGGATGATTACGGCACACGGTGCGCGCCGCCGCCAGCTGCAGTATATCGGGAAACTGATGCGCACGGTTGATACCACACCGATTCATGCCGCCCTTGCAGCCCGGCGTCACCAGCAGACCACCCATAGCCGGGATTTCCATCTACTC
>Ga0210064_1000342_pt1 | contig 22490 bp, 19 predicted proteins | sample Muzzi_CordC_D2_FD_185531 | JGI IMG/M metagenome (GOLD analysis project Ga0210064, IMG submission 185531) | Wetland microbial communities from San Francisco Bay, California, USA, that impact long-term carbon sequestration - Muzzi_CordC_D2 (SPAdes) | ecosystem: Environmental > Aquatic > Marine >...
GCGATCATGGCAATAATCGGTTTTGGGGTTCTTTTGTTCACCTTCCTGGGCGTAAACTTTCTGTTGGAAGGGCACCATGGTGAATTCACCAAGTAAGAAACGATTGAATACTGAAAATTGAAGATTTGCGGTATTCTATCGATTCTAATTTCGCAACCAAATAAATTCAACCGGAACATGATTAAAACAGATTGAAATCCTTAATTATTCAATCTTCTATTTTCAATATTCAACTTTTATAAACTTGCTATGCCCAACATCGTTTTATTAGGAATTAATCACAAAACAGCTCCGGTGGAGCTAAGGGAGTGTATCGCTTTTACCGGGGACGAATCGGTAACGGCGCTTCAAACGCTCCACCGTCAACCGGATATCAATGAAGTGCTCCTGTATTCCACCTGCAACCGGGTTGAGCTTTTGTTCGTGACGGACAACAAATCCCGCACCATTTCAGCCACGAAAGATTTTATTGCTGAATTTAATAAAGTCCCCCTCGAGCAGTTTGATGACGCGCTCTATATCCATGAGGGCGACGAAGCGGTGCGTCATGTTTTCAGAGTTGCTTCCAGCCTGGACTCCATGGTGGTCGGCGAGCCCCAGATTCTCGGTCAGATTAAGGCTGCCTATCGACTATCCACCGAAATTAAATCATCGGGAGTGATCCTGAATCGACTACTGCACCGAACATTTTTTGTAGCCAAACGAATTCGAACCGAAACCGGTATCGGTGATCGGGCAGTATCCATTAGCTATGCCGCAGTGGAACTGGGACGCAAAATATTTGGCAAACTGGCGGGCAAATCTGTCCTGCTGGTTGGAGCCGGCGAAATGGCAGAACTGGCCGTCGAACACCTGATCCGAAATAATGCATCAACTATCTTTGTGGCCAACCGCACATTTGAAAAGGGCGTCGAACTGGCCAAAAAATTTAAAGGAAAGGCCATCCGGTTCGAGGAAATTTCAAACTTTTTGGAACTCACAGACATTATCATCAGTTCAACCGGATCTCCCGACTTTGTGATAACCCGCGACCAGGTCAAAAACGTTGCCCGTAAACGACGCAATCGACCGATTTTTTTCATCGATATCGCTGTCCCGCGGGATGTTGACCCCCGGATCAACCGGCTGACGAACTCATATGTTTACGACATTGACGATCTTCAAGGGGTAGTTGACGACAATCTGGAAGACCGCCAGAAGGAAGCCATCAAGGGCGAGCGGATTATTGATGAAGCGGTCATCAGCTTTCGGCATTGGTATGACAGTCTCGCAGTGGTGCCAACCATTATCGCACTGCGAAACAAAATGGAAACCATTGCGACAGCCGAAATTAAAAAAACGCTGCAGTCCCATAATATCCCCGATGACAGCGTTACAGCTCTTCAAAAAATGACCGGCGCCCTCATTAATAAAATCCTGCACGATCCCACTATTTTCTTAAAAAACGACGAGATGGTGGAAGATAAATCCCTTTATATCGATATTATAAGAAAATTATTTAAGCTGGATGGATAATTTTTTTCATGATTCAGTGCTCGGTGTTCCTTCCGGGTCGGGTGGTGACAACCAGCAAATAAAAATAATCGTGGAGAACACATTATGAAAAAAATTGCGTTCCTCTTTCCCGGGCAGGGCTCCCAGAGTGTGGGGATGGGTGAAGAATTCTACCGGGAGTATGATATTGTACGTGAAATTTTTGAAATGACTGAAGAAATCTGCCAGATCAACATCGCTAAACTTTGTTTCAAGGGTCCCATGGAAGATTTGACCAGGACGGTAAACCTTCAGCCGGCCGTTACGGCCGTAAACCTTGCCTGCATGGCGGTGATTGAAAAAGAAAATATCGCCTATCAGTTCTGTGCCGGTCACAGTCTGGGTGAGTACGCAGCCCTTTGCGCAGCGCGTGTCAACGCCAAAGAAGACACTGTTCGATTGGTGTATCAAAGAGGTAAATTGATGCACCGCGAGGCGAACAAGCACCAGGGCGCGATGCATGCGATTGTGGGCCTTCCATTCGACGAGGTATCCGAGCTTGTTGCCCGGGTTCAAAAGCGTGGCGTTGTATCGATTGCCAACCATAATACGCAGCTGCAAATCGTAATTACCGGAGCCCCCCCGTCAGTTGAACAGGTTTCATCTTTGGCGGTTGCCAAAGGTGCCAAGTCGGTGCCCTTGAAAGTTAGCGGTGCCTGGCATAGTGATCTGATCAAAGGCGCCCAGGATGAATTCAAAGCGTATCTTGATACGATTGGTTTTAACGCCCCGGATAAGCAGGTTTTCTTTAACGTCACAGCGGCTCCGGAAGAAAATCCGGCAGCAATCAGAGAAATCATGGCCCGACAGTTGTGCAGTCCCGTGCGCTGGTATGAGACAATCAACAGACTGAAGGAAGAAGAAGTTGAAGTCTTTGTTGAAGTTGGACCGGGTAGAGTGCTTGCCGGGCTGCTGAAAAAGACCCTGCCCGGCGACTATCCCGGAAAATTTTACAACGTTGCCGATATGAAGCAGCTCGAAAAATTTATGAATGCGATGTAAAAAATTTATTTTTTTATTTACAATAATTTCTCCCTATGTTATTCAATTTGGCTTTTAATAATAAATTAACCATAATTTTGTAAGGTCCGGTTATGAAAAAGAAGGATAAAGAATTTTTCAAAAAATATCTCACCGAAAGACTGGAAGAGCTTTTAAACCAGGCGGATAACACGGTCTCCGGCATGACTGAGACCAAAGAAAATTTTCCGGATCCAACGGACCGCGCGGCCTTGGAAGCCGAGCGCAATTTTATGCTGCGGATCCGTGATCGGGAAGCCAAGTTGATAAAAAAAATCAAGGCGGCCCTGGAACGGATTGAAAATGACACATATGGAATCTGTGATTCCTGTGGTGAAGATATAACGCTCAAAAGACTGAAAGCCAGGCCCGTGACGACCCAATGTATCGATTGTAAATCCAAAGAGGAGGCTTTAGAGAAAGCCCTTGGATTATAGTACGCATGTGAGAATTGATCTTCATATTCACACAACGGCCTCCGACGGCACCCTGACCCCATCGGAAGTTGTTTCACTCGCGCACGAGATTAAACTTAAGGCGATTGCTATCACGGATCATGATACCCTCGCCGGTTCAAAAGAGGCTTTGCAAGCCGGTCTTCCCCCAACGCTAGATTTTCTAACCGGTGTTGAAATCAGTGCCGGATCCCCTCCTTTTTATGCCGGTTCGGGCAGTTTCCATTTACTGGGGTATGCAATCCGTCTCGATGACCCGGCCTTGAACCAGGCCCTTGAAAAACTCCAACTGGCCAGAAAAAATCGCAACCCGGCGATAATCGGACGCTTAAATGAACTCGGCATAGCGATCACGCTGGATGAGGTCCGCCGGGAGGCCGGAGAAGGGCAGTTAGGCCGGCCCCACATTGCCAAGCTGCTGGTAAAAAAGGGTATTGTCAATTCGATGAACCAGGCTTTTGAGCGATATTTGGGAACTGACGGATCGGCCTATGTTGATAAATACCGTATCGAATGCTGCCAGGCGATAGAGCTCATTGCAGGTGCCGGGGGGATCCCGGTCCTGGCGCATCCGGGTTTGTTAAACTGCAAAACAAGCGACCAGTTTGATGAATTAATTGCCGGATTGAAGGAAATGGGTATCCAGGGGGTTGAAGTTTATTATTCAGAGCATTCCCCGGAACAAACTCGTCTCTTTGCTGAACTGGCACAGCAACATGAATTGTTGCTGACAGGCGGCACCGACTTTCACGGCACCATCCAGCCGGAAATCGCGATCGGATCGGGCCGGGGGGATCTGATCATCCCTTATGAATTGTATGAAGAGCTAATGCGACATGGAAGCACGAGATTCATCAGAACTTGAACAAATATTGCAATACGAATTCAATGATAAGAATCTGCTGCAAGAAGCCCTGCGGCACAGCTCTTTTGTTAACGAGCTCGGGGACCCGCAGCTGCGGGATAACGAGCGGCTTGAATTTTTAGGAGATGCGGTCTTAAATCTTATTGTTGGTCACATTCTCATGCACCGCTATCCGGATTTAAAGGAAGGCGACCTCTCACGCAGTCGTGCCAACCTTGTCAATGAGTCTCAACTGGCCACAATGGCGCGATCCTTTGATCTGGGGTTGTACATTCAACTCGGCAAAGGCGAGATTCAAACTCAAGGCCGGGATAAAAACTCCATTTTAGCGGATACCTTCGAAGCATTGATGGCATCTATCTACCTTGACGGTGGCTTGGAGGCGGCCTATCGAATAATCAAAAACAACTTCCAGCCATTGATTGATCATCTGCAAGACACCGCCGACAATCACGACTATAAAAGCCAGCTACAGGAAAAGGTCCAGGTTGAGCATAATTCGATGCCGGATTACAGCATCATCCGAGAGGAAGGTCCGGACCATGATAAAACTTTCTGGGTAACGCTGAAGGTAATCGACATCGAAACCCAGGGCAGCGGGAAAAGTAAAAAAGCCGCCGAGCAGGATGCCGCCAGACGGGCGCTTGAGATTCTGACCAAAGAATCTTGATGCTCGATCCTCGATACTGATCGCTGGCGCCCGGCAACTGGTCGCTCGTTCCTGGCATCTGGATTCTGGTGACTGGATACTCGGTAATGGGCACTGGACACCTTGATTTTCAATAGACTCAAAAACCTCGTCACTAACATCGAAGCATCATTGATGAGCTCATATTCTCATATTTCTTATAGGGACACTGCCCTGACGAAGCCGACTCCACATGAAGAGCCCCAAGAACCATAGGATCAAAACCAGTTTCCAGGCGCCAGATACGAGCAGCCAGCAGCCAGCAGCCAGCATCCGCCCCTTCATCGTACCGATTTTTCTTCCCCACGCCGGCTGCCCGCACCAATGCGTCTTCTGCAATCAGGTTTCGATTACCGGCAGTATCCAAAAAACAATTAATGCCGATCAAATCAAAGCTCAAATTCATCAATTCCTGGAATATAAAAACAACCGGAGAAAGCCGGTCCAGATCTCATTTTACGGCGGCAATTTTCTGGGTTTAAAAACCGGTGAGGTTCAATCTTTGCTTGAGCTGGCCACCGATTTTGTCAACCAAGGCCATGCGGACAGCATCCGGTTTTCGACCCGGCCGGACACGATAACCCCCCAACGCCTTGATTTCATTTCAAAGTATCCCGTCGAAACAATTGAACTCGGTGTCCAATCGATGGATGATCAGGTTCTGGCGTTGGCCAGGCGGGGACACAGCGCCGCGGATACGACCCGGGCTGTCCACCGACTCAAAGAGCATAAATTTAATATCGGATTGCAAATGATGGTGGGCCTGCCGGGAGATACTGAAACCTTATCCTTTATCAGCGCCCAAAAGATAGCCGCGCTGCAGCCGGATTTTGTTCGTGTATATCCGACGATCGTGGTTAAGAACAGTCTGCTCGCAAGATGGTATCAGGATAGTGCATATGTGCCGCTTTCCCTGGAAGAAGCGGTCTCCAGGGTAACCATTCTTTACCGGTATTTTACAAGGCACAACATTAAAATCATCCGCATGGGACTACAAGCTTCAGCCGATCTGGCAGATGGTTCAACGGTATTGGCAGGTCCTTATCATCCGGCCTTCGGTCACATGGTTTTTTCGAAAATCTTTCTGGACGCGGCTTGTACGGCTATAAAAGCTGCCAACTACGCCCGGCCCAGCGTTGCCATTTTTGTCAATCCGCGCCGCGTGTCCACTATGCGAGGACTTAAAAATGCAAATGTTGAGCTGATAAAAAGCCGGTTTGGTTTTGATAGGATTAGCATCGTGCCGGATAATAATATTGAAGAAAACAGTGTAAAAATTGACAACGAAAACCCAACTTCATGCTTTGTATACTTAGATAATTGAACGGTCAGGGTGTTTTTCGTCTTACCCACTCAGACGGGCATCCAGTCTACCCGAACCTAATTTTCTTGATGCCTGCCTGCGCAATAATTCGGAGAATATTGAACCGGTGAAAACTCAGGCCAGTAGGGCGCTGCTCGGCCGTGTAGTCGTCAGCAGAGATGAGCCGGCCCAAACACGGGCACTGCGAATCGCCAGAGGCTCCCGTGAACAATCACCCCTTGATCCCCACCGTACATGCTGAACTTCAAGCGTTGCGCCGCATGGCCATGGGTCACACCAACCGTGAAATCGCCAGCGCCTACAAGATCAATATAAAAACTGTTGACACCTACAGATCACGATTGCTAAAGAAGCTTAAGCCGAGTAACGATACGGAGCTTTCCGGTTTTGCGATACAAAACAAACTCATTCAAACATTTAGAAAGAAAGCATAGGTATTCCGTTCCACCGCCGTTGCGTATGGTCAAAAGACACAATCGGACGAAAGAAAGACGATCTTCCGATAACACTCAAACAAAATACTTAATAAGGAGGGTTTTTCATGAAGAAACATTTTGTTGTCTGTTTACTCGCCATTGCAGTCGCCGCGTTGGGTATTGCCCCGGCATCGGCCGCTGATTACAGCATCAAAATCGGCGGCGGTCCCACCGGTGGTACCTTCAATCAATTCACCAATGCCATGGCAGTATATGTGCCCAAGGTGAATCCCAACATCCAGGCCTCTTCCGTGGGTTCCGGCGGCTCGGTGGAAAATCTCAAGCGCGTGCACAACGGCGAGTCCGATTTTGGCCTTGCCTATGCCGTGGACAGCGATCTTGGATTCCAAGGCAAGCTGCCCCAGGATCCGGTCAAGTACAACAAAATCCGCTCCATGGGGTATCTGTATGGTGCGCCGGCCCAGTTGGTCGTGCGGATAGACAGCGGCATCAAAAGTGCCATGGATCTCAAAGGCAAGCGAGTGGCTCTGGGCAACGCCGGCTCGGGTGCGGCCGCCAGCGCGGAGCGCTTCTTCCGCCATATCGGCCTCTGGGAAAAATTCAAACCAACCTTCATGGGATACTCGGCGGCAGCCAGTGCCTTCCAGGACGGTAAAATCGACGCCTTCTGGGTGCTGGTGGGCTATCCCAACCGCTCCGTCATCGAGGCTGCCGTCCAGGTGAAGATCGCCCTGGTGGACGTGGGCGTCGATGCCGAAAAAACCGGCTTTTACAGTGCATTCGCCTACTCGCCAGCGGTCATTCCGGCGGGTACCTACGGCAAGGATATGCCCGCAACCAAGAGCTTCCAGGATTCGTGCATCCTGACCACCAACATTGACCAGCCTGAAGACCTGGTCTACACCATCATGAAGACCCTGTGGTCCACCGAAGGAATGCAGGCCATGGTAACGGCCAAAAAGACCTTCAAGGAAATGAACATGGAAAACGCCTTCTCCGGGGCTTCGGTACCCCTGCACCCGGGAGCCGTTAAGTTCTGGAAAGAGCAGGGCAAGAAGATTCCTGCCAATTTGATGGGCAATTGATCAAGGACTTGATTTTTTTATTGTAAATCAGATGATTTTCCGGTAGCAGGGGGAAGGGCCAAGCGCTCTTTCCCCTGTCTTTATTTTAAGACCTTGAAATCTGTCCGCTAAACGCCACCTGATACCATAGGAGATACGTAGATGACCGAACCTGAAATTGAAAGTGCTGTCGACAAAGAAAAACTGAAGAAACTCGTCAGCAAGGATTCCAAGGCCGGCCGTTCCATGACCGGTCCCTGGAAGTGGCTATGTTCCAGCCTGGGCGTTGCGATGGTGCTCTTTTACATGTACTGCGCCGCCCGACCGGTGGACACTCAGTACTTTCTGGGTATCTATGTACTGATCACCTTCGTTCTGATTTTTCTGAGCTATCCCTTCACATCCAAACCGTCGAAAACATTCGGCTATTATATTGACAGCGCCATCCCCTTTGTCACACTTGGTTTAATCGTCTATTTTACGCTGCATTTCCTGCTGGGCTCCCAGGGTGCCCGGGAGCCCTTTACGGGACTGAAATGGTTTTACGCCCTCGTCAGTCTGGTTGCGGCCGGTGTGTTTTTCGTTCCGGTTCGCCTCTGGGGTAAAAATGAGGGCAATGCCCCCATTGCCATGGACGTTTTCCTGTCCCTGGCAGCCATCTTCGTGACGGGATATTTCATCGTCGAGTACGCCGCCATCAACTACCGCATGGGCTCCGAGATCCCTTTGGACACGGCGGTGAGCTTCGTCGGCATCCTGGTATCCCTGGAGGCAGCGCGCCGTGTGCTGGGGTGGTCCATGACCCTGGTGGGCGTCGGGTTTTTGCTTTACGCCTTCTACGGCGACCTGCTCCACAATTTACCGATCCTCAACTCCTTTGCTCACACCGGCTTTAAAATTGACCGCGCCCTGAACCACATTTATTTCAAGCAGGAGGGCGTCTTCGGCATCATGGCCACGGTGCTGGTGACCTACGTAATTCTGTTTATCTTTTTCGGCTCCTTCCTGAAATTTTCGGGAGCCAGCCGCTTCTTTCTGGATCTGCCCATGGCGTTGGCCGGCAAGGCGGTGGGCGGTCCGGCCAAGGTGGCGGTGCTGGCCTCCGGTTTCTTTGGCTCGGTGTCGGGGTCGGCCATTGCCAACACGGTATCCACCGGCGCCTTTACCATACCGCTAATGAAAAAAGCCGGGTTCCGGCCGCATGTGGCCGGCGCCATCGAGCCGTCCGCCTCCATCGGCGGCATGTTCATGCCGCCCATCATGGGGGCCGGCGGATTTATCATGGCTGAAATGACCGAGATCCCCTACGTGCAGATCATGCTCATGGCCGTTTTCCCAGCCGTGATTTACTTTCTATCGGTATTCGTGATGATCCACTTCGAGGCCAAGCGCTATGGCCTGGTGGGCATCCGGGAAGATAATGCACCGACTGCCTGGCAGATTTTAAAACAGCAGTGGTTCATGTCGTTACCCCTCGTCATTATCGTGGTGATGATGCTCCTGGGGTACTCGCCTAGTTTTGCCGCCTTCTGGTCGGTCATTTCCTGTGTCGTGGTAAGTTGGCTGACTTCGGATAACCGCATGGGCCCGAAGCAAATCTTTGCCGCCATGAACGAGGGGGCCCGCGCCACCCTGATCATCGGCGCCACCGTCGGCGTGATCGGCATCATCGTGGGCACGATTCAGCTCACCGGCATCGGTCTGAGGTTCTCTCAGATCATCATCGAGCTTTCAGCCGGCAACCTGATCATCGCCATCGTATTGGTCGGGTTGGCGTCCCTGGTGCTCGGCATGGGCGTGCCCGTCACGGCGGCCTATTTGATCACCGCGGTTCTGGCCGTAGGCGCGCTCTCCGACATGATCGCCCGCAGCCTGTGGGGAGTCGGCTTCATGGAACTGCAGCTTCCTCTCGGAGATCTGCTGCCCGGCGATCCCCAACGCGATATGATCCTGGCAAAAGTCGCCTGGGCTTTGATTGCGTCTCACATGATCGTATATTGGTTCAGCCAGGATTCCAACATCACCCCGCCGGTGTGCGTGGCGGCCTATGCCGGCGCGGCCATTGCCGGTTCGGATCCCTGGAAGACGGGCTGGACCTCGTTCAAGTTTGCCAAGATGCTCTATGTCGGACCGTTTTTGTTTGCATTTTCCCCCGGCTTTCTCTTGGGCGGACCCGCACACATCATGCCCTGGTACCAGGTCGTTTCAACTATGATCACCATTGTCCTGGGAACCATCGCCTTTGGCAGCCTGACCATGGGGTACTTCCTCTGCGCCACAAATATCGTGGAGTGGATCATCTGTGCCGTGGCGACACTGATTCTGTTCTTTCCGCATATGATATTGGGCCTCACCGGAATCGATGTGCCGACAATAATTGTAGACGTCACCGGCATCGGGCTTTGGGTACTAGTCTTTTTCATGCAAAAGATTCGGATTCGCAGAAATCCGACGCTGACATTGCCGATTGATGAAAGAAGAAAGCTTAAACAGGCCGCTGCCTAACTTACATTTGATAAGGAGACACCATGCAATTGCCAAAAATCGAAGTCAAGAAAATCTTGTATGCCACCGATCTTTCCGACAGCGCCCGTTATGCATTTGCCTATGCGCTGAGTCTGGCTAATTTGTACCGCAGCAAACTCGTCATGCTGCATGTGCTGCCGGAAGATCCCGACCTGGAGGGGCTTGTGAGCGGCTACGTCAGTGCTGAACAATGGCAAAAGATAAAGGAACAGCATCTGCAGGAAGCCCGCGAAGCCTTGATCGGGAAACGACGCGGGGGGGAGGCCATCCGTGAGGTGTTGGGGCAGTTTTACCAACAGGCCGGCAAAGATTTAGGGGCAGACGCGGTTGATGCCGATGAAATTCTGGTGGAACGCGGTCAACCGGTCGAACAGATTGTCCGTGTTTCGCAGGAACACGACATTGATTTAATCGTAATGGGACGTCACGGCTATGGCGTGCTCAAGGATGCGCTGATGGGGGGGGTGGCCCGCGGTGTGCTGCGCCATACTCCCAAGCCGGTACTGCTCGTGAAACAGCCCGAAGAGGAAAAATAGAAAAGGGGGGGACCCTTAATCGCTGACTATCCAGAAGGTCGGCGGCAAACCCATCAGAGATCTTTTTTAAATAAATCTTCAGTCTCCCGGGCTTCATTCGGCCGTTTGGTATACTCGGTGGGAACCGTTCCTTCCTTAAAACATTCGAAAACGACATTTTTGGATTCCGGCACCGGCAGCAATCCGGTGTCGGCATCAATTTTTACAAACTCGATCCCTTCGGGAGCCTGAAAAACCTTGGCGGGTTTTCCCTCAAGGGCGCGTTGCATAAACCCGAGCCAGATGGGGCTGGCCGCCCGGGAGCCGGTTTCGCCCTGGCCCATGGGGGCCTCTTCATCTAGCCCAACCCACACTCCGGTGATATATTCGGTGGTATAACCGACAAACCAGGCATCAAACAGGTTATTGGTCGTGCCGGTTTTGCCGGCCACCGGTCGATTTAGCGCTTTCGCGCGCCAACCGGTGCCGTGCTGGACAACACCTTCCAGCAGGTTGGTCATAATATAAGCGGTGTTTTTTTCAATAACCTTTTTGCGCTCGGGGGCCATTTCCTCCAGGACATTGCCGTTGCGATCGACTACTTTCAAAATAAATACCGGTTCCACCAAATAACCCTGATTGGCAAAAACCGAATACGCTCTGAGAAGTTCAAGCAGGGAGACACCGGATGACCCCAGCGCAATGGACAGATCCCGGCTAAGATTGGACTCAATCCCCAGTTTGCCGGCGTATTCAATCGCGTAATCAACACCAATATCCTGCAATATCTTTATGGTTACCAGATTGCGTGATTTAGCCAGAGCCTGGCGCAACAGGGTCGGACCGTAAAAGGTTTCCTTGTAGTTGCGGGGCTTCCACGTAAAATCGCGTTCTTCATCCGTGTAAACAATCGCTGAATCGATGATGGTGGTCGCCGGAGTGTAGATTTTTTTCGGATCCTCGAATTTCTTGTCCAGCGCTGCCGCATAAATAATCGGCTTAAAGGCGGATCCCGGTTGACGTCTGGATTGGGTGGCGCGATTAAACTGGGTATGCCTGAAATCACGCCCGCCGATCATGGCCTTTACCAGACCGGTTCCAGCTTCGATGCACATCAGGGCTGACTGGGCCACAGGCATTTGCTCCAAGGCCAGCGTCCACGTATCCTTGCCTTCTGCTTTGCCCCTGACCTTGACCAGAATAACATCCCCCTCGGCAAGAGCCTGGGAGGGTCGTTTAAGTTTTACCTGGTGATAAGCAACTTCGGGGTCGGGTTTGCGGGCCCATACCATATCCTCGAGGGCTATGGTGCCCTGGGTATTTCCCAGGCGGACCGTTACCGTGTCCTGGCGGTCATTGACGGCAATCACCACGCCTTTGACCATGGCGCCATCCGCCAGCGGCTGGTTATCGAATTCGGCCTGCAGCGTTTGTAAATAGGATTCGATCGCTTCGGGTTTTATATGTTCCAAGGGCCCGCGGTATCCCTCCCGCTTATCCAGTTCGGACAACCCTTTCTGGATTTCTTCCCGGGCGATCTTCTGCATCTCCAGATTAACGGCCGTATAGACCTGCAGCCCCTGGGTATACAACGCATCAGTTCCATATTTTTTTTCTAAATAACGCCTTACGTGCTCGGTATAAAAGGGGACTTCTTCGATGTAAAGGTTGCGGCGGGGTTTGATATCCAGTTTCGTGTTAATAGCCTCCGTGGCCTGGATATTGGTTATGTAGCCTTCGACCACCATACGGTTTAAGACATAAATCTGGCGCTGCTTGGCACGCTCCGGATGCCTGAACGGCGAATATTTGCTGGGTGCCTGGGGCAATCCGGCCAGTATGGCGCATTCTGCAAGGTTTAAATCTTTGACCGGTTTGTCGAAATAATTTTCAGAAGCAGCCTGTACCCCATAAGCTCCGTGCCCCAGATAAATCTGGTTGAGATACAGGTACAGGATATCTTCTTTGGAAAAGGCTTTGTCGATACGATACGCCAGGATGGCTTCCCTTAATTTTCGTTTATAGCTTCGCTCAGGGGTCAGAAGAAAAGATTTGGTGACCTGCTGGGTAATCGTGCTGCCGCCCTGTACGATGGTTCCGGCTTCCAGATTTTTAAAAAAGGCTCTGATAATGCTTATAAAATCAATACCTTGATGTTTATAAAATCTTGAGTCTTCGGCCGCGACAAAGGCATCGATCAAGGTGCGGGGCATGTCATTTAAGGAAATGACAATGCGTCGCTCTTTGAAGAATTCGGCAATTTTTCGATTGTCATCGGCATAGACGGTCGTAATAATCGAGGGGTGATAATCAGCCAGCGAGGTTATTTTGGGCAAATCTTTGCTGATGGAATAATACAGGACCAGGCCGGCTCCTGCGGCGCAGATAACCAATACCAAGCCCAGCAAAAAGGACCATAAAATAAAGGTTCCCAAAAAACCTTTCTTTTCGTGCCGGGCATGCTTTTTTCTAATTTCCGATTTACGTTTTTGTTTGGACATTTTTTGCAAAAAAAGGATTTGACATTAATTTCTTAAGCGGTTACTCAAGAGGGTTTATAAATTCCTTGGCAGGGGCCAAAAAACAACAGGATCCATTACCGGAACGAATATTATATAATAGCGCCTAATAATGACAAATTCAACATCATAATTTTTAGTGCTAACTTTGTTGCTTACACCGGGCTTATATATAATCATATTCATACTTAGCACAAATAGACGCAAAATTCAGGTATCAAAACACAATATATCACCCTGGACTTGCTATATTTCAGGGCGGAGTAATTAGATGATACAACTCGATTTTAAAAAGACAGGCGGCCTGATTCCGGCCATTGCCCAGGATTATACAACCGGAGAAATATTAATGCTGGCCTATATGAATCAGGAGGCCTTTGACGCCACGCTGTCGTCGGGCAATGCCACATATTACAGCCGCAGCCGTCAAACGCTCTGGGTTAAAGGTGAGACCTCCGGCAATCTGCAACAGGTAAAAGAAATTCGAATTGACTGTGACGATGACACCGTGCTTTTAAAAGTTAAGCAGCTCGGCGGAGCAGCCTGTCATACCGGTCATCGCAGCTGCTTTTATAAAAAAATTGAAAACGGTTCAATCCGGGTAATGGGAGAACCGATGTTTGATCCCGAGGAGGTATATAAGACGTGAAGGCGCTTTTGAAATTGGGAATTCCGAAAGGCAGTCTGCAAAACGCAACCATTGCTTTGTTCAAACGTTCAGGTTGGAATATTAATGTGAACGGAAGAAGTTATTTTCCCGAAATTGATGATAGTTTGATTGAATGCGCCATTTGCCGGGCCCAGGAAATGTCGCGCTACGTGGAAAGCGGGACACTGGATGCCGGACTGACCGGCAAGGACTGGATCGCTGAAAATGAATCTGATGTGCATGTGGTTTGTGACCTGGTTTACTCAAAGGTCAGTTCCCGGCCGGCACGTTGGGTGGTCGCAGTCCCCTACGACTCACCGATTAAGAAATTGGAAGATTTGGCCGGGAAAAAAATTGCCACCGAACTCATCGAATTTGCCCGGCGGTATTTTGCCGAACGCAACATTGAGGTGGACGTCGAATTTTCATGGGGGGCAACCGAAGGCAAGGTGGTTTCCGGACTGGCCGATGCCATTGTCGAAGTTACCGAGACCGAAAGCACGATCAAAGCGCATGGCCTGCGCATCATCCATGAATTGATGCAAACGAACACCCAGCTGATCGTCAACCACGAAGCCTGGAAAAATCCGCAAAAAAAGAAAAAAGTCGAGCAGATCGCTTTGTTGCTCCAGGGTGCGCTGCTGGGTGAAAAGATGGTGGGCGTCAAAATGAATGTCCCGCAAAACCGGATGGAAAAAATCATCGCATTGCTTCCAAGCCTGAATGCCCCCACAGTAGCATCGCTGTATCAATCCGATTGGTTTTCGGTGGAGGTCGTTGTCAGCGAAGAGACGGTTCGCGAGCTCATTCCTCGGCTGCTTGAAAATGGGGCGGAAGGGATTATTGAGTATCCTTTAAATAAGGTGATATAGGCACAACTATGATCTCAAAAAGAACCGCCGAAATGACATCTTTCATTGTCATGGATGTCCTCGAACGGGCCAATGAAATGGAACGCGCCGGTCATCACATCATTCACCTGGAGGTGGGTGAGCCGGATTTTGACACACCAACCTGTGTCAAAGAGGCGGCCTGCCGGGCGCTGGAAGACGGCCATACCCACTACACCCACAGCCTGGGTATGTACGAGCTGAGAGAGGCCATCTGTGAATATTATTCCGCGAGCTATAATGTGTCCATCGCTCCGGACCAGGTGATCGTAACATCCGGCTCTTCTCCGGCTATTTTTTTGGTGTTTTCGGCATTGCTTGAAAAAGACGATCAGGTGATCGTCTCCGATCCCCATTATGCCTGCTACCCCAATTTTATCAAGTTTGTTCAGGGAATACCTGTCACCGTGCCTGTTTACGAAGAAGACGGCTTTCAATTCCGGCCGGAGTTGATCAAAAAGAAAATAAATTCCAAAACCAGGGCAATTTTTATCAACTCACCCTCCAATCCGACCGGAAACCTGTTGTCTGAAAAGTGCATGCAGTCGATTGCCGATCTGGTATCCGCTGAGGGATCTCCTCACATCGTCTCCGACGAAATCTATCACGGTCTGGTTTACGAAGGAAAGGAACATAGCATCCTGGAATTTACCGATCGGGCATTTGTGTTAAACGGATTTTCAAAACTTTTTGCCATGACCGGCCTTAGGCTGGGTTATGTTATTGCCCCGCAACCATTTATTCGGCCCATGCAAAAACTGCAGCAAAACTTTTTTATATCCGCCAATGCCATGGTTCAAATGGCCGGCATTGCCGCGCTAAAAGAAGCCCGGGATGATGTATCACGCATGAAGGATATATATAATAAACGCCGACGGTTCATGATAGACCGCTTAAAGGCAATCGGATTTGGTATCACTGTGGAGCCCACCGGCGCATTTTATGTGTTTGCCAATGCCAGGCACCTTTCCGATGACTCCTACAAGCTGGCCTTCGATATCCTGGAAAATGCCCGGGTCGGCGTCGCACCCGGTATCGATTTCGGCCCCAATGGCGAAGGCTATCTCAGATTTTCCTATGCCAATTCACTGGAAAACATAGCAGAAGGCATGGACAGGCTCCAAAAGTATCTCGAGCAGCGTGCTAAATAGGTCGAAATTTTTATTCAGACTTCACAAATATTTGATTTAGGCATAGCGCATGGGGCATGGCGCATAGGAACAAGCTAAAAACAAAAGGCCGTTTACCAGTATTTCGCTTTGCCCTCTGCCCTTTGCGCTATGCATTTCATTATCTACCACGAAATATATTGAACAGTAACCAACACCTAAAACCCATTGCTAACTATCATGAAGATATTGTCCGCCGAATTTGTCACCAGTGCAGCAAATCCATCCCAGTATCCCCCGGAGGGTTTACCGGAAATCGCCTTCGCCGGACGCTCCAATGTGGGCAAATCCAGTCTGATTAATGTTCTTGTCAATCGTAAACATCTGGTTAAAACCAGTTCCACGCCCGGCCGAACCCAGCTGGTTAATTTTTTTGACATCAATGATTATTTTACATTTGTTGATCTGCCCGGCTATGGATACGCCAGAGTTCCGGCTTCCGTTAAAAAAAAATGGGGGCCCATGATCGAGACCTATCTTTCCGGCCGCAGCACCTTAAAAGGTGTGGTCGTGATCCTGGATATTCGGCGCACTCCCCGGGAGGAGGAGCATAATCTGATCGCCTGGCTTGCCCACTACTCGATTGCCAGAATATTGGTGCTTACCAAAGCAGATAAGCTCTCAAAAACCAAACAGGACAAACAACGTGCGGCCGTGGCCCGATTCCTGGCGCTGGATTCCAGCGAATTAATCCTGTTTTCAGCCAAATCCCGCAAAGGTCGGGAGGATGTCTGGCAAGCGATTGAACAATTTTTATAAAATGAAGATGAATGGATTCCATTTTAAACCAATGAATTAGACAGGATTTACAGGATTAAGCGGATACAATTTTCACGGTTTTATCCGGAAACCGTGAAAAACATCCGATAGATCCTGTAAAACCTGTCAGAATAACTTATTTATAATGAATCCAATCCCTAACGAAATTCGAGCGACCTAAATGCAAGAAATTAATGATCCATATAAAAATTTCAAATCCGGCTACGTTGCCATTGCCGGCACACCTAATGCGGGCAAATCAACTCTGCTCAATCGGATGCTCGGCGAAAAAATTTCCATCACTTCCAAAAAACCGCAGACGACGCGCAACCGGATCCTGGGCGTCCTGCATCGCCCGCAAGTTCAAATCGTTTTTTTCGATACACCGGGCGTATTTGAAGCCAGGGACAAACTAAACGTCCGGATTGTCGATGCCGCACTCTCGGCTGTCGGGGACGCCGATTTAATTCTGGTTGTCGTCGATGTCTCCCATCCGGAACCCAATGCCGAACGCTTTCTGGTAAAACAACTCCAATGTCAGGCCAAACCGGTAATATTAGCCTTGAACAAAATAGATTTAGTCGATAAACTTTCCGTACTAGAAGCCCTCGATAAATGGTCTATCTTATATGAGTTTGAAGAGATCGTCCCGATTTCAGCCCGGGACGGGATTCAGATTGATGAACTGATATCAGCCATGACCGGCATCCTGCCCGCCGGCCCACCTTACTTCCCGGAAGATACGCTAACCGATGTAACCGAGCGTTTTATAGCCGCCGAGCTGATCCGCGAACAGGTATTCCGGCTGACCGGCGAGGAAATCCCCTATGCCACTGCGGTAACCATTGACACTTTCAAGGAGAAAAAAGAAGGGCGGCTGGTCAACATCGAAGCGACGATTCATCTGGAACGCGACTCCCAAAAGGGCATCGTCATCGGTCAAAAAGGCAGCAAGTTAAAGCAGATCGGCACCCGATCCCGCGAACAGATCGAGCAAATGCTGGGATGCAAGTTATATCTGAAGCTTTTCGTGCGGGTCCAGAAAAACTGGCGCAATGACACCAGAGCCATCCGCCGCTTCGGCTATTAGGCGGTTATATTGTTGGGAGAGTGACCTCTCTCATGCTTGATCAACCATTCTTTGCGCCACAGACCACCGCCGTAGCCGGTGAGATTTCCGTCACTTCCAACCACCCGATGGCAGGGAATTATTATGGCAATGGGATTTCTACCATTGGCGCCTCCCACCGCCCGGCAGGCCTTTGGTTTGCCGATAATGCTGGCGATCTCCCCGTAAGAAATAACAGCACCATAAGGTATCTTTTCAAGCTGTTGCCATATCAATCTTTGAAAGTTTGTTCCTTGAGGATCAAGCTTTAATAAGAATTCTTTTCTTTTTCCACTAAAATATTCATCGATTTGCTTGAGGCAGGTTTTTAAACAGAAAGGCAGATCGGAATCTTCGGGCAGCATCTCCTCCACAAATTCCACGGATAAAATGCTTTGCGTCGTGGCGTTGATTTCAAGGGGTCCCAGGGGCGATTTGTAAAAAGCTTTATACGTTTTCATGATCGACCTGGAATTCAAAAAAGGTTAAATTAATATCAAGGATGCCGTGAATACGAAAATAATTTTGATATGATTTTATAAAACAATAAAACCTCAAATTACAAGCACCAAATAACAAATAAATTCCAAATTACAATCAGCAATGACCAAAACATTCGCAGCCGTTGTATCCCATCGCATTGCAAAGTTTGATCTGCCGGTAATGATGCCAGTGGGTAAAAGTGTGGGCATATAGTTTGTTTGGAATTTTGAATTTTAGTCAATGGGATTTATTTGAGATTTGTTTTTTGGTGCTTGGAATTTTCGCAGAGAACCCGTCCTCTTGTCGATTCCAACAGGTACATATCTCCACATTTGTAGTAAATTCCTGTCAGTCTACATATTTTTTTACGGTGCGCCGATCGATCTTCAACCGCCGCGCCGTTTCCACGTAAGATCCGGTCTGGTTATAAATCCGGCTGCAATATACGCGGCAAAGTTCCTCCATAGTAAATGATCCATTCTGAAAAAAACCTGTGATATTATCATCACGCGCACCCGACTGTTCAACGGCCGGATGATATTCCTGTCGGATCATGACGTTTCGCACACACTGCTCCAGCTCACGGATATTACCCGGCCATGGGTAATCAATGCCAAGTTTATCTTGAATCCATGACAGCACCGCGCCGGCAATCGCTTCTCCTTCCGGACCGGCCACTTTCTGGGCAATATAAGCGACCAGGTCCCCAAGAACTTCGGGAGCCTCCGAGATTTGCTGATGGAGAGAAGGGGTTGTGATAATGTCTGAACACAGCCGGTAATAAAAATCTCTCCTGAAATCCCCTTTTTCCATCGCATGATGGATATCGCGATGGGTTGCCGCCACGATCTTGCCGCCAAACATCGAATCCTTTGTTGCCCCCAGCTGTTGAAATGTCCGGGCCTGGATCACTCTTAACAGTTTGACCTGGACCAGGGGATCCAATTCTCCGATTTCGTCTAAAAAGACGGTTCCCTCCGGTGGACAAACCGCCAACCAGCCTTTGCGGTCTTCCAGGGCTCCGGTAAATGCCCCTCGTCGGTGACCGAATAATTCCGATTCGACCAGAGTTGAGGGCAGTGCGGAGAGGTTGATGGGAAAAAAGGTTTCGGAAAAATCTTTCTCAAACCGCAGTGATTTAGGATTAAAAGGGATATACCGCGAAAGCCCGATCGCTCTTGCCACAAGCTCTTTGCCCGATCCGGTCGGTCCGATAATTAAGGTCGAAAAATCTCCCATCCGCTGGTAAAAGGCACGGCGATAGCGACGCATGTCATGGGTGAAGATAGAATCCCACACCATGGCCCTTAAGTTCGCCGCCACCGACGAACGACCGATGATGGCCCTGAAAATAAAATAAAAGGCACGGCGCACCTGAAAGAAACAAGCGAATATGTGAGCCGTCTCTTTTTGGGACGGCAAATTGTCAACCGGGTGCTTGAAAAAGTGCCGCCAATAGTGGGTGAATTCCTTGAAATAGTCGTAGGTCTGATCCTTTGTGGGATTGACGATACTATCTTTAAATCTCTGGGCATAATAATAATACAGCAAAAAAAGGACCGTATCTTCATAAAGCTGCAGCTCCTTACGGCCGGCCGCCGCGCCTTTTTTCAATTGCTGCTGAACCCCGGCAGTAATTAAATAGGCTCGTTCTGCTATTTTACGGGTGTTGATCTGCTGCGTTTCCGGATCGTCTCCCAGCAGATTCCAGTTGGCCTGGGATTCGTCAAATTCGGGACCCAGAGCCCGCCGTTCATATTCAATGCGCTCGGCCAGAAATGGATTGGCATAGCTGACCTCGGCAACAGATTCAAGAAAACGATGATCTTCGGCATTTAAAATAGCCATGGCACCATCCTTTGTGGTTTCCGTTCAAAGGTTCAAGGTTCAGAAGTTCAGGGTTCAAGGATATGACAATTGAAGTACAAATAATGTATATTATTTTTTAACTATTTGATAGTATTGTTAATAAAATTTTTAAACGGAGTCCATACGTCTCGAAGCTCATTGCATATTTGTTAGACAGTTTTAGAACGTATAATTTTTATTTGAAATAACAGCCTATTAAGATGATGCTTAAATTTCACAACTCTATACAATTAATGTCACCTTCATATACATAAATAGAACAATAAATTCAATCTATAATTCCGTTTCTGAAAATTAAAACAGATTAAGGTTATTATTATTGAAAATGGAATCAGATGGTTATCAATTTTCATGTTTTGGATCTGAAGATTTTGGCACAGGTGTTGCTCCTGCTGGAGGCTGTTGTTCAAAATTCATAAGGAGGTGCAATATGAAAAAACACATTGTTCGTTTCATGCTGATCTTCGCCCTGGGAATGGCCGCTTCGGCAAGTCATGCGGCCGGTATTCTGACCCCGACCGGATCAACGCATCAACCCATCCAGATCCGGGATCACCACGTTAATGTCGTTATTAATAATGGATTTGCCATGACTGAAGTCTATCAGACCTTTTACAATCCTAACCCTGAAAATCTCGAGGCCGTATATAGTTTTCCACTGCCAAAAAGCGCCAGCCTTTCGGAGGTAACCATCTATGCCGGCGAACGGGAAATTCGCGGTGAGGTTCTGGAAAAGCAAAAGGCCAGGCAAATCTATGAGGATGAAAAAAGTCGCGGCAACGATTCCGGCCTGGCTGAAAAAAACGAATTCTATACCTTCGATTTCAAGGTGTATCCGGTCGCAGCCCACGATGAAACCAAGATTCGATTTCTGTATTATCAGCCCCTGAAAATCGATACCGGGATCGGCCGCTATCTATATCCCCTTGAGGAAGGCGGCACAGACGAAGCCGGGATGAGCTTTTGGACCACCAATGCGAGGGTAGAAAACACTTTTACCATGAATTTGGAATTAAAATCCGCCTACCCGGTGCAGGATGTCCGGGCCCCGGGATTTGAGGCGGCCGCCCAAATCGATAAGTTGACGGAAGGTCACATCAAACTGAATATGCAGCTGACCGATATGAGCTTAAACCGCGATTTCATATTTTATTACCGCCTGCAGGAAGACCTACCCGGGCGCATCGAAGTCATACCGTTTCGCGACGACCCTGCCAAAGCCGGTACCTTCATGATGGTGATCACACCGGGCGTGGACCTGAAGCCCCTGACCCATGGCGCTGACTACTGTTTTGTGCTGGATGTCTCCGGCAGTATGCAATCTAAACTACATACCCTAAAAAAAGGCGTCCTGAAATCCCTTGAAAAACTCAAACACGGGGACCGCTTCCGGTTTGTCTCCTTTTCCAGCAATGCCCGCGAGCTGACGGGAGATTGGATGCCGGTATCCGATGACTCACGGATCAAGGCAGGCGAAATACTTGAAACGTTGATTGCCAGCGGCAGTACCAACCTTTATGACGGACTGTCCCTGGCCCTTAAGAGGCTTGATGACGACCGGGCAACTAACATCGTGCTGGTCACAGACGCTGTGACCAACACCGGGATTGTCAATCCGCAGGATTTTCACACTCTGCTCCAAAAATTCGATGTCCGTGTTTTTGGATTCCTGCTGGGTAACAGCGCCAATTGGCCGCTGATGCAAACTATAGCCGAAACGTCCGGTGGTTATTTCGATGCGCTCTCAAATGCCGATGACATCATGGGAAAAATCCTGCTGGCCGGTAGCAAAATCAGTTATGAAGCCCTGCTCGATGCCGAGCTGAAAATTTCGGGAGTGAAGGTTTTCGACCTGACCGACGACACTTTTAAAAAAGTCTACCGCGGTGAGCAGCTGGTTATTTTCGGCAAATATCAAAATGGCGGCGACGCCCGGGTAGCCCTCAAGGCCAGACTGACCGGCGAGGATAAAACCTATACCTCCGATTTTAGATTTCCGGATCTGGACACGGAAAACCCTGAATTGGAGAGGTTGTGGGCTCTTGCCACTATCGAAAAGATCGAATCCCTTGAAAGAATCGGCCAGATGCCGCCATCGGAGTCTGAAAACGCCATCCGAGACCTTGGCCTTGGCTATCAAATCGTCACGGATTATACCTCCATGGTGGTGCTATCCGATAGCGTCTTCGCCGATCGGGGAATTGAACGCCGCAACCGGGATAGGATCGCACGCGAACAGCAAGCTCGAGCCGCAAGATCGCAACAACCGGTGAGAAATCACCGGGTTGATGAGAAAAAGCCGGCCTTTAAGTTTAAAGCGCCGGGTCTTGGCGGCGGCGGCGGTGCCATCGACCCGTTGACCGGCGGGTTGGCCCTAATATTTTCGGCCATTGCAGCCGTAAAACTTACTATTCGAAGAAAGAAATAAGTAACCGTTGACAGGGTTTGGGGCTTCGCCTTCGGCTACGACCCCACAAGCAGGGTTCAGGGCTCAGGGTTCAGGGTTATCATTATCTGAATCCTGAACCTCTGAACCCAGAAAAAAACAGCAATAGATTCGCCACAAAGGCACTAAAGCACAAAGATTATATTAGTACTCGATTCTGGCATTTTTTAA
>Ga0210064_1000343_pt1 | contig 22457 bp, 16 predicted proteins | sample Muzzi_CordC_D2_FD_185531 | JGI IMG/M metagenome (GOLD analysis project Ga0210064, IMG submission 185531) | Wetland microbial communities from San Francisco Bay, California, USA, that impact long-term carbon sequestration - Muzzi_CordC_D2 (SPAdes) | ecosystem: Environmental > Aquatic > Marine >...
AAGTCGCTATTCTTCCCGCCGATCGCGCTTGCCCGAGAGGATTCCGCCCTTGATCAACCAGCTGCTCGGCCTGCCCGAGCATCCCGTGTACATCTTCCTCACCATTTCCGTTGGGGGGCTGTTGTTGTTCTTTACGCTGGCGGGCGCGAGCTATCGTGTGTTCTTCCTGCGCAGCCGATTTCATCCCGATTTCGCTTCCGACGACGCGGGCAATCAATGCGAGATCCGAGAGGCGATCAAGTGGTCGATCATCTCGGTGCTGGGCAACGCGGCGCTGGTCGCTCCCATTCATTACCTGCTCGCGACGGGCCACGGCCGCCTCTACACGGACGTCGCCGAGCATGGCTGGGCCTGGTTGTTGCTGAGCCCGTTCGTCGTCCTGGCGGTCAGCGAAACCTCGATCTACTGGGTGCATCGCGCCCTGCACTGGGGGCCGCTCTATCACCACGTGCACGACAAGCACCACGACTTCAAGGTCCCCACTCCTTTCGTCGGTCTGGCGTTCCGGCCGTTGGATGCGTTCGCGCAGGGCATTCCGCACCACGTCCTCGCCTTCCTGCTGCCGATCCATATCGGGATCTACCTGGCCTCGCTGACCTTCGTGACCTTGTGGGCGGTGATGATCCACGACCGCGTGTCGTTCGTGCGCTGGAAGGGCATCAACTTCACCGGCCACCACACCCTGCATCACTGGTACGAGACCTACAATTTCGGGCAGTACTTCACGCTCTGGGACCGATTGATGGGAACCTACCGCGACCCCGAGGTCGCCTACGACGACCTCCCGCCGGGCATCGTGGTGCGTGCACAAGACGTGCTCGCTCGAGCGGAAGCCTGACGCGCGATGCCCATTCGACTCGAGCTTCCGCAATCCCATCCCCACGTTGCGATCGTCGAAATCGACCGGCCCGAACGCGCCAACTGCCTCGATCCGGCCATGTTGGTCGAGCTCGCCGCGGCCTGGCGCCGCATCGCAGGCGACGATTCCGTTCGCTGCGCGGTGTTGCGCGGCGCGGGCGACCGCGTGTTCTGCGCCGGGATGGACATGACGGCAACGATCCCGGCCGCGCAGCGCCTCGCGCGCGGCGAACGCGTGAGCGAGCTGGAGTTCGAAGGGCTGCGTTCGGCATCGACGGCGTTGCTTGCGGGCTTCGATCTGCGCAAGCCGCTGATCTGCGCGATCAACGGACACGCGCGCGCGGGCGGTTTCGATCTGATGCTCGCGTCCGAGATCCGCTATGCGGTTCCCGGCGCCACGTTCGCGCTCGAGGAAGTGGCGCTCGGCCTCTACCCGACCGGAAACTCGACCGTGCTGCTGCCGCGTCAGATCGGCTGGGTGCACGCGCACGAGTTGTTGCTCGGCGCACAGCCGATCGGCGCCGAGCGTGCTCGCGCGATCGGCCTCGTGAACGACGTCGTCGATCCCGGCGAACTGATGGATCGCGCGCTTGCGACGGCTGCGGTGATTGCTCGCAACGCGCCGCTCGCGGTCGCCGCGACCCGGGCGGGCATTCGCGAGCTGCTCGCGATGGACCTCGAGAGCGCTTATCGGCGCCAGGAGGAGCTCGGGCGTCCGCTGCGGAGCAGCGAAGACGCGAACGAGGCCCAGCGCGCCTTCGTCGCAAAGCGCGCGCCGGTCTTCCGCGGCCGTTGATCCAAACCGGCGCGGTTCCGTTTCGGAAGTCCTGCAGTGGTCGATCCGCCGGCTGAATTGCTAACCGTTGTCGCAGACCGGCCGGCTCGTTCGCGAGTCCGGTGGAGGGCGAAAACGCGAGATGCCGACGCAGGTGGTGCTCTTCGATCTCGGTGGCGTGCTGATCGAGCTCGGCGGTGTCGACCGCTTCGGCGGTTTGATCGGTGAGGCCGACGAGAGCGAGATCTGGCGGATCTGGTTGACCTCATACTGGGTCCGGCGTTTCGAACGCGGCCAGTGCAGCCGCGAGGAGTTCGCCGGCGGCATGGTGGCGGAGCACGGTCTTACGGTCGGCGCGGAAGCATTCCTCGAGCAATTCCTGAACTGGCCGCAGGGGCTGATTCCCGGCGCGCTCGATCTCGTCGCGAATCTCGCGTCCCACGTCCGCCCCGCGTGCCTCAGCAACACCAATGAGCTGCACTGGAACGAGCAGATCGACGCACCGCTCGTGCAGACGATGTTCGAGACCCGCTTCCTGTCGCACGAGATCGGCCTGGTGAAGCCCGACCGCGAGATCTTCGAACACGTGGTCGAAGGGCTCGGCTGCGCTCCGGCCGAAGTGATGTTCCTCGACGACAATCAATTGAATGTCGAGGCGGCCCGATCCGTCGGGCTCGACGCCCACCGCGTGACGGGCGTCGAGGATTCTCGCCGCCTGCTCGCGATGCACGGATTGTTGCGGTGACGCGATTCAGCGAAGGACGGACGCGTCGCTTCGGGGGGTCGTTTTGACGCTCGTCGCGACCGCGGGCAACCCGGTCCCGCCGGGTGCCGAGGTCGACCGGATCACTGCGGCCGACGGCAGCGTGCTTCGCGTTGCGCGCTGGCTGCCGTCGTTCGAAACCCGCGGAACCGTCGTGATCCTGAACGGCCGAACGGAGTTCATCGAAAAGTATTTCGAGGTGATCGGTGACCTGCTCGCGCGGCACTATGCGGTGGCGACCCTCGACTGGCGCGGGCAGGGCCTTTCGGACCGCGTGCTCGACAACCCGAACAAGGGGTACGTCCGCGATTTCGGACTCTACGTCTCGGATCTCCGGCGGGTGTTCACGGATTTCATCGAGCCGAGCTGCCCGCGACCCTACCGCGCGTTGTCGCATTCGCTGGGCGGTTGCATCGCGTTGCACTATCTCGCGTCGTATCCCGACAGCTTCGACGCCGCGATCTTCTCGGCACCGATGTGGGGGATCGGCCGGGGCGTCGGCACGTCCGCGCCGTTGCGCGCGCTGCTTCGCCTGCTCGACCGCCTGGGGGCGGGCCGCCGCTACCTGCCCGGACGGCGCGACTATGGCGACTCCGATCGCACGTTCGCCGGCAACCCCCTCACCCGCGATGCGGAGCGATTTGCCCGTATCGTCGCGCAGATCGACGCGGAGCCGCGTCTCGCGCTCGGTGGCCCGACCATCCACTGGGCGTGCGAGGCGTTGCGCGCGATCGCCGCCATCCACGCACCCGGTTTCTCCGAACGGGTCGAGATTCCGGTTCGCGTGTGTACGGCGGGCGCCGATACGGTGGTTTCGATCGCCGCGCAGTCGGCCGTCGCCCGGCGCCTTCCGAATGCCTCGCAACACATCTTCGAGGAGGCGAAGCACGAATTGCTGATGGAGCGCGACGCGATTCGCAGTCGCTTCTTCGCGCTCTTCGAGGAGCTCTAGGCTTCCGCCGGCCGAGCAGCCGTCGCCTCAGGATGTCTCGTCGATGGATTCGGCGATCGCGCTCGCGAGCCGTCGGGCGAGCTCGATCTGGGCTTCGGCGAGCGCCGCATAGCCCGGGCGCGGAAGCGGGATGCGCTGGGCGAAACGGTACTGCGCGGCGACGCCGTCGGGCTTCGCGATGCGATCGATTCGCCAGCTCGCCACCAGCAGCGCGTCGCCCGCCGCGGTGCCGTGGAACTGGTCGACCTTCACGTCGATCGCGTAGGTCCAGTGTGCGGACCGCGCCGCGACGTCGTCGACGTCCGCTCCGAGTGCGCGCGAGAGCTCCGCGCGCAGCAGGCTGCGGAGACCATCGGATAGCGGTTCGGCCCATTCGTGGTAACGCGCGCTTCGCACCTCGCCCGGAGCGGTTTCGAGCACGAGTCCGGGGTGATCCAGGTAGCGGGCCAGCGTCACCCGGCGGATTCCGACGCGTGGCCGTGAGTTCACTCGCTCGGAGCGATCGGGTGCTTCGCTTCGCATCAGGTAGTGGGTGTGCGGGGCGGGCGTTGCGGTGCTGCAGCCGACCAGCAGGAGCAGCCACAAGGATGCGATGGTTCTCATCGGGACCTCGCCGGTGGAACGGGATCCAGCACGGGGTCCCGCGAGAAGACGATCGAGCTCGGCTCCTCTTCGAGCGATTCGACGAGCCTGGAGGCGTCGCGGAGGGTTCGGTCGAGTTCGGTCAGCGTCGACCCGACCGACGCCGGCAGCGTCCGGATCTCGTAGCTCTCGAGGATCGCGTTCAATGACGCCACGGTCCGCTCGACCTCTCTTAGGGTTTCGTCGGCGGAGTTCGCGACGTTCTCGAGCGGCAGCGCATTCAACTTGTCGAGCAGGTCGGTGATGCGGCGCTCGAGGCTCGCGAGGCCGGTGACGGTGGTTGGAATCGTGGCATAGCCCGCGAACTCTCCGATCTCCTTCGGCTCGTCGTCGTCGTCGTAGTCATCGAGCGCGACGATCAGGCTGCCGGTGAGCAGGTTGCCGCTTGCGAGCGAGGCGCGCAGCCCGTTCTTAACGCCGGCCTCGATGCCGCGTCGCAACAGCGCGCGACCTTCCTCGGTGTCGCCGAACTCGAGTCGGCCCGGCTCGATCGCGATCAGGACGGCGATCGGAGATCCCTGTCCGGTGCCGCCGGTCTTTGCGACCATTTCCCGCAGCATCACGCGTTTGACGACGCCCGCCGGCAGGCCGCGATACTCGACCGGTGAGCCGGGTCGAAGTCCGCGCACCGACTGGTCGAACTCGACCACGTATTCGAGGGAGTACCGGAAGGGGCGTTGGTTGATGCTGAGTTCGTCCGGATAGAGATCGAAGACCGCGCCGTTCTCGACCGGCTCGCCGCGTTCGACGCCCTCCGGTCGCCCGAACGAGATGCCGCCGAGCAGCAGCGTGTCGAGCGAACCCGTCGACAGCTCGATGCCACTCGCGGTGGCGCTGAAGTGGAGGCCGCTGGCATTCCAGAAACGCGTCGAGGTCGTGACCAGTTCGTCGTAGGGAGCTTCGATGAAGGCGTCGTAGCGGACCTGTAGGGTGTCGACGTCGAACGTCGCGCTTTCGACGCGTCCGACGTGGAAGCCGCGGTATTGGATCCGGTCGCCGGCGCCGATCGAGCCCGCCTGGTTGCTGGTGAGCGAGAACTTCAGGCCCGGTGTGCCGATCTTCGTAATGGGAATGTCTTCACTCCCCGTGAAGTTGCGCCGACCCGGTTTTCCGACTCCCGGGTCGAGCTCGACGTAGCCGCCCGACACGATCGTTCCGAGTCCGGAAATCCCGGCCGCACCGATGCGCGGCCGGACGACCCAGAACTGGGTGTCGTCTCGCAGCAGCGGCGTCGCGCTCCGGTCGAGTTCGGCGGTGACGATGACGCTCTCGTTGTCTTCCCCGAGCCGCAGGCTCGTGACCAGGCCGACCTGGACGCTGCGTGCCCTGATCTTGGTCTTTCCCGACTCGATGCCCTCGGCGGTCGAGAAGGCGATGGTGATCTCGGGGCCCTGGTTCCGCCAGGTGTGGTAGACCATCCACAGACCGAGCAGCGCGGTGACGAGCGGGACGATCCAGATCGCCGGGATGCGCCGCCGGGCTCGGATGCTGGCGCGCGCTTCAGTCATCCTGGTCCACCAGCTGATCCCAGATCAAGCGCGGGTCGAACGATTCGGCGGCGAGCATCGTCAGGATCACGACCCCACCGAACGCGATCGACGCGACGCCCGGTGTGATGCGCATCAGGCCGCCCAGCGAGACCAGCGCAACCAGCACGGTAACGACGAAGACATCGACCATCGACCAGCGGCCGACGAACTCGGTGGCGCGGAAGAGCAGCGTGCGCTCGAGGTGCGACGTCTCGTGGCGGCGCTTCACGCTCCAATGCAGCAGCAGCAGCGCGATGAACTTCGCCAGCGGAATCATCACGCTCGCGATGAAGATCACCGCGGCCACCGGATACGACTCCATCTCGATCAGCAGCAGCACGCCTCCGATGATCGTGCTCTCGGTCTCGCTTCCGAAGGTGGTGGTGGTCATGATCGGGAGCACGTTGGCGGGGATGTACAGAATCATGGCGGTCACGAGCAGGGCGAGAGTGCGATGGAGGCTGTCCTCGGTCCGCAAGTGCAGCGCCGCGCGGCAACGCGGGCACTCGTGCAGCGCCTCGGGGGCGAGTTTGTAGCAGACGTGGCAGCACGCCAGCCCACGTGCGGCGGCCGACTCGGCCGGGAAGGGCATCACGCCCGGCATCGTTCGATCGCTCGCCACAACGTCAGCCGGTCGAGGCTCGCCATCGTGGCCGTGAAGCAGAAGCCGAATGTCACATAGGCCCAGAAGGCCGGGCCGATCTCGACGCGGGCCAGATGGACGATCTTCACCAGGCTCACGATCACGCCGATCGCGAATACCTCGACCATGCTCCACGGACCGAGGAAGTAGAGCAGCCGGCCGCCCGGGACCAGCCAGGCCACGGCGCGCCCGCGCATCAACGGGACGACGAGCGCAATGATGGTCACGAGCACGATCGCCGGAATCACGATGGTGAGCCCGATGACGAGCACCGCGAGCAGCGTGTAGCCGTCGTGGTGGAGCTCGATCGCGGTCCGCGGCAGCGTCATCACCTTTTCGAGTCCGCTCGCCTGAAGCGACAGGAACGGGAAGGCGTTGGCCATCGCGAGCAGCAACAGCGACGACCAGGCCAGCGCGAGCGAGCGCGCGAAGCCGTCGGCGACGCACGCCGTCAGCAGATGACCGCAGCGCGGGCAGTCCGCGCGCTCGCCGGGCGCGAGGGGTTCGATCGCGACCGCGAGGTCGCACTGGATGCAACCGACGGGCTCGCATTCCGGAGATTCGAGGACGTGCGAAACGGCGGGGAGGCTCAAATGGGTGTCACTCCGGGGTGCTCGGATTCGACCGCGGAGTCTACTCCAGTTTGCCTCCGGGCCCGAGATTCGAGCTCCCGCTGACGGCTCCGCTCGTGTTAGAATCGGGCCCGATCGAACCCACCGACCCGCGCCGCCGTACCGGAGTCCGCCCCCCTCCCATCCATGCCGTTTCGAATCTCCTCCGCGCAGACGAACGCTCGCGCCGCAGATCGGGCAGGGTGGGAGTTGCCGACGCGCCTGGTGCTGGTCGTCGCGATGCTCACGACAGCCGGTGCGGCCTCCGGACAGGCGATTTCGCGCCCCGCCGACGATCGCCCGGAATTGCCCGCGTTCGAGTCTCCCGGCGATGCGCCCCGGCTGCTGCCGCCGCCGCCGCCGCCGCAGGCTGCGCTGCCGGAGCAGCGACTGTCCGTCGGACCGGGAGTCCACGTCGACGGCTTCCGCATCACCGGCAGTACGATCTTCTCGGACGAGGAGCTCGCCGCGGCGGTTGCGGAATGGGCCGGCCGTGAGATTCGCTCGGAAGACCTGATCCTGGTCCGCAACGCGATCACGAAGCTCTACATCGACGCGGGCTACGTGAATTCCGGTGCCGTGTTGCCGGATCAGGATTTCGAAGCCGGGATCGTCGAGCTGCGCGTCGTCGAAGGAACGCTCGGCGAGGTCCGGATCAAGGGAAACGAGCAGTTCCGCGACCGCTACCTGCGGGATCGGATTCGGCGCGGTGCATCCGTTCCGCTGAACGCCACGAAACTCTCGCGGCAGCTCAAGATCCTCCAGCAGGATCCCCGCATCGAGCGCATCGCGGCGCGACTTGCACCGGGCAGCGAGCCGGGATCGTCGATCCTCTACCTCGAGGTCGAGGAGTCGAGCCGCTTCACCCTGGACCTGCGCGCGAGCAATTACGAACCGCCGAGCATCGGCGGTTACGCAGGGCAGGCGGAGTTCGGGATCTCGAGCCTGACGGGATTCGGCGACAGCCTGCGTGGCGTGTTCACGGGCGGCGAGGGGATCCTCCGTTACGACAGCTACTTCGACATTCCTCTCAACCGGTTCGACACGACCCTCGCTCTCGCGACCCGCTACGCGAAGGCTCGGGTCGTGGAAGCGCCGTTCGATGAGCTGGATATCGAGAGTCGCTTCCGGTCGTATCAGATCGGTCTCCACCAGCCGATCTACGAGTCGCCGACTTCGTACGTGAAGCTCGGCGCGATCGCCGATTGGCGCGACACCCGCACCGAGTTGCTCGATGCGCGTTTCGACTTTCCCGGATCGGGGGCGGAGGACGGCCGGACGACCGCCACGGTATTGCGCTTCGTGTTCGACTGGGTTCGTCGCGACGAACGACAGGTGTTCGCGGTGCGCTCCCAGACGAGCTGGGGCATCGATGCGCTGGGAGCGACGGTTCACGGCAAGAACGAGCCCGACGGAAAATTCGTTTCGTGGCTGCTTCAGCTGCAGTGGGCGCGCCGATACTCGTTCCTCGATCTCGAGACGGTCTTCCGCACGGATCTCCAGCTCGCGAATTCACCGCTGCTGACGATGGAGCAGTTCGCTGTCGGAGGTTATTCCACGGTGCGCGGCTATCGGCAGAATCAGGTGGTCGCGGATCAGGCCGCCGTGACTTCCGCTGAAGTGCGCATTCCGGTCTGGCGGCGGCCCGATCTGGGTGGAACGGTCTCGCTGGCGCCGTTCGTCGACTACGCGCACGTCTGGGACCAGCGGGACCGGCTGCTCGACCGCTCCAGGAATCTCGCGAGTGTCGGAATCGGACTGCGCTGGGACATGCCGCGATTCGTGAGTGCGCGAGTCTACTGGGGGCACAACCTGACCGACTCCATCACGAGCGGCGATCTCCAGGACGACGGCCTGCAATTCCTGGTCACGGTCAGCTTGCCCGACTAGCTCCGGGCTGAAATCACAGCCAGTTGCTGATCAACAGGAACGGCGCCCAGTAGCCCGGGTGTCGATAGTGGCGGGTGCTCAGCATCTTGATCTGGGCCTGTTGCAGCGCCTGGGCGCGTGAGACGCCGGGGGCGTGCAGGTTGCCGTAGAAGTCGGTCACGAGTTCGGCCGTGGCCTGATCGTTCACCGACCACAGCGTTGCGAGTGCACTGCGTGCGCCGGCGCGCAGCGCCACGCCCGCGAGCCCGAGCGCCGCGCGATCGTCGCCGGCCGCGGATTCGCAGGCCGACAGCGTGAGCAGCTCGAGCGGCTCATCGGCGCGGAAGCGCGTCGCACCCACGAACGCTGCGAGGCGGTCCATCGATACCTGGCCGTCGTAGGCGAGCAGGAAGTTCTCGGAGGCCTCTCCGCCGAACTCGCCGTGCGACGAGATGTGGACGATGCCGTACGGAATGTCGGTCAGCTCCTTGCGGAAGTTCTCGACTCCGAAATCGTCGTTCATCAGCGTGTGGCCCGGGTAGAGGGCGCGGATCTCCGCGATCTCGTCCTCGACCGCTTTCAGCTCCGGGTAGCCCCCGACCGCTTCACTGATGCCGGCGGCGAGCACGCGGACATGGCGTCCGATCGGTCGGGGATTCGTGAGCGACAGACTCGGCGTCACCGCGATCGGGTGCTTTTCGATCAGGAACTGCTTGCTCTCACGGTCGCGCAGCGCCCCGAACGGAATGGTCCGGAGCGCGCCGTCGGGAACGAAGACGAGCGTTGCGGGCGAGGCGCCCTGCTCGAGCACGGGTTCGATCGGCCGGATCAGCCAGTCGTACAGCATGCTCGCGTGGACCAGGTACTGGCGGCTGGTTCGTCGTTCGAGCGAGGTCCGAAATGCGCGCACTTCGGCCGTCAGGACGTCGCTGTCGACCGGAACGGGGTAGCTCGACAGCTTGCCGTTGCGGCTGACGATCAACTCGGTGCGACTCGGCAGCAGGATCGGGTAGACGACGACGGTGTTCGGGATGTTGTCGGGGGTTTCGATGCGCTGTGCGTCGAGGCACGCATCGCCGAAGTAGTCGCGCAGCTCCGCGGTCTTCAGGTCTTCGAGCGCCTCGCGGGCCTCGACGAGCAGCGCCTGTTTGCGTTCCGCGTCGTCGCTGTCCGCGGCTCGGCGGAGCAGCAGGTCGACGAATTCGTCGTAGATCGGTTCCACCCGGCTTTCGAACGAGCCGAAGCCCGGCGGAGTCGGCTGGGTACGCAGCTCGCGCAGCGTCGCGACGGCGTTGCGGTAGGCGGCGAGCCCCGCCTCGACGTTCCCGCCGGCGATCTCCAGGCGCGCCAGCTGCGCCTGCCAGCGGTACAGCGCGTCGTATGCATCGACGAGTTGGGCGGCGAAGATCGCGCGGCGCGTGAGCTCGAGGGCTTCGTCGCGGCGCTTGCGTCGCTCGTAGAGTTCGCCGAGGTAGCCGAGCGCGAACGACTGCTGGCGGTGGTCGCCGGCCCGGCCCGCGAGCTCGCCGCCGCGCTGGAACGCGTTTGCGGCGGCAAGTAGCGCCGCAGCGGCCGTGGCCGGTCGGCGGGCGGCGAGCAGGGCCTGGCTGCGCCCGACGTGGATCAACAGCTGGGCCTTGGCGGCGTCGGTCTGGAACTCCTCGAGCGCGGCCAACGCCCGCTCGAGGTCGGCCGGCACTTCCGCGTAGACGCCGGTTTCGATCGCCGCCCGCGCGGCGTTGGCGGTTGCGAGCGCGGCCAGGCGCGCGTCGTCGTCCGCTTCCGCGAGCCGACGGCTCGCGGTATAGGCGGGAAGTGCCTGCGCGAATTCACCGCGCGCGGCGAGGCGGTTGCCGCGCTCGAATTCCCGGGACGCGTCGTTGCCGGCCGCGAGTGCGGGAGCCGTCGGCGCAGCGGGTGCTTCGCAGCTGTCGACGGCCGCAGCGGCGTCGAGGGTGGCGCACAGCAGCACCGCGCACAGCAATCCGCCGGCTTGGATCCGCCGGAGCCGTCGTCCGCCCCCTCGCTCGGACATTCGCCCGCTTTGCACTCCCGTTAGTGCTTTCGACGAAGCCGGTTCAACCCGGCCAGTCCGAGCAACCCGCTCAGCATTTGCGCGAGCTCTACCGGCTCCGGAACCGCCCGTGTGTCGGCGATGACTTCCGGCGCTTCGCCCGAGGCGATCGACCGCAATTGCAGCTTCGCTCCCGCGGCTTCGCCGAATACGTTGATGAGCGAATAATTGCTCATCGGGTCGAGGCCGGTGGTGTCGACGATCAGGCTGCCGAGGAAGCGCGGGCCGTCCGCCGGATCGCTACCGCCGCGTCGGAAGATCATCGTGAGCTGCTTGAGAGGCGGTATCTCCGGGAAGTAGCAGCCCGGGCCTTCGCCATTCGGAACGCACGGCGTTCCGAGCACGAGGGTATCGATGCCAGCGTCGCCTGCCGGGGCTTCGATGGCATCGCGGAAGCGTCCGATGCCTTCGATCTGGAACGTCAGCGCCGCGCCGCAGATCTCGTCGCCGTTGCCGCCGGGGACGATGCCTTCGCCGGTGTCGAAGTCCCGGCTGCAGCGCTGTTCACCGGCGCCGGACGGAGTCGGGCCGCCGTCGATCCAGAGCTTCAGCTCCTCGTAGCTTCCGCCGCCGAGCACACACACGGGCTCTTGTGCGGGGGCGCCCCCCCCGATCTCCGTGGCGACGATGGGTTCGCTGGTGGCGGTGGTCAGGACGATCGTCGTACCGCCGTCGAGAATGTTGTAGTAGTCGGCGTTGAAGGTGGTTACTCCGGTCGTGAACGGCGCCGCCGCGACGACGGTGGTTCCATTGGTGACCAGCCTGCGTTCGCCCGTGTACTGAATGGAAGATCCGATCCCCGTGAGGAAGTCGTTGAAGGTCAAGAAGTCTCCGGTGAGGGGATCTCCTGCGGCGGATTCTGCGACCAACAGGACGCTGCCGCCGTTGCTGACGAACGTACTGATCGCCGCCAGCTCGGCGGGCGTGTAGACCAGCGGGACATTGAATCCGGACTGGTTGAAGATCAGCACATCGTAGCCGGCCAGCGCAGCGGCATCGATCGTGGTGTTGGTCACCGTCACCGATCCGCCCCCGAGCTGGTAGTCGCTGATGATCTGGGTCACCGGGTACGGGTTTCCGCGTCCGGCCAGGACGCTGGTACCGCTTCCGAGAACATTGGCGTAGAAGATCGGATTGTTCACGGCGTTCACGTCGGCCACCACCGTGATGTCGCCGCCCCCACCTTCGGAGGCGCCGGGGGTGCAGCCCGCCGGGACACTCGCCGAACGCGGGTCGGCACCCAGCGGGTCGAGGCTGTGGTAGACGGTGATGGCCGGCGGCTCCGGGCTGCCCTGCGCCGTCGCGACTCCGGCCTGGGCGAGCAGGGCGGCGGGAAGCAGCAGGGCCGCAACCAGGTACCCGCGGATGCGGCCGGACGTGGAAAATCTCCGGGTCAGGGACGTCATATCTTCTCCTCGAACACCGAGCACTCCACGGAGTCGCTCGGGGATGTAGCAGCTGCGCCGTCCGCCGCGCCGAGGCCCGCCGAGAGCGGTGAATCGGGTGACGGTGGTGTAGCGGCGCGATTCTGGACGATGAAGCTGCCGGTGCGCTCGGTGCGCGCGATACACGGTGGCAGCAGCCGGTCGGAAGCGTCGACGAAGGCGCTCGCGAGCGGCGTGACCTGGCTCGCGATGTCCGAGTCGGGGGTGGTGATCTGGATGTTGCCCGAGACGCCGGTGGGGTCGCTTGCAGTCGCTTCGATCACGCTGTCCGTCGAGATCATCACCTCGCGGCCCGCAATCGTGATGTCGCCGCCGTTGGCCTCGGGACCGACCGCGTTTGCGCTCACGGTGCTGCGGTTGATCACGACGAAGTCGGGTGGCGGAATCGCGTTCGGGTCGGCGGGCGCGAATGGAATGAAGATGTTGCCCGCGCCGGTTTCGGGTTGGCCGGTCTTGACCTTGATGTCGGACTTGACGACGGCGTCGAGCAGGTAGACGAGCTCGCCGGCCTGGATCGAGATGCCGCCGCCGTTGGCGTCTTCGGTGGTCGTCGTGATCTTGCTGCCCTGGTCGAGCTGGAAGCTCTTGTTCGCCGCGATCTTGATTTCGCCGGCCCGGCCGCCGTCGTCGGCGGCGGTGCTCTTCGTCGTCACCTCCGAGCCGCCGGTGATCAGCACGTCGTCGACGTTCTGGAACACGATCTGGCCGGCATTGCCGCTGCCGTCGGTGGCGGCGCTCACCACGCCCTGGCGGTCGACGGTGATCTGCTTGGCGGCGAGTGAGATGTTGCCACCCGCTCCGCTGCGGGTCCGGGTCGAGATCTCCGCGTTCGAGACCAGGATCCGTTGGACCGCCCGAAGGTCGAGGCTGCCGGCATCGCCGCCCCCGGCGACGAGCGAGCTCTCGCCGGCGATCGAGCCGCCGTTGCTGACCTCGATGTCGGTCGCCTCGACGAGCACGCTGCCCGCGTTGCCGCCGCCTTCGGTCGTGACCGCGATCTGCCCGAGGTCGGTCACCACGAGGTCGCGGGCGATCAGGTGGATGCTGCCTGCGTCGCCGTCCGCGAGCTGCCCGCGGGTCGATTTTGCGAAGATTCCGGACGGGGTCGCCGCGTTGCTCCCCCGCACGACGATCCGGTCCGCCTCGGCGCTCACGCTGCCGGAGTTGCCTTCGTCCGTCGCGCTGACGCTGACTTCGCCGCCGTCGACGAGCTCGAGCAGGCCGGTCGCGATCTCGATGTCGCCGCCCTCGCCGACGGCGCCCTGGGCGACGATTCGCGAGGCGCGACCGCCCGCGCCCGACAGCGTGACGCGCTCCGTCGCGAATACGCTGAGCAGGCTGGCGTTCCCCGAGCCGAAGGTGCTCGACTGGATCTCGCCGCCGTCCTCGAGCTCGACGATGTCGGCTTCGATCAGCGCCGCGCCGCCCGCGCCGCTCGCGGTCGAATCGACGCCCTCGCCCGAGGTCGCGAAGATCCCGGCCGGTGTCGGGATCGGTGTGCCGGGATCGGCGGGATCGAAGCGGTCGACCACGCCGCGGATCGAGATCGATCCCGGAGTGCCGGCGCCGCCGGGTCCGGCCGGCGTGCCGTGGGCGACCACGTGCAGATTGCCCGCGGGTGCGCTGCCGAGCGTCGCGACGCGCATCTGGCCGCCGTCGACCAGGTCGATCTGCTCGGCGTGAACGGTCAGGTCGCCACCGCGGCCCTCGTCGCTGCCGGTGACGCCCTCGGCGCGGGTCAGGGAGCTGATCTGGGTCACGCTGGCTGCGCCGTCGCGGCCCGCAACCGTGAGCTGCCCGGTCTGGATCGTGACGTCGCCGCCGCCGTACGGGGCCGGCGAAGCGGGCGGAGCGGGAGCGGGCGCCTCCAGCGCGGCGAACGCCGCTGCGGGCGGATCGGGGCCGGTCAGTGAGAACACCTGACCTTCGTCCGAGACGGTGAGCGCCGTATCGGCGGTGATGTCGATCGAGCCCCCCACGCCCGCGCCGAGGTTCGTCGACGCGATCGAGCCCGACTCGGTCACGAGGATTTCGGGGACGGTGATGTCGATGTTGCCGCCGTTGCCCGTCGCAGCGGCGTTGGTCACCCGGGTCGAGATTTCGCCGCCGCGCGTGAGCGTGAGCGACTCTCCGGTGACGACGATCGCGGCGCCCGTGTTCTGCCCTTCGGTCAGGCTCTGGATCAGGCCGTCGTCGGCGAGGGTCGCGACGCCTGCATCGATCGCGACGACGCCCGAGCTGCCGTTCTCGCTGGTGATGGCCAGCACCTCGCCGGATGTCCGGACGTCGAGCGAGTCGGTCGCGATCCGGATGTCGCCGCCCGCGACGTCGTCTTCGCTCTGCGCCACGATCTGCGCGTAATCGCGGATCGTGACGCTCGGGGCGCGATCGGCGGTGCCCGCGGCCCTGCCGGAGAGGTGGATGTCACCCGATGTCGTGCCCGCGGCACCGCGGGGTCGCGCGACGATCTGGGTCTGCCGGCTCGCGGGCGCGCCGGTTCCGATCAGATCGATCGTGTTCGCGTCGATGAACACGTCGGCCCCGCCGGCGACATCGCGGGTCGGGTTGAGAATTCGCGTGCCGCCGCTCATCGTGAAGCTCTCGGCCGTGAAACGGATGTCGCCGGAGCGCCCGTCGCGTGAGGACGAGACGACCTCGGAGAGATTGCCTTCGTAGTCGCTCAGTTCGATCGAATCGGTTACGGCGACGTCGATGCCGGTGGCCTCACCGTCGATGCTGCCGCTGCCCGCGACTGCTTCGAGGTCGCTGCCCGCCAGCACGAACCGGCCGCCGCGAATCACGATCCTGCCGGTTCCCGCCGTCGCGCTGCTGCCGTCGCTCGGCACGGTCAGGACGGCGCGATTCCGGAGTCGCACCTCGCCGAACGAATCGGCCGAATGGGCGCCGAGGTCGAGGGCGGTCGCGTCGAGCGGTACGGTGACGCCCGCCCGCGCCACGCTCACGAGCTGGATTCGGCCGCCCGTCACGTCGATGGTGCGATTCGATTGATCGAGTCCGTCGATCAGGATGTCGCCGCCGACGGCCGAGAAGGTCTCGCCGTTCGAAACGCAGCGCGTATAGCAGAGCTCGCGAGTGGCGAACTCGATCGGCGCCGGGTCGTCGACCAGGAAGCCGAACGAAGCCGGCGACGTCGAGGCGAACGACACCGGCGGGGTGCCCTCTTTCGTGAAGAAGGAAGCGCCGTCGTCCTCGAAATTCAGCACGTCCGCGGTGCTGACGTAGAACGATCCATTCACGTCGACGGCCGCGTCCGCGCCGAAGAAGACACCGTATGGGTTCAGCAGGAAGAGACTGGCATCGGGCGATTCGAGCAGACCGTCGATGTACGAGGCTCGATCGGCGCCCGCCGGCAGGCCGTCGCCCGGCACGCGGGCGATGATGTTGTCGATCCCGCCCTCGGTCGTGAAGCGCGCATTCTCGCCGGCCTCGACCGAGAACTGCTGAAAGCTGTGGAACAGGTTCGAACCTTCCTTGTGGCCGTAGCCCTCGACGATCAGGTAGTTCGCATCGATCGTCGCGGGCACCACGCCACCCGGCGGCTGTGCGACGTCGCCCGTGGTCGAGCCGTCGAGCACCACCAGGCCCAGATTGGTCTGGGCCTGCGCGCCGATCGCCGCGAGCAGGAGCAGGCCGAGGCCCGCTCCTGCGGCGATTGCTCTATTCGTTCGCCTGGTCACAGACCTGCTCGATGGGCGTGCCCGCGGCGCCCTCGACTTCGAGTTCGAGTTCCATCACGATCAGATCGACGATGCCGGGCTCCTGTCCGCCGGTCACCGAACAGCGCGCGACGCGCTCCGCATCCGCGATCGGATCGCCGGTCGAGATGCCCGCGAGTGCTTCCTGGCACTCGGTGACGTCGTCCTGCGCGGTGGAATCCGACGTCACGACCCCGTTGTCCACCGTGCCGTCGCCGCCCGAATCGCCGCACTGGCAGAGGTCGCCGATGTCGTCGCCCGGGCCTACGAAGCCCACGCCGCCGTTGTTCTGCTGGTCGAAGTTCGGCCAGTTGAGGCAGTTGTCGGCGTTGTCGCCGCGACCGTCGCCGTCGTTGTCGGTGCTCGCGTTGCCGCCCGACACGATTCCGGCACTGGCGCCGCTGATCGGCCCCGCGTCACCGACGAGAATGATCGGCCCATCGAGGAAGTCGGGCAGCTCTTCCGTACCGAGGAAGCTCATGCCCGGGATCGCCTGCGGCGGGTCGCCGTCGATCTGGTAATCGACGACGCCGAGCGCGACCGGTGCGTCGCTGTTGTTCAGGCTCGGATCGGTGAAGCTCGGCTCGAAGTCGCCCTTGAGCACCACCATCAGCGTGTCGGCAGGCAGGGTCACGCCCGCCGGCAGCAGCAATGGATCGAGATTGGGCGAGATCGTGTAGGTCTCGGGGGTGACGCCGGACGAATCCGCGACGCCGGGCCCGAGATCGATGTTGGACGCGCAGGTATTGACCGGAATTCCGGCCACCGTCCCGACTCCGTCACAGCCGCCGAAGCTCATCTCGTCGGGCTGGATGCCGGCCGGCCCCTTGATCCCGAACGCGATCTTGTGCACGAAGGCGCCATCCTCGTCCCCGACATAGAAGTTCGAGTCGGTCGACATCGTCACGACGAAGCGGGTGAAGCCGAGCAGATCGTCGATGTTCGGGTTGACGGCCAACGACACGATCGGATCGCCTGCGCCGGTCTCGCTGACGATGGCGGGCGCCGGAACCTCGACCGGTGCACCGTCGACGACCTCCACCAGCAGCTGCTTGGGAACCGGGAAGCGGTCGAAGCCCTCGGTGGTCGGCAGCAGTATCGCATTCGGAGGCAGGTTCGACACCGTGATCGTGCCGAGCCGGACTTGCGTCTGCGGCGCCGGGATCGCGGTCGCATCGAACGCCTGGCAGAGCAGCTTCTGGGTGAAGCCCGGGACGGTCAGATCTCCCTCGAGCTGGAGAATGACGAGTTGTTCGGGGACGTCCGGATTCGCGCTCATGATGCCGGTCCCGATCGAGCTGGATCCCGTCTTGCTGACGGTGTTGCCGAGGTCGCCGCCCTCGCTCTCGTGGAGGGCGTTGTCGCAACCCAGCTCGTTGTCGTCGTTGGGCGGCGCGCCGGGAGTCGTGCAGCCCGCGAAGTTCACCAGCGCGGACGGAGTCGGATCGTCCGGATCGACGGGGAGCAACAGTCCGATGTTCGCCTCCGCGATGTTTCGCGAGCCGCAGTTCAGCGTGAGCTCGATCGCGGTATTGCCCGGGGCTTGCGGCGTGGGCACTTCCTCGCCCATCAGCGTTGCGCCGCCTTCGAGGGGCGCGAAGGCGGGCGACGGTCCGGACGAGAACCGCAGCACACTCTGGATGCACGCGTCTCCCGATTCGAACAGCGGCTTGGACGGATCGCGATTGAAGTTCTCCTGACCGGGATTCTGGACTCCCACGCAGTTGTCGCAACGATCGCCGACGCCGTCGCCGTCGTAGTCGCGCTGGAGCGAATTCGCACAGGTGCCGGTCTCGGGGCTGACCTTGGTGCAGCCGACCGGGCAGTTGTCGCAGGCGTCGCCCGCACCGTCGCCGTCACCGTCGGCCTGCTTGCCGTCGGGGCCCGGCGGATTGTCGATCAGGTCGCAGTTGTCGCAGGCATCGCCGAGCGCGTCGGTGTCGCTGTTCGTCTGAGACGCATTTGCGACGTTCGGGCAGTTGTCTTCGTCATTCGCCACGCCGTCGCCGTCGTCGTCCGGGAAGTCGGGAGTATCGGCGAGGTAGATCTGGAAGAGGAGGTCGTCACCGGCCGGCTGGGGGTTGGCCGTGGCGAAGATCGCCGTGACCTTGCCCTGCAGGGTGAAGCCGGTCGAGAAGTCGACGCCGCTGATCTTGAGCACGTCGAGGTCGGCGCCCCCGCCGACCGCGCGCGATCGCGCGCGCGTTCCGGGCGAACCGGTTTCGAAGATGAGGTTGCCGCCGCCGCCCGCGCTCGGCGGCGGACCGAGGACGAGGTCCGTGACCGAGATCTGCGTAGCGGACAGCAGCGCATTGGTGCGGACCAGGATCGAATCGAACGGCATCGAGGTCGCCATGTTGACGTTGTCGCTCTTGCCGATTCCGAAGACGACGACACCGCCCGGCGGGTTGGGCTCGTAGGTGAGGATGAACGTGTGGCTCACGGCGTTCTGGAATGTGAACGGTTCGCTGAACAGCGGTGAACCGGGCACCTCGCCGATCGATGACTCCGACTCGCCGACGCTGCCCTCGGCAACCGACGCGATCGTGGCGCTGCCGAAGACGCCGTCGTTCGTATGGCCGGTGATCGGTACCGCCGAGGCCGGGCTCGCGAGGAACGCCAGGCAACCTGCGAAGAGGGTGAAGGTCGAAAGCCAACGCATAGGTCATCTCCGATGGCTGCCGGATGGAAACCGCGAATGACGGAGCGATTTCGTCTGGAGCCGTTGCTTGAAGCTGCTCGGTCGCGACCATCGCCGCGACGTCTTGATTCTTCCGCGCTATGAGCCGTACTCGTGCGCCAATGAAACCGTCGGCCGGCGCGCCGGGCCGACCGAGAATGAAACCGTGTCGAAGACTGCTGCCGCTCCCCGGGTGATGCTCGAACCGCCGATGAGATGGAGGTTTGCACCCACAGTGCAGCCGGGCGAGAGGAACGAATTCGTGCCGCCGGTGTTGCCACTCGCGGCCCTCGCGAACGGAGTGGTCGCGAGCAATGCCGTTGCCGCGGTGAGGAAGGGCGCGTACGGGGGGGGCAATTTCATCTCAACGAAGATTCCTACCGTCGTTTCAGGGGCTCATCCTATACCGGCCGACGATCGGAATACAATCGAAAAATCACATGCTTAGGGATTTTTCGCAAGTTCGTTCGAGCAGCCTGCCGAGCGACTTCGGCCGCTCGGCAGGAACGTGCAACCGACACTCGAAAATTCCCCCGAGCCATCGAAGAATTCGCAGCGCCGCCGGTGTGAATCATTTCACTGCAGTCGTCGTCGAGGGGGATAGAATCCGCGGTGACGGGTCGGGAAAGTCGTGATGGAATTCCCGCGGGGAAGCATCGACCCGACGAAATCGCAGACAGGCGGCCAGAAGCAAGATGGACCGACGCACCCTGCTGAAGAGGCATCCCGCTGCGACGGCGTTCGCGATCGCGTTCAGCCTGTCGCTGATGGTGCTGGGGCTGCGCGCCGGCGGCTGGCTGGAGCGGCTCGAGCTGGTCGCGTTCGATCACTACGTCGGGCGGATATCCGGCCGGACCGACGTGCGACCGCGCTTCGCGCTCGTCGAGGTCAGCGAACAGGACATCCAGAAACTCGGTACCTACCCGATCCCGGATCGGGATTTCGCCCGAGTGATCGAGCAGCTGAGTGCGGCGGGAGCGCGCGGCATCGGGATCGACATCTACCGGGACATCCCGGTACCACCGGGCTCGAGCGAACTCGATGCGGCCTTCACGAGCCACCCGGATGTGATCGTACCGTCGAAGTTCGCCGACGACGGTTCCGATGGCGTGGGTCCGCCCGCGATCCTGGCCGGGACCGCTCAGGTCGGCTTCAACAACATGCTGCCCGATCCGGACGGCATCATTCGTCGCGGGCTCCTCTACTTGCCCGACGCGGATGGCGCCGTCGGCACGGCGATGTCGTTCCTGCTCGCGATGCACTACCTCGCTTATGAAGGGATCTATCCCGAGGCCGATCCCGACGATCCGAGCCTGCTGAAGCTCGGCGCGAGCTCCTTCGCGTTGTTGCCGGCCGACTTCGGAGGCTATACGGACGCCGACACCGGGGGCTACCAGTATCCGCTCGACTTCCGCGGAGCCCCGGCGAGCTACCCGGTGGTGAACCTCAGCGACGTGCTGGCCGGCGAGATCGATCCCGAAGTCTTTCGCGACCGCGTGGTGATGCTGGGTGTCACGGCCGAAAGCCTCACGGACCGCGTCCAGATCGCGTTCCAGCCGTCGTCATCGGGCGGTGTTGGAATTCCGGGTGCGGCGTTGCACGGCCTCATGGCCGACCAGTTGATCCGACATGCGCTCGGCGAGACGCGGCCGCTGCGCAGCACGAGTACATGGCAGGAGACCGCGCTCGTGCTGCTGGCCGGTGCGCTCGGTGCCGGTTTGATGCTCGGAGTGAATCAGGGCTGGGGGCTCGCGGTGCTCGGACTCGGTGGGCTGGCGGCGCTGTACGCGGGCGGGGCGGTCGCGCTCGCGGCAGGCCTGTGGTTGCCCGTGGTCCCGCCCGCGCTCGCATGGGTGGCGTCGCTGACGGTGATCGCGGCCTACAGCCGGAGTCGCGAGCGCGCGGATCGTGCGGAGCTCATGAACCTGTTCTCGCGCCACGTGACGAAGTCGGTTGCCGACGATGTCTGGCAGAATCGGGATGCGTTCCTGGAAGGCGGCCGCCCGCGCCCGGTCCGCCTGACGGCCACCATCCTGTTCATCGACATCCGGGGCTACACGGGAAACGCCGAGAAGATGGATCCGGCCGAGCTGATGCAGTGGATCGACAGCTTCCTCGGGGCGATGGCGGAGCAGGTGCTCGAGCGCGGAGGCATGGTCGAGGACTACTTCGGAGACGGGATGATGGCGTGCTACGGCATTCCGATTCCGGCCGCCGACGACGAGGGCATCCGCAGGAATGCGGTCGCGGCGGTGAAGTCGGCGCTCGGCATGGAGCACGCACTGCGCGCGCTCAACGAGGAATGGGCCGACGAGGGGCGCCCCGCAGCGGGCATCCGGGTCGGCGTCGCAACGGGCGTCGTGGTGGCCGGGAGCATGGGGAGTGCGGACCGGTTAAAATACGGCGTCGTCGGCGATGCGGTCGTCACCGCCCAACGCCTCGAGGCCCTGGGCCTCGATCGGGTCGACCACGACTTCGAAGAACAACCCGCGCGGATCCTGATCAACGCGGCAACCAATGCGCAGCTCGATTCGTCGTTTCGGACCGATTGCGTGGGCGAGTTCCTGGTCAAGGGAAAGAACGAACCCGTGACCGTCTATCGGGTGCGCGGACGCACCGAGAACGGTGAAGAAGCCACAACCGATCGAGTGGGAAGGAGAAACAGATGAAGACCCTGACAACCGTGACGATCGTATCCATGGCATTGATGTTTTCGGTGGCGGCGGGTGCTGCGGACGAAAAGGCCTCCGACGGCACGTCCCAGGCCGCGAACGCGCAGAAGACCGCCAAGGCGCCGGCCCGACCGGTCTACCAGCCGCCGAAGCTCGACAAACCGGCACGCACCGTGGGTGGGGGATCTCGCGGCAGCAAGGACAAGGTTCCCGCGCTCTTCGTCGTCGCGCCCGAGCATGTCGGTCAGACGACTTCGGAAAGTCCGTCGTTGTTCTACTTCATCGATCGCGTGCCCGATCCGTCGATTCGGGTCGAGTTCACGCTGCTCGACGAGGATAGCGTCGAGCCGTTGGTCGACACCGTGCTCCCGACTCCGAAGCGAGCCGGCGTCCACCGGATCCGTCTCGCCGACCACGGCGTGACGCTCGCTGCGGGCAGCGAGTACGAATGGTCGGTGTCGCTCGTACTCGACCCGAACGAGCGCTCGAAGGACATCGTTGCGACGAGCTGGATCGACCGCGTTCCGGCGTCCGGTGAACTGAAGTCGCGACTCGCATCCGAGGGCTCCACCGCCGCGGTATTCGCGGAGGAGGGACTCTGGTACGACGCGATCGGCGCGCTCTCGGACCAGATCGACGATGATCCGGGCAACGTGCAGCTCGCCGAGCAGCGGGCCGACCTGCTGCGCCAGGTCGGCCTCGATACGATCGCGGCAGGCGCGGTGCAGTAGCGCGGGCGGTCGACGTTCTCCTGGTTCCGTACACGCCCGTGTGGCGTTCCTCGTCACGGGCGTGGTGTCCATGAGCGCGCTGGTGCCGCTGCTCTCCCAGACGACGGTTCCGATCCAGAGTCTGGTCGGCCTGCTGATCGCCGCGATTCTCGTGCAGGCGGCGCTGGCGTTTCGACGCCGAGGCGAAGCAGCCGAGGCGGTCGACCGCCGCCCGTTCTTCATCGGACTCGTGCTGCTGACGGCCGCGGCCGCGTTCTCGCTCGCGGACGTCACTCGCGCCTTCTGCGACCCCGCGAACCACTGGCTGCAAGGTCACGCGATCTGGCATGTGCTACCGGCCGCTTCGCTGTACGCGATGTTCCGATTCTACGAGACACTCGAAGACCGCGAACGGATCTGAACTAGGGTTCGGCTTCGGGTTCGGGTTCGGGTTCGGGTTCGGAATCGGGTTTGGCTTCGGAATCGACTACCTTCAGCGAGATTCGCACCTTCTCCGG
>Ga0210064_1000346_pt1 | contig 22360 bp, 21 predicted proteins | sample Muzzi_CordC_D2_FD_185531 | JGI IMG/M metagenome (GOLD analysis project Ga0210064, IMG submission 185531) | Wetland microbial communities from San Francisco Bay, California, USA, that impact long-term carbon sequestration - Muzzi_CordC_D2 (SPAdes) | ecosystem: Environmental > Aquatic > Marine >...
GCCTCGCCTTCGATTTCCGTATCCACGCCCGCCATGATGCGCAACAAACTGGACTTGCCGGCGCCATTCAGGCCGAGCACACCGATCTTGGCGCCCGGGAAAAAAGACAGCGAAATATCCTTGAGGATGGTGCGCCTGGGCGGTACTACCTTGCCCACGCGGTTCATGGTGTAAACATACTGCGCCATTGATCTGGAAATCCGGGTCGAAAACGAAGCTCGACATTATAGGCGTCTGCCCCGGACGGGCAAGCGATGCAGGAGGTGTTGCGAACGTCCGTGGTGATGTATGCGGCAAGTTGCCACCTGCAAACACGCCCTCGTCACTGAATGTGACTTTGTAAGAGTTGCAGGCTGTGTTTATATCGGTGGCGCGGTACACTAGCAGGGGGGACGGACGTGCAAGCAAAAACCTGTGTGTATATAGGAGACGAGCTGGCCAGTTATGGCTTCGGTCATGAGCACCCGTTTGGCCCGGACCGGCTGGGTGCATTCTGGGCACAGGCCTGCGATACCGGTCTCGCCGGCCGGGTGACGAAATGTATACCGGTCAGTGCCGGGCGCGAGAGCCTCGAACGCTTTCACACCCGCGAGTATGTAGATCGCGTCATCGCGCAGTCGGCGACCGGAGAGGGTTACCTGGATTGCGGTGATACCCCGGCCTTCCCCGGTGTCTATGAATCCGCGTGCTATGTGGTGGGCAGTGTGCTCGACGCGATTGTCCGGTTGCTGGCGGATGAGTACCTGCATGCCTTTGTACCGATTGCCGGCTTGCATCATGCGCGGCGCGACAGCGCTGCCGGTTTCTGTGTCTTCAACGATTGCGGCATCGCCATCGAGACCCTGCGTGCCGTGCACGGTCTGCGGCGGATTGCCTATGTGGATATCGATGCCCATCACGGTGATGGTGTATTTTACGCCTTCGAAGAAGATCCGGACCTGATTTTCGCCGACCTGCATGAGGACGGGCAGTATCTGTATCCCGGTACCGGGGCGGTTGCAGAGAGCGGGCGGGACGGTGCCAGGGGTACGAAGCTCAATATTCCCATGCCCCCGGGGGCGGATGATGCCGCCTTCTTCGCGGCATGGGAGCGGGCCGAGGCATTCATTGCGGCACACCGGCCGGAATTCATATTATTTCAGTGCGGGGCAGACAGCATTGCGGGTGATCCCATCACCCACCTGTGCTACACGCCAGCCGCGCATCGACACGCCACCGTACGGTTGTGCCAGCTGGCCGAGCAGTGTTGTCACGGGCGGGTGCTGGCCATGGGTGGCGGGGGATACAATCGCCGTAATCTGGCGCTGGCCTGGACGGCGGTGCTGGGAGCCCTGGAAGGCAACGGCTAGGAGTACCTCCGCTTGCCGGCTGGTGCTGCAAGTGCTAACCCCCCAATAACCATACGGTTATGCAGAGGTTTAGTTCGCAAGGACTCCGCAGATCGGCTATCATCGGCGACCTCCCGGGTATGCCCGGGAAGATCCCCTAAGCCCGTTTGCCAGGAAGACCTGAATGTTTTCAAACGATATGCACATCGCCGGCTATGATGACGAACTCTGGAGTGCCATCCAGGGTGAGCGTCAGCGGCAGGAAGATCACATTGAACTGATCGCTTCCGAAAATTACGCCAGTCCGCGGGTCCTGGAAGCGCAGGGTTCGGTGCTGACCAACAAATATGCCGAGGGTTACCCGGGCAAACGCTACTACGGCGGCTGTGAATACGTAGACGTAGCCGAGCAGCTCGCCATTGACCGCGCCAGGGCGTTGTTTGACGCCGATTATGCCAACGTGCAGCCACACTCCGGCTCCCAGGCCAATGCCGCGGTTTATCTGGCACTGCTGCAGCCGGGCGATACCATCCTGGGCATGAGCCTTGCTGACGGCGGGCACCTGACCCACGGTGCCAAAGTCAATTTTTCCGGCAAGCTGTTCCATGCCGTGCAGTACGGGCTCAATCCGGAAACCGGCGCAATCGATTACGATCAGGTCGAGGCACTGGCGCACGAACACCGGCCGAAGATGGTCGTCGCCGGATTCTCGGCCTACTCTCTGCAGGCGGACTGGCAGCGTTTTCGGGATATCGCGGATGCGGTCGGGGCGTGGCTGTTCGTGGATATGGCCCACGTTGCCGGCCTGATCGCAGTGGGTATCTACCCCAGCCCGGTTAATATTGCGGACGTGACCACAACGACGACGCACAAGACCCTGCGGGGTCCGCGTGGCGGGCTGATTCTTGCACGCTCCAATGAAGCCGTCGAGAAGAAACTCAATTCGCTGGTGTTCCCGGGAACCCAGGGCGGGCCCCTGATGCATGTGATCGCCGCCAAGGCTGTGGCCCTGAAGGAAGCCATGGAACCGGGCTTCCTGGAGTATCAGCAGCAGGTGTTGAAAAATGCACGCGCCATGGCGGAGGTGATGATGCAGCGTGGCTACAAGGTGGTCTCCGGCGGTACCGATGACCACCTGTTCCTGGTCGACCTGATCGCCCAGGGACTGACCGGCAAGGTGGCGGATGCCGCGCTTGGTGCTGCAAATATTACGGTAAACAAGAATGCCGTGCCGAATGACCCGCAGTCACCGTTTGTGACCAGTGGCATCCGCGTCGGTACGCCGGCGATCACCACCCGCGGGCTCGGCGAGCCCGAGGCGCGCGAACTTGCCGGCTGGATGTGCGACATACTCGACGACGTGGAGAGCCGGGAAATGATCGCTACGGTGCGCGGCAAGGTGCTGGAGCTGTGCAAGCGATTTCCCGTCTATGGTAAATGATTGCCGGATCTCGACCTGCCTCCGGGTTGCAAGTTAACCAGCCGTCACCGGTATACGCCTGAACGCAGCTGATAGCCAGGGTTTGTCATCATGTACTGCCCGTTTTGCAGAGCCCAGGAAACCAAGGTCATTGATTCACGGCTTGCCAGTGAAGGTGCCCAGGTACGCCGGCGCCGGGAGTGCCTGGCCTGCGGCGAGCGCTTTACGACATTTGAGTCGGCCGAGCTGGTGATGCCGCGGATCATAAAGAGTAACGGGGCTCGGGAACCTTTTAACGAGGGCAAGCTGACTGCCGGTATCCTGCGCTCGCTCGAGAAGCGGCCGGTGGATGCAGACAGCGTGGATGCGGCCATCAATCGCATTCAGCATCGCCTGCGGGCCAGCGGGGAGCGGGAATTGCACTCGCGGCTGCTGGGCGACTGGGTTATGCATGAACTGCGGGAACTGGATCAGGTTGCCTATGTGCGTTTTGCCTCGGTCTACCGGAGCTTTGAGGACGTCAAGGCGTTTCGCGAGGAAATCGACCGCCTCGAGAGCGAACCGAGCGCGCAGGAGAAAAAGGACCAGATCTCGTTACTTCCGGAGGAATGAACCCGGAGCGGCTGGCGCCGGTATGCACAGATTCTCCGGTTGCCCCGTCACCCGTACACTGTCGAGGAATCCGCCTGAGGATGTTTAGCGCAGACGATCACCGCTATATGGCCAGGGCGCTGCGGCTGGCGGAACGCGGTTTGTATACCACCGACCCGAATCCCCGCGTGGGTTGCGTACTGGTGAAGGACGCGGTCGTGGTCGGCACGGGGTGGCATGAACGGGCCGGTGGCCCGCACGCGGAAATCCATGCCCTCCGCGAGGCCGGTGAGCGGGCTGTGGGGGCCACCGCCTATGTGACACTGGAACCCTGCTGTCACCAGGGGCGCACACCGCCCTGTACCGATGCCTTGATCGCGGCCGGTGTACAACGGGTTGTTGCGGCCCTGGAAGACCCCAACCCACAGGTGGCGGGTAACGGAATGCACCGCCTGCAGACCGCGGGTATCGAGGTGCAGGCCGGTTTGCTGGCCACCGGGGCCGCCCGACTCAATCCGGGATTCGTGATGCGCATGCGCCATGGCCGCCCCTGGGTGCGCTGCAAGCTGGCAATGAGCCTGGATGGCCGGACGGCGCTGGCCAGCGGTGCAAGCCGCTGGATTACGGGTAGGGACGCCCGCCGTGATGTGCACCGGCTGCGGGCACGCAGTTCCGCCATCATGACCGGTATCGGGACGTTGCTCGCCGACGATCCGTCGTTGACGGTGCGCCTGGACGAGGACGCTGCCGGGGAGATACGTCGGCCGCTGCGGGTAATTCTCGACAGCCGCCTGCGAACACCGCCGCAGGCACGCCTGCTGGATCTCCCGGGCGAGACCCTGATTCTGACCGGGGAGACCGGGGAGCGGGAAAAGGCCCGCTTCGGGCACCCGCGGGTAACGGTAGTTACCCTGCCGCTGGCGGATCAGCGGCTGAATCTCGTCGCCGTATTGCAGCACCTGGGCGAAATGGAGGTCAATGAAATACACCTCGAAGCAGGGGCGACCCTGTCCGGCGCCTTGTTGCAGGCCGGGCTGGTCGATGAACTGGTCGTGTATATGGCACCCCACCTCCTGGGTAATGCAGCGCGCGGCCTGTTTTCACTGCCAGGCCTGGAACGCATGGAGGATCGGCCCGAGTTGTCTATCCATGATATACGCGCGGTGGGCCGGGACTGGAAAATTACCGCCAATGTGATGCACCGCCAGTGAACGGTTGACCGGGCCAGTGCATCCGCAGAAGCACGGTAAGCCCGCAACCACTGCCTTCATTTGTTATAACCGGGAAATGAACGGATGTTTACAGGGATTATTCAGGCCATGGGCTCGATTGCCTCGCTGGAAAACCGGGGCGGCGATTTGCGTCTCGGTATCCGTACCGGCAAACTGCCGCTGGCCGATGTTGCCCTCGGGGACAGTATCGCGGTCAGCGGCGTTTGCCTGACGGTCGTGGAACTCGTCGGCGACGGGTTTGGCGCCGATGTTTCGGGCGAGACCCTGAGGCGGACAGTTCTCGGCCAGCTCGCCGTAAACGACAACGTCAACCTGGAAAAGGCCCTGACACTGGCGACGCGCCTGGGCGGGCACCTGGTGAGCGGTCACGTGGACGGTATCGGCAGCGTGTTGTCACGCAAAGCCGACAACCGTTCGATTCAGTTTACCCTGCAGGCCCCGGACGAACTGGCACGCTACATCGCGACCAAGGGATCCATCTGTGTGGATGGTGTCAGCCTGACGGTAAACCGCGTCGAGGGCGCCGCGTTCGAGCTGAATATCGTGCCCCATACGCTGCAGGTGACCACGCTGGAAGAATATCGGCCAGGCCGGCCGGTCAACCTGGAAGTCGACCTGATTGCTCGCTACCTGGAGCGGCTGTTGCAGGGAGACCGGGCGGCCCGCCCCGGCACCGGCGGCGAATTGACCCGGGAAACGCTGGAGGCATACGGTTTTACCGGCAAGCGTGATTGATGCGGATGCAGCCGGCACGGATCGTATAGCCGGTGCGGCATTCGTGGATAATGCAGGCAGGCGGATGTTAACTTTTGGAAGCGGTTGATGAACATGCAGTTGAACAGTACGGAAGAGCTTATTGAGGAAATCCGCGCCAGGCGTATGGTCGTACTCCTGGATGACGAGGACCGTGAGAACGAGGGTGACCTGGTCATGGCCGCCGCTCACGTGCGGCCCGAGGACATCAACTTCATGGCCAGCCACGGCCGGGGGCTGATCTGCCTGACCCTGACGCATGACCGTTGCGAACAGCTTGCCCTGCCACTCATGGTGCGCCGCAACATCTCGCTGCACTCGACGAATTTCACGCTCTCTATCGAGGCTGCCGAGGGTGTCACGACCGGGATTTCGGCGCACGACCGGGCCCGTACGGTGCAGGCGGCCGTTAGCCCGGATGCGGTACCCGCGGATATTGTCCAGCCCGGACATATCTTTCCCCTCATGGCGCAGCCGGGCGGCGTCCTGACCCGTGCCGGGCATACCGAGGCCGGGTGTGACCTCGCCCGGCTGGCGGGGCTGGAACCGGCCGCCGTGATCGTCGAGATCCTCAACGAGGATGGCAGTATGGCCCGGCGGCCGGATCTGGAAGTCTACGCGCAGAAGCACGGACTCAGGATGGGCACGATCGAGGACCTGATCCGTTACCGTATCGAGAATGAAAAGACGGTGGTCCGGGTGTCACAGTGCGAACTGGCGACGGAATACGGGCTGTTTCGCCTGCATGCCTACCAGGACAAGATCGACGGGGTCGTGCACCTGGCGCTGGTGATGGGTGACATCGATCCCGGGGAACCGGTCCTGGTGCGCGTGCACATGCAGAACACACTGACGGATCTGGTGGCCGCGAAAACGGCAGGGAGTCACTGGCCGTTGCGCGACGCCCTGCGACGCGTCGCACAGGAGGGCAGGGGTGTGGTGGTCATCCTGCGCTGGGAGCACCAGGATGAACTGCTACAGCAGATCAGGGAGTATCATATGCCGGAGGCGCAGGAGCCGGTGGCCGGCAAGCAGGAACCCGACGAGTTGCGTACCTATGGTGTCGGCGCGCAGATCATTGCGGACCTGGGCGTGAAACAGATGCGTGTCCTGAGTGCGCCCAAGATCGTGCATGGCATTGCCGGTTTCGGTCTGGAGGTGGTGGAGTACATACCCAGCGGTTGATATGCACCGGGGATGTGGAATTCAATTCGAGGCAACAGGGATTCAGTACGATGAGTGACATTCATGTGGTGGAAGGTGAACTGGTGGTGCGGGATGCGCGCATTGCCCTGCTGGTATCGCGGTTCAACGGTTTCGTGGTCGACAGCCTGCTGGCGGGCGCGCTGGACGTACTGCGGCGCCACGGCGCAGATGAGCGCGACCTGCAGATCGTGAAGGTGCCGGGTGCCTACGAGATGCCGCTGGCGGCACAGCGGCTGGCGGAGACAAAACATTTCGATGCCATTATCGCGCTCGGCGCGGTGATCCGGGGCGGTACCCCGCATTTCGAATATGTCGCCGGAGAGTGCACCAGGGGGCTGGCCACGGTCTCCCTGAAATACGACCTGCCGGTCGCCTTTGGTGTATTGACGGTCGATACCATCGAGCAGGCGATTGAACGTGCCGGCACCAAGGCCGGTAACAAGGGGGCCGAGGCCGCCCTGTCTGCCATCGAAATGATCAGCCTGCTGCGCGGGCTGGGCGCCTGAGGCGGCTGGTGACAAATCATGAAATTCTCCGCACATGCTCGCGCCCGGGCACGCCGTTACGCGATGCAGGCCCTGTATCAGTGGGACCTGTCCGGCACCGATCTGCCGGCCATCCGGCGCCAGTTTCTGGAGTCGGAGGATTTCTCGAAAGCCGACCAGTCTTATTTTGTGGAGTTGTTGAGAAAAATTCCAAAAGATATTGATTCAATTGATATTAATATAGCGGAATATACCGACAGGCCGCTTGCCCGGGTCGACCCGGTGGAGCGTGCTGTGCTGCGCATTGCCATGTATGAATTGCTTTCCCGTCCGGATATCCCGTACCGGGTGGTTATCAATGAGGCCATTCTGATGGCCAAAAAGTTTGGTGCCGAACAGGGACATGCGTTTGTCAACGGCATTCTGGACAAGGCGGCGCACAAGATCAGGGCCGCTGAATGCAAGCAGGCGGGCAGGCAGGTCGCCGGTCACTGATACGGTATGTCCGCTACCGAATTCGGCATCATTCGCCGTTATTTCACCCGGCAGCGCTCCCGTCGTGAAGAGGTTCTCATCGGGATCGGTGATGACGCGGCGGTGCTGCGGGTTCCTGTCGGCCACGATCTGGTAGTGTGCATGGATACCCTGGTGGCCGGGGTGCATTTTCCCGCAGCCACTCCGCCCGCCGCCATCGGACACAAGGCGCTGGCGGTTAATCTGAGTGACCTGGCCGCTATGGGCGCCGAACCGCTCGCCGCCACGCTGGCGTTGACCTTGCCGGAAAACGACCCTGAATGGCTGGAGGAATTTTCCCGCGGTCTCCTGACGCTCGCAGACCACTATGACCTGCAGCTGATTGGCGGCGACACCACACGCGGGCCGTTGACGGTCACGCTGCAGGCCCATGGTCTGGTACCGCCGGGGCAGGCCCTGCGCCGGCAGGGTGCGCGTTCCGGGGACCGTATTTATGTGACCGGTACCCTGGGGGATGCCGGCCTCGCTCTCTGTCTGCAGGAGGCCGCGGCGCCGTGGCTCCGGCAACGACTGGAGTACCCGGAGCCACGCATCGAGGCGGGAATGCGGCTGCGGAAAAATGCCAGTGCCGCCATCGATATCTCCGATGGCCTGCTGGCCGACCTCGGCCACCTGCTGGAAGCGGATTGTCTGGGGGCGACCCTGTCGCTTGAGTCTCTCCCGCGTTCGGATGCCTTCCTGAGCGCCTTGCAGGGGCTGGATGCCGGCAAGCAGGATTTACATCATGAATTACCGTTAACTTCCGGTGATGATTACGAATTATGCTTTACCGTGCCGCCGGATCGATGTTCCGCCGTCGCGCGTGAGCTGGCCGGACTGCCGTGCGGGTGTACGGTCGTCGGCGAGGTCACGAGACAGCCGGGCATTCGCTGCCTCCGGAAGGATGGCAGCGCGTATCAACCCGCCACCAGCGGCTACCGGCATTTTGGATGAGGACATAGCGGGGCAGCCCTGGGTGCCACCTCCGTTGGATCAGGGCCGACTGCCCCGGTTTGCTGCAGCAGTCGCTGGTACTCGGGATGGTTGTACAGCAACTGATGGCCAGCCTGGATCAGGTCATCGACAACACCGGGTTCCATGAAAAAGTTCGTCGGTACTGAATACAGTCGTTTTCGTAACAGCGGGTCGGGCAAGTCATCGAGACGCAGTTCAATCAGATAGATTTCGGGTGTTTTGCACTCGATGTTGCGCCGGCACCGGTTGCGCCGGATCTCGTCACGCCATCCGGCCACGTTGTTGCGCAGATATTCCTGGGTCTCGAAGTTGTAGTTGGCCAGCGGTGTGGTGGTGGCGGCATCCAGGATGACTGCGGTCGGCGGCGTGCTATCGGATTGTTCCCACTTGAAGGGCAGCAGGGCAGTGGCGTTTACCGTGAGCAGTACGATGTTGTCTACCTGCTGCAGGTCAAACCGCCGCAGCGCATTCCACAGACCGCCCTCGATGACGATATAGTCCATCACTGCCCGTAGTCCCAGATTGTCCGCGAGACCCCCGTCCACGAGGTGGATGTAGGGATGCTCGTCCCGGTCCAGATAGGCATTGAGGGTACTTGCGATCCGGTAACGGCGGCTGTCGTGCCCCGTTTCATGTAGCAGCCATTGCGGCAGTTGGTAATCACAACTGCCGGCACGGTTTGTCAGTGTGATCGGGGCGAAGACCATGGGGACGGCGCTGGAAGCGGCCACGGCGCGGGAGACCTGGAAGTGATCGATATCAGAGCAGATCAGTGCAAATTGTTCCGGCGTGAAACCGAATTGTCCGCCCTTGAACAGGTCGGTTGCGTTAATTTGTACAAACGGGCCGTCATCATCCACCAGTTCCCTGACCGGGGTAGTTCCGAACAGCAGTTGACTGAAATACTCGTCCAGGACATCGCCGGATCCAAAGGTGTCCGAACTGAGGCGCGAGAGCGTTGTCGGTGACAACATCCGGGTGGTCAGTTCCGTGGTGACATCCCGTTCCAGAAATGCACTGCGAAACTCGGTAAAGATCCGTTTGCCGTAAAGGCCGAAATAGGCGGCCGTGATACTGCCGCCGGAGACCGAAGAGATCATGTCGATCTCATCCAGCATGGTTTGGTGACTGGCGCCCGGCGCAAGCCGGGTTGCCGCCAGGGCTTCCAGTACGCCGTAGGCCAGTGAAGCGGCACGGGTGCCACCGCCGGAAAACGTCAATATCAGAAGGGTGTCGCCACTGCCCTGCGCGTGCAGGCCGGAAAGGGTAGATTGCGGGTCGTAACGCTCCAGCGGAGGATTGTCGGGGTAGCGTGCCATGCTGGTGCAGCCGGACAGCAGCGCACAGACCAGCCAGCCACCCAGGGATCTGAGAGCACGGTTCATCCGGCGGGATTGCCCGGTTGCCTGGTCAGGGGCTGCAGCCATCGCCGGTAGAGCTGGTCAGCGGCCTGTTGTGCCACGGCGATTCTCTGCTCGAGCCCCGCCGTCATTTGTGCAACAGACTGTACGCTGGGGGCGGGATCGTCGAGTTCGCTGTGATAGAGCGCCGCCCATTCACTGACCATCGCTGCGGTCATTTCCACATGACACTGCAGGGCGAGGGTATGGCCGATGGCAAATGCCTGGTGAGCGCAATGGTCGTTTTCCAGCAGCACCTCGGCACCGTCCGGAATGGAGAAGGTCTCACCATGCCAGTGAAACAGGGTGGTTGCTTCCGGCAACCCGGCCAGCCAGTCACGGGCGGCCGGATTGTCTCGCCGGCGCACCGGATGCCAGCCGATTTCCCGGACCGGGTTGGCGGATACCGTACCACCCAGTGCCTTGCTGATGAGCTGACCGCCGAGGCAATGCCCGAGCACCGGCAGGTCGTGCGCCCGGGCCAACCGGATCAACTCCAGTTCCGGTTCGATCCAGGGGAGAGGGCTGTTGACGCTCATGGGGCCGCCCATGAATACCAGGCCGGAACAATCTTCAATCCCGGCCGGGACGGGTTCGGCCTTATCGATGGCGATGATTTCATACGGAATGTCCCGCCGGGACAGCACTTCGGCAAGGTAGCCGGGCCCTTCGCATTCGATGTGGCGAAAAATAAGCAGGGGTTTCATAATGCGTTGTCGAGGTTGAACGCGGATCACAGGTTGTGGCAATGTCATTATCCAGATTTCTCGTTGCAGTCCTAGTGTCTATTTTCCTGTGTCGGTCCGGAGTGTCGGCGGCTACCGATGTACGGGTGGTCGGCCTGTTCAAGGACCGGGCCGTGCTTCAGATCGACGGGCGGCAGTGCATCCTGGGGGTGGGACAGACCAGTCCGGAGGGTGTCAGGCTGCTCGCGGCTGACAGCGACGCCGCCATACTGGAGGTGGATGGTCAGGAAATCCAGGGAACCCTGGACGGGCGCGTAAATACGCGCAAGAAGACCCCGGCATCGCAGGAAGTCCAGATCTGGCGGAATAGCATGGGAATGTACGCCACGGTCGGGAGCATCAACGGGCTGCCGGTTTCCCTGATTGTGGATACCGGAGCCACCCAGGTGGCGATGAATGCCGCTGCAGCACGGCGGCTCGGCATCGACTATCGGGTGGTCGGGACACCCGCTGCGATTACCACGGCATCGCGGGTTGAACGCGCCTGGTCGGTGACGCTGGAGACGGTCAAGGTGGGCAATATTCTGCTACGCAACGTGCAGGGTGTCGTGCTGGAGGGCGGGCAACCGGAACAGGTGCTGCTGGGCATGTCCTATCTGGGGCGTCTGGAGATCAGTAATGACGGCCAGGTGATGACCCTGCATAAAAGATACTGAGACCGGTTGCTATCGGGGGGTGGTTCAGCGGCGTTGTACCATGCCTGCCGGGTGCCCGGAAACTGACCGGTTCAGATATCCTGCTTGGTGTGTTCGATCAGCGCATACGCCGAGTGGTTGTGAATCGACTCGAAGTTTTCCGATTCGACCACATAGGCGGCGATACGCTCGTCCTTGTTCAGGCGGGTGGCGATGTCTCTTACCATATCCTCGACAAATTTCGGATTGTTATAGGCCTTTTCGGTTACGAATTTTTCATCCGGCCGTTTCAGCAGTCCATAGAGCTCGCAGGAGGCCTCGGATTCGATCATGTCAATCAGGTCTTCTATCCAGACAAATCCCCGGGTTTCCGCATTCACCGTGACATGGGATCGCTGATTGTGTGCACCGTAGTCGGATATCTTTTTTGAACAGGGACACAGACTGGTAACCGGTACCACGACCTTGACATTGATCCTGGTCTGGTCGTCGATGACGGTACCGATCAGGGTGACGTCATAGTCCAGCAGGCTCTCCACTCCGGTAACGGGCGCCGCCTTGTTAATAAAATAACGGAATTTCATTTCAATGTGACCGGATTCGGCCTCGAGCCGGTCAGTCATTTCATGCAGCATTTCCTTGAAGGAATCGACCGTGATTTCACGTTCATGCAGGTTGAGAATTTCCACGAACCGTGACATGTGTGTGCCCTTGAAGTTGTGCGGCAGATCGACGTACATGTTAAAGGTTGCAATGGTGTGCTGCTCGCCACCGGAGCGGTCCTTGACGCGGACCGGGTGAAGAATATCCTTGATCCCGACCTTGTCTATCGGGATCCTCCGGGTATCGACACTCTTTTGTACGTCCGCAATGGCATTGCGTTCTGTGTGTGCCAGGTCAGTGGATTTCATGTGATGAAGGTCCGGATAAATGCTGTGGGTGTGCTGGTGGCAGTTCGCGGTTGCGGATTTTACCAAGCCCGGGATCCGGCTTGATAGACGCGCAAGGGTAATGATCGGTGATCGACAAGGAAACATGCATAAAGGGGTATTTCCGTTGCGTGTCACGGGTATTGCCCGTGATCCGGTGTCCGTATTTCCGAGCAGAATGGTCAGATACTACTCTGCGACAGCCGATTTGGCAAACCTGAGCCGCGCCTGGAAATATTATTTATCTATCTCTTTCAATGATGTAGCACGATATCCAGCGTAGCGGGTCGGCCGCTTTCCCCAGTTCCGACAGGCTGTCCATGGCGGCGTTGTGCAGTTCGCACGCGCGCTGTTTCGCACCCTCCAGGCCGATCAGTGCCGGATAGGTCGACTTCCTTAGGGACTGGTCGGCACCGGGGTGTTTGCCCAGGGTGCCGGTCTCACCTTCCACATCCAGAATATCGTCACGGATCTGGAAGGCCAGTCCGACACATTTGGCGTAGTGATCGAGATGGCTCAGGGTGTCTTCGGCAACCTCCGGCCCGGTGAGCGCCCCGAGGAGCACACTGGAACGAACCAGTGCACCGGTTTTATGAATATGCATGTCCTCGAGTTCGGCGATATCCAGTTGCTGTCCGGCGGCATCCAGATCGATGCTCTGTCCACCGGCCATGCCGCGTGAACCGGCCGCCAGGGCCAGTTTGTCCATCATGCGCAGGCGGGTGCCGTCAACGACGGGCGCAGGGTCATGCGCCAGCACATAAAAGGCCAGTGCCTGGAGTGCATCACCGGCCAGGATGGCCGTTGCTTCCCCGAAGGCCTTGTGGCAACTGGGTTTGCCGCGGCGCAGGTCATCGTCATCCATGGCCGGCAGGTCGTCGTGGATCAGGGAATAGGCATGAATGAGTTCCACCGCACAGGCCGGGCTGTCCAGCCGCTCCCAGTTACTGCCAACCGCCTGGCCACTGGCATAGACCAGGGTCGGCCGGATGCGTTTGCCACCATCCAGAACCGCATAGCGCATCGCTGTATGCAGGGTCGACGGGTGGGTCGCTGCCGGCGGTAGCCAGCTTGACAGGCTGTTCTCCAGGCGTGCGCGGCAGACCGCCATGAACGCCTGCAGGGATGGATCAGGCGTCTTCACTGTCGAACGGGACGATTTCTTCCTGGCCGTTTTTCTGCAACAGGGTTTCGACCTTCTGTTCTGCATCCTTCAAAGCCTGCTGGCAGGCACGCGTCAATTGTACGCCGCGTTCAAAATGACGCAGGGATGCTTCCAGACTCAGGTCTCCCTGTTCCATCTTGTCCACCAGGGTCTCGAGTTCCTTAAGCGATTTTTCAAATGCCAGGGCAGGCTGCGGTTTCTTGGCCATTGCTTGAATCTTTGCTGTAATCGGCTTACGTTACCCCAGCTTGGCGACAGGGGTCAATTGACTGCTGCCTTGCCGGTCACATGCATCGCGGACTTGACTGGGCGCAATTGACAGGCTAGATTATCGCCAGGGTTAGAACGAATCTAAACTTAACCGAGGGGTTGAGACCCGGTCTTTTTACCAGACATGAGGAACACATTATGGATCTGAAAGGTAGTTCAACAGAGAAAAGTCTCAAGGACGCGTTTGCCGGTGAATCACAGGCCAATCGTCGTTATCTGTATTTTGCCGCCAAAGCGGACGTGGAAGGCTACAACGACGTTGCGGCCGTATTCCGTTCCACCGCCGAGGGGGAAACCGGACACGCCCATGGGCATCTCGAGTATCTCGAGCAGGTCGGTGATCCGGCAACCGGGTTACCCATTGGTGGCACGTCAGACAACCTGAAAGCGGCGATTGCCGGTGAGACTCATGAGTACACCGACATGTACCCGGGGATGGCAAAGGGTGCGCGTGACGAGGGATTCGATGAGATCGCCGACTGGTTTGAAACGCTGGCAAAGGCCGAGCGTTCACATGCCAATCGTTTCCAGAAGGCCCTTGACGGACTTGACGACTAGTCACTGCTGCAGGTAATCACAGGGGCCGGTTTTACCGGCCCCTGTGATTCACGAGGCATTCTATCCCGGGCGGCAAGTGTGCCGGGAGCGGCACCAAATACGATTACGCAGGATTCCCCTCATGGCATCAACAACCGAAGGTACGCGCGAAGGCAGCCTCGAGGCACCGACACGCCATCCGCTGGACTGGCAGAATGAGCGTTTCTACGACACGGAAGACCTGTTCGGGGAGCTGCAGCGCGTCTACGATATCTGCCATGGTTGCCGGCGGTGTTTCAGCCTGTGCAATGCATTTCCCACCCTGTTCGATGCCATTGACGAGTCGGATACCATGGAGCTGGATGGCGTGCCGCGTGAGGTGTACTGGGAGGTAGTGGATCACTGCTATCTATGTGATATGTGCTACATGACCAAGTGCCCCTATGTACCCCCACATGAATGGAATGTCGATTTTCCGCACCTCATGCTGCGTGCCAAGGCGGTCAAGTTCAGGAACGGCAAGGTCCGCGGTCGTGACCGGTTGTTGACCTCGACCGATGCCGTGGGGCGGTTGGCGAGTATCCCGATAGTGACTCAGGCGGTGAATGCCACGAACCGGTCCAGGGGCGGGCGCCGGTTGCTGGAGAAGATGCTGGATGTGCATCCCGCGGCAAAACTTCCTGAATACCACACGAAAACCCTGCGCAAGCGTCTTGGCAGTCGCACTAACGGGGTTGCCCCGGGGGTGCCGGCCGGGTCGACCCGGGGCAAGGTCGCCCTGTTTGCCACCTGTTATGGCAACTACAACGAACCGCAGATCGGCGAAGATCTTGCCGCCATACTCGAACACAACGACATACAGGTGACCCTGGCCCGCAAAGAACACTGCTGCGGCATGCCCAAACTGGAGCTGGGTGATCTGGATTCGGTCAAGCTTGCCCGGGATGCCAATATTCCCGTCCTGCTGGAGCTGGTCGATCAGGGTTGGGATATTGTCGCGCCGGTACCTTCCTGCGTCCTGATGTTCAAACAGGAACTGCCCCTGATGTTTCCGGAAGATCCCGATGTCGCCCGGGTCGGCGATGCGTTTTACGACCCGTTTGAATACCTGATGCTACGTCATAAATACGGCAAACTGAAGACCGGATTCAGGCAGTCACTCGGCAACATCGTCTATCAGGTCCCATGTCACCTGCGCGTGCAGAACATCGGTCTGAAGACCCGCGACCTCCTGCAACTGGTGCCGGATACCACCGTGGACGCGATTGAGCGCTGCTCCGGGCATAATGGTACCTATGCGGTCAAGAGCGAGTTCCACGCGGTCTCGATGAAGATCTGCCAGCCGGTAGTGAACCGGGTCGTGCAGGCCGAAGCGGATCATTACAGCAGTGACTGCCCGATGGCCGGACACCAGATCGAGAACGGCCTCGCTACCGGCAAGGCACCGGAACACCCGCTGAGTCTCCTGCGTATGGCCTACGGTATATGATTCGAATGGAAAAACTGACACGCGGCGATCTGTACAGTCTTGAACACTATGCGGAAATCCGTCCGGAGTACCGTGCCCGGGTTATCGCACACAAGAAACACCGCAATATTCACATCGGGCCACAGGTAACCCTTTATTTCGAGGACCGTCTGACTATCCAGTACCAGATTCAGGAGATGTTGCGGGTGGAACGGATCTTCGAAGCGGCCGGAATCGAGGAAGAACTGGCGGCATACAACCCCCTGATCCCGGATGGCAGCAACTGGAAGGCCACGTTCATGATCGAGGAGCCGGATGTTGACACACGGCGCCGGTTGCTGGCCGATCTCATCGGGGTTGAAGACCGGGTATGGATCAGGGTCGATGGCCATGAGCCGGTATTTGCCATCGCCGATGAAGATCTGGACCGGGACACCGAAGAGAAGACCTCGTCTGTCCATTTTCTGCGCTTCGAGCTGACGCCGGAGATGGCCACCGCCGCCAGGGCCGGTGCAAGCCTTGGCCTTGGTATCGATCATCACAACTATTCCCACCGGCTGGAACCGGTTGCGGAGAATATCCGGGCTGCCCTGCAGGCAGACCTGGCCTGAACGGCCCCCCGCAGGCAGCGGCACCACGGGCTGGCCGTGCCCCTGTAATCAGGCTCGAAATGCGACGACCGGCGCGTTACACTGCGCTCCCCATGAGATTCCATTGCCGGTCAGAAGTGATCCCCGGAGGCTGTTTGCTGACACTGCTGCTCGCCCTGTTTCCCTGCGCCGCAGCCACTGACGAGGACGCCGGCTGGGCGCATGAATATGTGGACGAATCTCCGGCGTGGCAGGAACAGGGGGTCGAACTGCCGCCCTGGCCGGAACCGGGGCGTTTGCTGGAGGTCGCGGTCAACCGGGCGAACTTCCCGTTTCGGGTATATATCGATCCGGATTCGGTCTCCATCGGTGATGACGGGGTGCTGCGTTATACCGTGGTGGTCGTTTCGACTACCGGATCCCGCAATATTTCCTATGAAGGCATGCGCTGCAGCAAGCGCAGTTACCGGCGCTATGCCTACGGAGCCGGGGGGGGATGGTCCCCGCTGGAAGGCAAGCCGTGGCGCCAGTTGCTGGAATCCGGGATGGACAACTATCGCTATGTCCTTTACCGGGATTACCTGTGTGATCCGACCGATCCCTATCAAAAGGTCGAGGATGTATTGCAAAGGGTCCGCTATTTCAGGGGACCGTCCGTTGGCGAATAGGGACTGGGCGATGTTTTTCAGCGGGGACCTGTGATGAGTGCCAGCTATGATGCGGCGGCGATTGAGATTCTCAGCGGGCTGGAGCCGGTGCGCAAGCGGCCGGGGATGTATACGGATACCACACGGCCAAATCATCTGGCTCAGGAAGTTGTGGATAACAGTGTGGATGAAGCCATCGCCGGCCACGCCACGCGGATCGAGGTGACGCTGTACCGGGACGGTTCCCTGGAGGTCCGGGACAACGGTCGGGGCATGCCGGTTGATATGCATCCGCAGGAGGGGATTCCCGGCGTTGAAGTCATCCTGACCCGACTGCATGCGGGTGGCAAGTTTTCCAGCAGGAACTACGCGTTTTCCGGTGGCCTGCATGGAGTGGGTGTGTCCGTGGTCAACGCCTTGTCGAAGCATCTTGAGGTCTGGGTGCGACGTGCCGGCAGGGAATACAACATGGCCTTTTCCGGTGGTGACACGGTCTCGCCACTGGAAGAAACCGGCAAGGTCGGCAGGCAGAATACCGGCACCACCCTGCGTTTCTGGCCTGATCCGAAATACTTCGATTCCGTAAAATTCTCCCTGCCGCGCTTGCAGCACGTACTGCGCGCCAAGGCCGTGTTGTGTCCGGGGCTCGAGGTGCGTCTCAGAGATGAAGCCAGCGGGGAAAAGTGGCAATGGCATTACGCGGACGGGTTGCGGGATTACCTTGCCGGAGAGCTTGGTGACTCCCCGTGCCTGCCGGAAGTCCCCTTTATCGGTAACCTGGCCGGTAACCATGAAGCTGCCGAGTGGGCACTGGCGTGGTTGCCGGAAGGCGGCGAGCCGGTCACCGAGAGTTACGTCAATCTGATTCCGACCATACAGGGTGGCACCCATGTCAACGGTCTGCGTACCGGGCTGACCGAAGCGGTGCGCGAGTTCTGTGAATTTCGCAACCTGTTGCCACGCGGTGTAAAGCTGAGCCCGGATGATGTCTGGGACCGGATCAGTTATATCCTGTCGGTGAAACTCGCCGATCCGCAGTTCAGCGGCCAGACCAAGGAACGCCTGTCCTCGCGCGAATGCGCTGCCTTCGTCTCCGGCGTGGTCAAGGATGCCTTCGGCCTGTGGCTCAATCAGCACCCGGAAAGTGGCGAGAAGATCGCCTGGCTGGCAATTGAAAATGCGCAGCAACGCCAGCGCGCCGGCAAGAAGGTGGTGCGCAAGAAGGTCACCAGCGGTCCGGCATTACCCGGCAAGCTCGCCGACTGTGCGTCCAGCGACGCGGAACGCACCGAACTGTTCCTGGTGGAGGGCGATTCCGCCGGTGGTTCCGCCAAGCAGGCGCGCAATCGCGAATTCCAGGCCATCATGCCACTGCGTGGCAAGATCCTGAACACCTGGGAGGTCGATCCCGCCGAAGTACTGGCCTCGCAGGAGGTGCACGATATATCAGTCGCCATCGGCGTCGAACCCGGTTCCGGTAATATCGGCAAGCTGCGCTACGGAAAGATCTGCATACTGGCCGACGCCGACTCCGATGGCGCGCATATCGCGACCCTGTTGTGCGCGCTGTTCCTGCGGCATTTCCGGGCGCTGGTAGATGCCGGGCATGTCTATGTCGCCATGCCGCCGCTGTACCGCATCGATGTCGGCAACGAGGTGTTCTATGCGCTTGATGATGCCGAGAAGCAGGGTGTGCTGGACCGCATTGCCGCCGAGAAGCTCCGGGGCAAGGTGGTGGTACAGCGTTTTAAGGGACTTGGTGAGATGAATCCGCTGCAGCTGCGGGAAACGACGATCGCACCGGATACCCGCCGCCTGGTGCAGCTCACCGTCGATGCCAGGGACGACACCCACACGATCATGGATATGTTGCTGGCGCGCAAGCGGGCCTCCGATCGTCGCGACTGGCTGGAAAAGAACGGCGATATGGTGGCGACCTGAGTGCAGTGGATGCGGGCTAGCAGGCCGTCCACTATGCAGGAAGCGTACAGGTTTGTAGATCGGATTGCGGCGCGGTGCGTCGCAATCCGGCGAAGAATGGTTACTGATACGGCTGCAAGCAGGCATTGATAATGGAAACACTCGAACTCGACTACGAAGGCATCGAACAGCTGCCGCTCAAGACCTTTTCCGAGAAGGCGTACCTGGAATATTCCATGTATGTCATCCTGGATCGCGCCCTGCCGCACATTGCCGACGGTCTGAAACCGGTGCAGCGGCGGATCGTCTATGCCATGTCGGAACTCGGCCTGGCGGCGACCGCCAAGTACAAGAAATCGGCACGTACCGTCGGTGATGTACTCGGCAAGTTTCACCCACATGGCGACTCGGCCTGTTATGAGGCCATGGTGCATCTCGCACAGGCATTTACCAGCCGTTATCCGCTGGTGGACGGGCAGGGCAACTGGGGTTCGCCGGACGATCCGAAGTCGTTCGCCGCCATGCGCTACACCGAGGCGCGTCTGTCCCGGTATGCCGAGGTACTGCTGGGTGAGCTGGGACAGGGCACGGTGGACTGGGCACCCAACTTCGATGGCACGCTCGAAGAACCACAGTTGCTGCCGGCACGCCTGCCGAATGTGTTGCTCAACGGTGTGACCGGGATTGCCGTCGGCATGGCGACCGATGTGCCGCCACATAACCTGAGGGAGGTCGCCGCCGCAAGCATTCATCTGCTGGATAACCCAAAGGCCACCGTGACGGAGTTGTGTGCATACATCCAGGGCCCGGATTTTCCCACTGGTGCCGAGATCATCACCCCGCGCGCGGATCTGATTGCGGCCTACACTTCAGGCGGTGGCAGTGTGCGCCTGCGTGCACAATACGAGATCGAGAATGGCGATTTGATCATTACCGCATTGCCGCACCAGGTTTCCGGCGGCCGGGTACTGGAGCAGATCGCCGCGCAGATGAATGCGAAGAAACTGCCCATGGTCGAGGACCTGCGTGACGAGTCCGATCATGAAAATCCGACGCGGCTGGTTATTGTGCCGCGTTCCAGCCGGATCGACAGGACTGCGCTAATGGCGCACCTGTTCGCAACCACCGATCTCGAGAAGACGGTGCGCGTCAACCTCAACATGATCGGCCTGAACGGCAAGCCACAGGTCAAGGATCTGCGCACCATCCTCAGGGAGTGGCTGGAGTTCCGCACCCGGACCGTCACACGCCGGCTGGAATTCAGGCTCGACAAGGTCAAGCGACGCCTGCACCTGCTGGACGGCTTGCTGATCGCATTTCTCAACCTCGACGAGGTGATTCGCATAATCCGCACCGAGGATAAGCCGAAGCCGGCACTCATCAAACGCTTCCAGCTGACCGAAGAACAGGCGGACTACATTCTCGACACCCGCCTGCGGCAACTGGCGCGTCTCGAGGAGATGAAAATTCGCCAGGAGCAGCAGGACCTGGCGGATGAGCGTGATGCTCTGGAAAAGACGCTGGGATCAAAGGCACGGCTGAAGACCCTTGTCAAGAACGAGATCAATGCCGACGCTGTGGAGTACGGTGATGCCCGGCGCTCGCAACTGGTCGAGTCGGCGCCACTGGCACAGGCGCTGGATGACACCGCACTGATCCCCAGTGAGCCGGTTACCATCGTGCTGTCAAGGAACGGCTGGGTGCGCGTTGCCAAGGGCCACGAGATCGACCCGCACGATATGAACTACAAGTCCGGCGACGGGTATGCCACCAGTGCGCGCGGGCGCAGTAACCAGCTGGTAGTGTTCCTGGATTCCAATGGTCGCGCCTACGCCTTGCCCGCCCATTCACTGCCAACCGCGCGCGGGCAGGGTGAACCGTTGTCCGGTCGCCTGAAACCCGCCGACGGTGCGCGCTTTGTCGGTGTGATGGCCGGTGCCCCGGACCAGTTGTATCTGCTGGCCAGCGATTCCGGCTACGGCTTCGTGGTGCAACTCGGTGACATGACTACCCGCAACAAGGCCGGCAAGGCCGTGCTGTCGGTACCGAAAGGCTGCGGTGTACTGTCACCGGTGCCGGTACGCAACCTCGAGGAAGACTGGATTGTAGCCATCACTACCGGGGGCTATCTGCTGGTTATCCCGCTGGCCGACCTGCCCCGGCTGGCGCGCGGCAAGGGAAACAAGATAATCAATGTACCCGCGGCGAAACTGAAGGCGCGTGAGGAGTATGTAATAGCCCTGGATATTATCCAGGACGGGGAGAATCTCATCGTTCACACCGGTAAAAAATACAAGGCAATGAAGCCGGACGAGGTTGACGAGTATGCCGGAGAGCGCGGCAGACGCGGTCGCAAGCTGCCGCGGGGTTACCAGAAGGTGGAGCGCGTCGAGGTCGTTTGCAAGTTGACGGGATGATGAGCCGGTTGTGCTGACGGGCCGCGTGTGCCAGCCGCCGTGCGGGATCCGGGTCACCTCTGCTGTTTGTTCTTCAGTTCTTCCAGACGGGACTGGACCTTCCGCGCCCGCTCCAGCCGTTCGCTGATTCCAATATTTTCGGGGTTCAGTGCCAGAGCCTGCTCCCAGATGTCGATCGCCTGGTCCACCTTGTCGCCACGGTATAAGCGGTCACCATCACCCGTCAGGGCAGCCACCCGCGCCCCGATTGTTTCTTCCAGTCGTGTTCTTACAACAATCACATCCGCCGCATTGCTGTTGTGGGCCGGAATCTTCCGGAAGGTATTGCGTGCGGCAAGCAAATCATTGTCATCAAGTGCCTGCCGGGTTTGTACCAGCAGTACCTGGGTGCGGTTTTTACGGGTCTTTGCCAGTTTCTTCTGCTTGTTGACCTGAATGATTTGTGCCTGTTCGACCTGAGTCTGGTGTACCGCATTATTTCTCACCTCGAGCAGGGCAATTGCCTCCCGGACCGCGGAAGAATCATCGAGTGCCCGGGCCGAGTGCAGGCATTTATCTGCCATCTCCAGATTATCCTGTTGCAGGGAATCCTGACCGCATTCCAGAAGTTTGCTGGCCAGTGAAGCCGCTTCCTGCTGATTGCGGAGATATTCCCAGCGTTGCTGTAGACCGGGTGTTGCCAGATTCAACTGAGTTTCATACAGCTGCAGTTGTGTCGCCAGGTACCGGGAACGCGATAACAGCAACTGGTACCCGGTTGTCTTCAGCCGTGCGGCACGTTCACTATCGAGTGCGCGCTTGTAGTCATTCAGATGGGTGCTGTGAGGCAGATTCAGGAGCGCGGCATCGACGGTTTGCAGTGCACCGAAAAGGTCGTTATTCAGTTCCTGGGCATGCGCCTCGGCCAGCGTGGCGTCCTCATAGGCGGCAATCTGCGTGTGCAGCCGGTTGCGCTGTTCCGGGGTATCCAGGTAGGGATACTGATTGAGCAGTTGCTCCGCACGTTCATATTGTCTCTTTTGCAGCAGGGCACCCAGATCATCCGGGTGATCCTGCCCCAGCCTGACACCGTCGATATGCTGGCATCCTGCCAGCAGGACCAGCATCATGGGCATCGCCAGCAGCCTAGACAG